>Ga0307372_10005342_pt1 | contig 19362 bp, 23 predicted proteins | sample OX1MG_FD_202533 | JGI IMG/M metagenome (GOLD analysis project Ga0307372, IMG submission 202533) | Soil microbial communities from Risofladan, Vaasa, Finland - OX-1 | ecosystem: Environmental > Terrestrial > Soil > Coastal area > Acid sulfate soil | place: Finland: Risofladan, Vaasa | collected...
GATCTGACGCTGCCGTCCGGCCAGCCGATCAAGCTCTACCCGCGGCGGTCGGTGCTGGCGGCCTTCGCCAGGGAGCGCCGCGACGGCCGGTGGGTAGTGCCCGAGGTGCTGTCGGTCACCGCCTTCTTCGGCAACGTCGTGCTCGACCTGCGCGATGCGGTGCTGCAGAGCCAGCGGGTGACGATCTACGCCACCGCCGTCGCCGGGCAGGTCAGGCTCATCGTCCCTGCGGGCGTCGCCGTCGAGATGGCCGGGAGGTCGTTCATGGGCACCAGGAGCGTGCGCGGCCGGGCCATGGCCGCGCCGCCGGCCGCATCCGGCGGCGCGGTGATCGAGGTCCGCACGCTGACCCTCGGCGGCGCGGTGAAAGCGGTCACCGTCCGCCGGTCACGGTGGCGTTCCGGGCTGCGCCGGCCGTTAGTAAGGCACGACTGAGTACCGGGAAACCTTCCAGAGAGCGTGCTCGCTGTGGATGTTGCGGATCGTTCCCGACCTGGCCCGCATGACCAGCGAGTGGGTCGTGGCGCCGCCTGACTTGTAGCGCACGCCCTGGAGCAGCTCGCCGTCGGTGATCCCGGTGGCGGCGAAGAACGCGTCGTCGGACGAGACCAGGTCCTCGGTGGTGAGCACCCGGTCAAGGTCATGCCCCGCGCTGACAGCCCGGTCGCGCTCTTCCTCGTCACGCGGCGCCAGCTTGCCGAGAATGACCCCGCCGATGCACTTGATCGCGCAGGCCGCGATGATGCCTTCCGGCGTGCCGCCGATGCCGAGCAGCAGGTCGACGCCGGTCCCGTCGCTGGCCGCCAGGATCGCCCCGGCTACGTCGCCGTCGGTGATCAGCTTGATCCGCGCTCCCGCCTCGCGCACCTGCGAAATCAGCTCGGCATGCCGGGGCCGGTCCAGGATGACCACGGTCACGTCGTGCGGAGCGCACCGCTTGGCCCTGGCTACCGCCGCGATGTTGGCGGCAGGCGGCGCGTCGATGTCGACGACGTCCGCCGCCTCAGGACCCGCTACCAGCTTCGTCATATAGAAGACGGCGGTCGGGTCATACATCGAGCCCCGGGCGCTGACGGCGATCACCGACACGGAGTTCGGCATGCCGTTCGCCGTCAGCCTGGTGCCGTCGATCGGGTCGACCGCGACGTCGCAGTCCGGGCCCGTGCCGTCGCCGACCTGCTCCCCGTTGAACAGCATCGGAGCGCGGTCCTTCTCGCCCTCGCCGATCACGACCACGCCGTTCATCGACACGGTGCTGATCAGCTGCCGCATCGCGCTCACGGCCGCGCCATCGGCGCCGTTCTTGTCGCCCCGGCCGACCCACCGGGCCGCGGCGAGCGCGGCCGCCTCGGTGACCCTGGCCAGCTCCAGCGCCAGGTTGCGGTCAGGAGCACTCGGCTCTGTGCCCGGTGTTATCGGCGGAATGTCGTTAGCCATCGCTTCGTCTCCCGGGGAAGTAGCTGTCATCGCTGTCAGCGTGGCTGCGCCCTGCTCGGACCGCAGCCGGTAACCATCGGCAGGCGGGCCGGCCACGTTCGAATCCTATGTAGCGGGAGCGGGCCGCGCAGGCCCGGTCCCGGCCCTGGCCCCTGGGCGGGCCGCCCGGTCAGAACGGCCTCGCTGAGTCGTCCTCGCTGTCCGCGTGCCCGCCGGCCGGCGGGCTTATCGCCGCGGCCAGCCTGGCCCTCGCGCCCTCCAGCCACTCCTCGCAGATCGCGGCCAGCCGCTCGCCGCGCTCCCACAGCTCGAGTGATTGCTCAAGGGTCAGGCCGCCTGCCTCAAGTCGCTTGACGAGGTCGGCGAGCTGGTCGCGAGCCTGCTCGTAGCCCAGGCGCTCGGCGGCGGTTTCCTTCGGCATTAGTACAGCGTCGCGTAACTGGCGTGCAGAAGGAAGCCGGTCAGCGGAACGTGTCGCGGCGCGGACCGCATCAGTGTGGGCCGCCGGTCCAGCGCGCGCCGCACGACCGACCGCACGACCTTCGCGTACAGCTTCCCGCCAATCGGCTGCGGATGGATATCGTCGCTCCACAGCAGGCCCTGGTGATGCTCGATCGCGGCGTGCCAGTTGACGAGCAGCACGTTCGGATAGCGGCTCGCGGCACTGGCCAGGGTCGAGTTGACCTCGTGCTCCCAGGATCGCGGCACGAACGTATTGACCAGCACCAGCCACCGGTCACCGACGGCCTTCCTGAGCTGGCTGATCTGATCGGAGGTAACCGGGCCGTTGGTGCCCAGGCCGACGATCACCACCCGCCGGAGCCGATCGGACCTGGCCAGCTGGTCGACGATCGAGATGCCGGCGATCATCGCCCGGCTGACCTTCGCGTTGATGTAGATGCCGGGCATCGCCTGGGCCAGCTCAGGCGCCGAGGCCAGCATGACGGAGTCACCGATCGCCATCACCTTGCTGCCCAGCACGCGAGGCGGCCTGGCCGGCTTGGACGGCTTGGCGTGCACGGTCACCCGGAAGGGCAGCCGCCCTGGTACGGTCCACCACGGATCGGGCTGGCCAGCGGGCTGCGCGGGCGGCAGCGTCGTGGCGCTGACCCGCGCGCCGCGGGCGATCTGGGCCTGCAAGGTCGGGCCGGTCTGCGGGATCAGGATTCCGTAGCCCGCCATGGCGGCCACGGCGACCAGCGCCACCGCGGTCATTAGCGGCACGGCAGCCGATGGAGATCGCAGGACTGCCCTGGGTGCGAGCAGCAAGAGCCTGATTCGCTGGGCGAGTTCGGCGCGCAGCCCGTTACGCAGAATTGGCTCTTCTAGCCAGCGCCAGGAGGCCGCTGCCAGGCCGATCGGCAGGACGGCGTCGATAAGGCGAGCGGGCGCCGAGGTGGCCGCGCGCGGGGCGATGCCCGTCGTGATCGCGATCACCGGCCAGTGCCACAGGTAGATGCCGTAGGACCGGATGCCCAGCCAGCGCAGCGGCTTCGCGGACAGCATCGTGCCGATCCTGCCGGGCGCCGCCGCCGCCAGGATCAGGGCGCCCGACGCGAGCGCGGCGAGCATCAGGCCGTACGGGTAGACCACGGAGTTGGCACCGGACAGATGCCAGACTGCCCAGGCCAGGATCGCCAGGCCGGCCGCGCCCGCGATGTCCAGGCTCAGCCGCACCCGGCCGCCGGTCGCGGCGACCTTCGCGAGCGGCCAGGTCAGCGCGAGCGCCGCGCCGACCATCAGCGCACTCGCGTGCGTGTCCGTGCCGTAGTAGACCAGCGAAGGGTCCGATCCCGGCGCGTAGATGGCGAGCATGGCCAGCGCCGAGGCCAGCGCCCCGGCCCAGGCGAACGCCGCGCGGGCGACCGGGCGGCGCACGATGACCAGGACCACGGTCAGCAGCAGCGGCCAGAGGAGGTAGAACTGCTCCTCGACGGCGAGTGACCACAGATGCTCGAACGCGGGCGGCGGCCCGTAGAGCGAGAAGTAGGACTGGTGCGCGAACGCCTGCCACCAGTTGCTCGTGTAGGTGACCGCGCCAAGCAGGGCAGGTCGCAGCCCGGCTCGCTGACCAGGTTCCAGCACGCTCACCGCGGCCGTGACGGTCAGCAGCATGAGGGCCAGGGCCGGCAGCAGCCGGCGCGCGCGGCGCTGGTAGAAGCCGGGGAGCCCGATGTTGCCGTCCCGTCCGAATCTGACCACGAGCAGGTCGGTGATCAGGTAACCGCTGAGCACGAAGAAGACGTCGACGCCGAGGAAGCCGCCCGGGATCCAGGGCAGGCTCTCGTGGAACGCCAGCACGGCGAGGACAGCCAGTGCCCGCACGCCGTCGAGGCCGGGTGCTCGCCACGGCGTCCTGGCGGCAGGCTCTCCGGCCGCTGTATCGGGTGCCCCGGCCGGTGCGCGCCGTGGCGTCGCAGTGGCTGCCGCTTCGGCGGGGGCCGCTGCCGCATCGGCGTGCGCCGGATGGTTTTCCTGCTGCTCCGTTTCCGAGCTGGAATCCGCCGACGTGGCGCTGCCTGCTAGCTCCGTCCTGGGCGGCTCAGTGCTGGCTAGCTGAGCATCGCCCATCGTCGTGGTCTGGCCTTCCACAGCCGGTTCACCGATCTCGGCAGAGGTTGGCTGTACCGGCACGACATGCCCTCCCTGATTTGGCGTCGTAATCAATTACAGGTGCACGATTGACTGAGCGCCTGGCATTTCGCCGACGCGTCCCCCCTCCGACCACGTATTTCTCTAGGCAGGAGTCTCGGCTCCCTGCCCCGCGCCACCTGTTGATCGTAGTTGCTCTGGGCGACAGTGTAGTTTTCGCCTCAAGCTCGCGCGAGGAAACGCCACGCAGAGTAAGTAACAATGAGCGTACCGATGGCGACTTCAAGAGGTAGCTGTTGAGTCACTCACTGTTACATTGATCTGGTCAGCGGCGAGCCGAATCAGCAGCGGTTCGGCTGGGGCGACGTCCCGGGCCGAGCGCACCACGGTCGCGTCGGCACGCTGGACAATCGCATAGCCACGGTGAAGAGTGGCCGCGGGGGACAGGGCGATCAGCCGCGCCCTGGTATGGGCCAGGTCAGCTCCGGCCCGATCCAGTCCAGCGGCAAGGCACCGCCGTGCGCGCTCGGTGAGAGCGAGCACCTGCTCATGGCGGCGGTCTATCTCGGCGGCCGGACTCGCCAGCGCGGGCCTGGACCTGATGCCCGCGAGCCAGGCAGCCTCCCGGTCAAGCCGTCCGGCCAGCTGCCGGCGTGCCCGCGCCCGGAGTTCGGTGACGATCGCGATCTGCTCGCTAATGTCGGGCACGACCCGGCGCGCGGCGTCGGTCGGCGTGGACGCCCGAACGTCAGCGACGAGGTCGAGCAGTGGGACGTCCTGCTCATGGCCGATCGCGCTGACCACGGGAGTCCGGCACGACGCAACGGCACGGATCAGGGTCTCGTCCGAGAACGGGAGCAGGTCCTCGATCGAACCGCCGCCACGGGCGATGATGATCACGTCGACCGCGGTGTCGGCGTCGAGAGCTCGCAGGGCATCGGTGACCTCTGTCACCGCGTACGGTCCCTGCACGGCCACCTGCTCGACCCTGAATCGCACCGACGGCCACCGGCGCGCCGCGTTCTCGAGCACATCACGCTCGGCGGCCGAGTCCCGGCCGCAGATCAGTCCCACCAGGCCGGGCAGGAAGGGCGGCCGCCGTTTGCGCTCCGCGGCGAACAGTCCCTCCGCGGCGAGCTCGCGCCTGAGCCGCTCGAGCCTGGCGAGAAGCTCGCCGATCCCGACCGCGCGCAGTTCGAGCGCGCTCAGCGAGAACGACCCTCTGGTCATGCTGAAATCCGGCTTGGCCCGGACGACGACGCGAGCGCCTTCGGCAGGCGCCGGCTCGGCGGCGTCGAACACCTGACGCGGGCAGATCACCCGCACCGACACGGTGGCGACCGGATCGCGCAGAGTCAGGTAGACCGTGCTGCCGCGCTTGCTGAGCTCGGCGATCTGGCCTTCGACCCAGACCCGGCCAAGCCTGCCGATCCATTCGCCGACCAGCCGCAGCGCGGTGCGGACCGGGATCGGCGCCTCGGCGCTGGTCTCAAGTGGCATCGGGCCCGGCTGCTTCGAGTTTGGCGATCCGCCGCTCGAACATCGTCATGACGTCCTCCCGCTGCGCGTTCGATTTCTCGTAGGCGACGAGCACCCGAAGCTGCGCAGCGTCCAGGACGCGCAGTCTCGACCTGAGCGACGGCAGCGAGAGGCCGTCGTAGCCAGGAACAGGCAGGCTAGCCGGGGCGGGCGGTGCCTGCGCTCTGGCTGGTGCCTGCGCTCTGGCTGGTTGCTGCCGTGCGGCGGGCGCCTCCGCGGCAGTCCGCGCGGCTGGAACGGCAGGCACCGGCACCGCTTCCGTCGACACCTCCGCTTGCGCCGACACGTCGGGTTCTGGCGGCAGGCCGGCTTCCGGCGACACCTCGGCGGCCTCCGCCGGGGTCAGGACCCTGACGTTGCCGGTCGAGTCCAGCGAGCGGAACCGGCGCTGCCCCGCAGGCTGACCATCCCGGGTTCCCTTCTCCCGGATTCGGGGCGCCGCCCGGCCCGGTGCATGGTCGTGGCCCGCCGGCTGGCGTTCGAGCGTCGTGAGCGGGTCGTGCTGCTCGTCGTCGTCGGCCCGATCGCGCTCGGCTTCCTCGGCGCGGAAGCGATCCGCGGCGAGCAGCAGCTGCCCGATTCCGGCGAAAAATCCCCGCAGCGCCTTGACCGGAGCATTCCTGACCTGCCCCGCAGCGTCCGGCAATCGCACCATCGTTGCCTCCTCACCCAGGGCCAGGCCGCGCAGTCGCGCCCGCGGCAACCTCCTCCGCGCCCGGTCCTTCACCCGACATCGTCCCGCATAAGTGCTCCTGACGGGAGTTCCGTCGACGGCGTGCCGCCGGCGGCCGGGCGCCCGCGCCGCGGGGAGGCTGTGAAGTTCGCCTACCATAGATGTCATGTCCGAACCGACCAGGCGCGTCCTGCTTGCGAAACCGCGCGGCTACTGCGCGGGTGTCGATCGTGCGGTCCAGACCGTGGAGCGCGCGCTCGAGCAGTTCGGCGCTCCCGTCTACGTGCGCAAGCAGATCGTCCACAACACCCACGTGGTGCGGACCCTCGAGAAGCGGGGCGCGATCTTCGTGGAGGAGACCGAGGAGGTCCCTGAAGGGTCCGTCGTCGTCTTCTCCGCGCACGGCGTCGCCCCTGGCGTGCACGAGGCAGCGAAGGATCGCAGCCTGCGGACCATCGACGCGACCTGCCCGCTGGTCACCAAGGTGCACAACGAGGCGCGCCGGTTCGCCGCCCAGGACTACGACATCCTGCTGATCGGTCATGAAGGCCACGAGGAGGTCATCGGCACGACCGGCGAGGCGCCGGAGAATATCCGGCTTGTCGACGGCCCTGCCGACGCCGCCAGCATCGGGGTGCGTGATCCGGCCAAGGTGGTCTGGCTGTCGCAGACGACGCTGTCCGTCGACGAGACCACGCAGACGGTCGCGGCGCTGCGGGATCGGCTCCCGCTGCTGATGGACCCGCCGAGCGATGACATCTGCTACGCGACGCAGAACCGGCAGGCGGCGGTGAAGCAGATCGCCAAGGAGTCCGACGTCGTAATCGTCGTCGGCTCGACGAACTCGTCCAACTCGGTCCGGCTGGTCGAGGTCGCGCTCGACTCGGGCGCCGCGGTCGCTCACCTGGTCGACGACTGCGCGGCGATCGAGCCGTCCTGGCTGGAATCCGCGACCACGGTCGGGGTGACGAGCGGTGCGTCGGTTCCCGAGGAACTGGTCTCCCAGGTGCTCGACCGGCTGGCGCTGGCCGGCTTCACCGCGGTCGAAGAGGTCGAGGCCGTGGAGGAGCACATCTCCTTCGCGCTGCCGCGCGAGCTGCGCCCTCCCCGGCGCTAGAGCACGCCCGCGGCACTCAGGCGCACCGCCCGGTCAGTCGCCGGGCAGGGCAGTGCCGGTCAGTCGCCGGGCAGGGCAGTGCCCGTGAGCTCGGCCCGCAGCTCGCGAACGCATTGCGGCAGCCCGCGGACGGTGGCGATCAGCAGGGCTCCCGCCAGCCCGCCGAACATCCACGGCGCGGCCGTGCTCAGGGTCAGGAAGATGCCGGCGAGCACCAGCCCGGCGGTGGCGGCCACGTGATTCAGGTGCAGCGTGATCAGCTCGGCGCTCGTTACCGCGGCCAGGAAGATCAGCGGCGGCGTGGTAGCGACGAGGAGCAGCTCGTGCCGCCTGGTCCGGCCCGCCGCCGCCGCGCTGCCTGCCGCGAAGCCGAATCCGGTCAGTGCGACGACATGCAGCCATCCCGCGGTCAGGTCGGTGAGCAGGAACACGAAGAACATGGCGACGGCAGCCGCCCGGGCTCCCATCGGCGGCCATAGGTCAGGCCAGGCGAACTGCGGCATGCTTCTCCGGCTGGTCAACTGGCTGCTCCGATCGTCCGGGTCTCGCCCTGGCGGGCCGGGACGGGCTCGCGGGTTCCGTTATCCTGCACGGGCTCGGCGACCCCGCTGCCGGGCATCCGCTTGACGACCGCGGTGAGCGCCGGCGCGGTGTCGGTCATGAGCTCAGGCGCGGAGAGCGCCCGCGGCGATACCTCAACCGGGCCGGGCCCGGTCAGGGCCGCGTCGGTGACGCCGAGCTGGTTCAGCTTGCGGGCCGTGACGAGGACTCTGCTCTCCAGCGCGCCGACCGCCCGGTTATATGCGGCGACCGCGCTGGCCAGGGACTTGCCGACGACCTCAACGTGGCCGCCGAGTCCGTTCAGCCGGTCGTATAGTTCCCGGCCGAGGTCGAAGACGGCCCGCGCGTTCTCCGACAGCGCTTCCTGCTGCCAGGCGTACTGCGCGGTCCTGAGCATGGTGACCAGGGTCGTGGGCGTGGCGATATGGACGCGGCGGGCGATCGCGTACTCGAGCAGCGCGGGCTCGCGCTCCAGGGCCGGCGCCAGGAACGCCTCGCCGGGAATGAAGAGCACGGCGAACTCTGGCGCGGGGCTCAGTGCCGACCAGTACGACTTCGCAGCCAGCCGGTCGACATGCTCCTTCAGGTGCCGGCCGTGCGCGCCGAGCCGGGCCTCGCGCACGTCCTCGTCGCTGGTCTCCGCGGCCTCCAGGTACGCGGCCAACGACACCTTCGAGTCCACCACGATGTTCTTGCCGCCTGCGAGCCTGATGACCATATCGGGGCGCGCCGTTCCGCCGTCGCCGTCGGCCACCGTGACCTGCTCGTCGAAGTCGCAGCGGGCGCTCATCCCGGCTAGCTCGACCACCCGCCGAAGCTGCATCTCGCCCCACCGGCCCCGCGCCTCAGGCCGCCGCAGTGCGGTGACCAGGGCCTGGGTCTGCATGCGCAGCTGCTCTGAGGTCTGCATCGCGAACTTCACCTGCTCGGTCAGCGCCGCGTGCGAGCTCTGCCTGGCCGCCTCGGTCTCGCGCAGCTGCGCCTCGACCCTGGCCAGCGTCTGCCGCAGGGGCTCGACCAGCTGCTCGACGGCGTGGCGGCGGGAGTCAAGCTCGCCGGCCGCGCTGAGGTTCGCCGCGCGCATCCTGATCTCGCTGACCTCGAGCAGCCGCTGCTGGCTGGCATCGAGGGCCTGCGCCGACAGGGCCTGGAACCGCTCGGCCAGGTAGCCGTCGATCAGCGCCGCCTGGTCATGGGCCGCGCGGGCACGCTCGTCGGCCGCGCGAGCCTGGGCGGTGAGATCCGCTGTGACGGTGGCCAGGCGGGCGCGAGCATAGAGGAAGCCGATCACGGCACCGAGCAGCGCGCCGATGGCGAGGCCGATCAGCAGCAAGATCGCGTTCATATCCGGCCATGTTTCCAGCCAGCTACGACAGTCTGGGCCTCCGACACGCTCCCGCTGGCTCCGGCACGCGGCCGCTGGCGCCGGGCATGGCTGGCGCGGGGCATGGGCTGGTAACCCGGCCGCGGCGCCTAGACTCGACCGGTGAGCCTTGAGATCGGAATCGTCGGCCTGCCCAACGTGGGCAAGTCCACCCTGTTCAACGCCCTGACCCGGGCAAGCGTGCTGGCGTCCAACTACCCGTTCGCGACGATCGAGCCCAATGTCGGCGTTGTCGGTATCCCTGATCCGCGCCTGGACGCCCTGGCCGGCCTGTACAACTCGGCCAGGGTCGTGCCTGCCACCGTGCGGTTCGTCGATATCGCCGGACTGGTCCGCGGCGCGTCGCAGGGCCAGGGCCTCGGCAACCAGTTCCTCGCCCACATCCGCGAGACCGACGCGATCTGCCAGGTCGTGCGGGTCTTTACCGACCCCGATGTGAGCCACGTCGACGGCGACGTGTCGCCCGAGCGCGACATCGAGACGATCGCGACCGAGCTGATCCTGGCTGACCTTCAGACCCTGGAGAAGGCGGTGCCGCGACTCGCCAAGGAAGCGAAATTCGCCAAGGATCCTGAAAGGACCGCCGTGGCCGATGCCGCGGCCAGGGCGGAGCAGGTTCTCGATAATGCGTCCACGCTGTTCGCCGGTGCCGCCGAGGCCGGCATCGATCTCGCGCATCTGCGCGAGCTGTCGCTGCTGACTGCCAAGCCGTTCCTCTACGCGTTCAACGTCGACGACACTGAGCTGGCCGACGACGCGCTGCGCGACCGGCTCGCCAAGCTGGTGGCTCCCGCCGAGTCGGTGTTCCTCGACGCCAAGGATGAGGCCGAGCTCGCGGACCTGCCGCCGGACGAGGCCGCCGAGCTTCTCGCCGAGCTCGGCCTGGGGGAGCCAGGCCTGGACCAGCTGGCCAGGGCAGGTTTTGCGGCACTCGGGTTGTCTACGTTCCTGACCGCGGGGCCGAAGGAGGCCCGTGCCTGGACGATCAAGGCAGGCGCGACCGCACCCGAGGCGGCCGGGGTGATCCACAGCGACTTCCAGCGCGGGTTCATCAAGGCGGAGATCATCTCCTTCGATGACCTGATGTCGGCCGGGTCGGTCGCCGCCGCCCGGGCGGCGGGCAAGGCCAGGATCGAGGGCAAGGACTACGTGATGCGCGACGGCGACGTCGTCGAGTTCCGCCACGGATGAGCATCAAGCACAGGTCACTGTCGGCGGCCGCTGCTCGAAGCGCGAGGCTCTAGAACCACGCGTCAGCGCGGCAGGCGATACGGCGGGTGCGGTGGGACGGGCTGGTGCTTAACCTCGAATCCCGCCGCTGCGGGTGCCGTCGGCCCGAAATCTGCCATGTCGAACAGGCCCTGGATCCCGCCCTCTTCGAGTTTGGTCTGACGGCGCTGGAGGAGGGCTCTCTGCCGGAGCACGGGCGTGCGGCTTGTCGCCTTAGAGTAGAGGTCATTCATGATCTTCTCCCCGGCCCAGTGGTCGGTGGCGAAGATCATGTCGAAGATCCCGCTGCCGGCCGTGTTGATGACCTGGAAGTCCAGCGTGGCCTGGTACCCGAACTCGTGCTCGAGGCGCCAGCGCATGAGGTTGGTGAGCTCGCTGCGGAACTGGGCCCCGCTCAGCAGGTCCCTACGGACGGCGGTGAGGGCTTCGAGCCAGATGTCGGTGCCGAACATCCTGGTCATCCGCTCGGCCACTGCCGTGTCGATCTCTTGATTCCGCAGCTTCAGGCCGCGCGGCAGCAGGCCGCTGGCGCAAAGCAGCCACAGCTCGGTCTTCGGTTTGTCGGGCCGCTTGTGCCGGGCCAGGCACTCAATCGTCGGCCATTGCACCTCGGTGGACTGCTGGTCGAGGAACGCGAACGTCGGCGCCCAGTTCAGGTCGACCAGTTCGGCCAGCGTGGCGGCGATGGTGGCGTTGCAGTCGCCGGGCACCACCTTGAAGTCGCCGACCCGGTCCGGGTATTCGGCGGTTAGTGCCCGCTGGCGTTGCCGGCTAGTTCGAAGAGCCGCAGGTGCGACAGCGGCGGCTGGGTATCCAGTGCCCGGCGAGCGGATCCGCGGATCACGCGCTGCTCGCGGTCCCGGCTGATGTTGTCCGGCCTGCCGGCGAACAGGTCGAGGTAGACGGTCTGGCCGGCCTTCTTAATGTCGGCCGGGGGGCCAAACCGCCACGTTAGCTGGCGAGGGCTGGCATCTGATCCCATGTGCGTCCGTCGAGATCGCGGCCGCCTGCCTTGGGCGTGGCTCCGCCGACCTGCTTGAAGAAGAAGGCGATGTCTCTGGCCGAGCATCGGTCGCGAAGGTCGCGGATCCAGTCCAGGTCGACGGGGCGGCGGCCGGGTCCGGACTCGCCGCCGGCGATGACCCAGTCGATCCCGGTCAGGTCCAGCGATGGCAGCGGGCCCAGGAGCGGCTCGAGGGACAGGAACCTCGTGGCTGCTGGTGCCGTCCTGAGCGCGTCTGCCCGGCGGACGTACTTGTCGGCCTCGATGGAGGTGCCGATCCACGCGTTCAGCACCGGCCATCTGAACGGGCCGTGCGGCAGGGTGTCGAAGTTCCAGTTGAGCTCGGGCCGGGCCATGGCCAACTCTTCGATCGCTCCATAGACCAGGTCGAACCGAAAATGCTCCTGACTGAGCATCGCGGCTAGTCGGCCGGGGCGCTTGGTGAGCAGCTGGTAGGTGTGCTGGGGCGTCATCGCCATGACTGCCCAGATCCTGGCTACGAACTCGGCCGGAACCTGGGCATGGGCGACGTCGCTCATCGAGTTGACGAACACCGTGCGGGGCTTCCGCCAGGTCAGCGGTTCGGTCAGCACATCCTCATGACACGTGACCGCGAAGCCGGGCCCGCTGGTGCGGGGATCGCCGTCGTTCTGATACTTGGCCAGGCCCATGGCCTTCAGCCGCCTGGCGAGGGTGAGCGCGTAGCAGTTGTCGCAGCCTGGCGAGATCCGGTCGCAGCCGGTCGTGGGATTCCAGGTGGTCTCGGTCCACTCGATGCCCGTGCGTGTCGCCATAACCCAGCATCCTCCCGCTGATCGCCTGCCCAAGACCAGACTAGTGATAAATTTTAACCGCTATTAATTTATCAGATCGGAGCACCAGTTGCCGGTAACGCGAGGCCGGAGAAAGCGGGCAGACAGCCGGTATGCAGAACAGGCTGCCCTGCTGGCCAGCCAGCTACGCGAGCGCCGGGAGAGCGCCGGGATAACTCAGGAGCGGCTCGCCGCCCTCGCTGGCGTGGGCGTCGCCACCGTCCGGAAGATCGAGACAGGAGCGGTAGTCGAGCCCGGCTACTTCACCGTCCTCGCCCTGATGGCCGCCCTGGCCACCTCACCGGGCCAGCTCGAGACCCCGACAGCCGGGACCGGCTTGCGGGGTGGACCGTCACTCGTCTCGGATTGCTGTCGTCCCGGTGCGCCCAAGGCGGGTCAGCAGCCGTAACTCTTCGGCCCCCAGGGCAAGCTGACCGTTCTCGAGTTCCGACTGGGCGACTACGTAGGTTGCCCAGATCTTGCCGGGGCTCGATGAGTCTCCCTCAATCAGGACTGAATGGGCGTGACGGACCATGTTCAGGCTGCTCTCGCAGGCGGCCAGATGAGGGTGCTGGTAGCCAGTCCGGTCGGCAGCTAGCCAGCGAACGCCGCGATGGAGATCGGCGAGTAGCCCGTCAACCCCGGCTAGCTGACGTGTCATGGCCTGGACCTGCACCGTGACGTAAGCTCTGCTCGCGTCCCCCCTCGCTGGCTCAGAGGAGGGACGCGCCAATAGCGCGGCGTCGCCTGGAAGCCAGGCCGCCGAAGGCGGCCATTCATGCGAGCTGTTCCCTCGGATTTCGGGCTTGGACGGTGATCGCATGGGCTGCCTGACTCGGCTGCTGGTCCCGCGCGGCGTCCGCCGCGCCGTGCATCCTGGTCGGGCGGTGAAGCGGGCGATCACACCGAAGGCCATCAAGAAGGCCCGGCGGGCGATGCACCCGATTGACAATCTCCAGTACTCCGTCGAGCGATCGATCGCCACGTCGCTGAGATCAGGGCGGAAGAGGAAGGGCCGCGCGCCGGTGTACCGGCATGGCAACTGCCCGGTGAATCACCGGACACCGGAGGCTGCCGCCCGCTGCCGCAACGTCTAGCTGCAGGCGCGAGACTCGCCAATATCCCGATCGCAATGCGGTCCGAAATGACGTGCTTCGCTCGTAATGAACAGGTCGTCGGTTCGATTCCGGCAGGCCGGACACGACAGGCCGGACACGATAGGGCAGCTCTCGCAACGCAGCAGGTCAGACGCTGGTCGCTTCTCCTGGTCCAGTAACTGGGTGACCAGGCGCAGCAGGCCGCCGCGATCTGCGGAGCAATCATTGTGCGGCGGGCTAGCCTTGCCGAGTTCGCCCATCTCTACGATCATCAACCCGGTTGTGTCATGACGACCGATAAGGTTCGGCTGTGTATCCCGATCCTCGCGTGGTTGAGTTCGACGGCCGTACGCTGACCGTGGAAGATGCGGGGCCGCCTGACGGATTCCCGATGCTGGTGCACTGCGGCGGCGGCTCTCGCCACCTGGAACCAGCCACGGTGCGCGAAGCCCGTCGCCACGGGCTCCGGCTGATCAGTTACGATCGGCCCAGCTACGGTGGGTCGACGCCGATGCCTGGCCGGGTGATCGCCGACTGCGCGCCTGACGTTGAGGCCATTCTGAGCGAGCTGGGCATCAGCCGGATCGCCGGGTGGGGGTTCTCTGGTGGCGGCCCGTTATGCCCTGGCGACGGCGGCGCTGTTGCCGGGCGCCGTCGCGGCGGTGTGCGTGCTCGCTCCGCTAGGGCCGTATGCGCTCCTGGCCTGGACTTCCTTGACGGGATGGACGACTCGTACCGCGAGGAGGTCCAACTGTTCTTTGAGGATCGGGCGACCGCGCGGGCGAAGTTCCGGTCGGAGGCGGCAGAGATGTATAGTCGCCTGTCCACCCCCGAGGGCTGGCTGCGCCTGTGGGGTGACCGTGCGGGCACCGATCCTGCGCACGGCCAGGAGGCGGCAGACTATCTCGCCTCGGGTTTCCAGGATGGGTGGACACGCGGCGACGAGGGCTGGTGGGACGACTGGAGCGCTTTCCTGAGTCCGTGGGGCTTCGGGCTGGCCGCCATCACTGCGCCGGTCAGCCTGTGGCATGGCCTGGCCGATAAACGATGCCCGCCAAGCCATGGCCGCTGGCTCGCAGAGCGGATCCCGCACGTCGCCGCCCATTTTCCGGCCGATGATGACCACACCAATATCGAGGAGAACAACCGCAGCGCCGCTTACACGTGGATCCGAGACCACGTCGAGTTCCGTCACAGCTGACCATCGGGAACATGGCATGAAGTCTGCGGTCGTTGTCGTCACCTGGATCTATGCGAGGATTGGCTCGGCACTCACCCCGTTTGAGGAACCATGCGCGCTGCCAGATGGGCCCAGCTCGCCCCGACGATTGTTCTCAAAGCGGCTGGCCAGGGAGCGCTCGTCTCGTGCGCCCAGGCCGGCGCCTCCGTCAGTCCGTCGCACAGCCGGGCAACGCAGCACGCGAGCATCGGCGATACGCGATCCTGGATCCCCTACAACTTTGTGAACGGGCTGGCGGCAGCCTCGCCATCGGCGGTATGGGCTGCGGGCTCCGCCGCTACCGGCCAGACCCTTGTCGAGCATTGGAACGGCCAGGCGTGGAAGCGCGCGGCCAGTCCGAGCCCAGGCGGCTCGCACGGCAGCGTCCTCAATGCGGTCGCCGCTTCTGGTTCCGCCGGCTCCTGGGCGGTCGGCTACTACGGTACTGGCACGGCAGTCGAGACGCTGATCGAGCGCTGGAACGGCCGGGCGTGGAAGCAGGTGGCCAGCCCCAGCCCGGGCGGCTCGCACGGCAGCAGCACCCTGGCAGGTGTCGCAGCCACCGGGCCAGCCAACGCCTGGGCGGTTGGCTCCTATGAGCGCGGCAACACAATGGCGTGGCAACTGAAAGGTCGTCGTCCAGTGCGTGGGCAGTGGGGTATTACCGCGGCGGCACGACATACCAAACCTTGATCGAGCACTGGAACGGGCGGGCGTGGAAGCAGGTGGCCAGCCCCAGCCCTGGCGGCTCTGTTGGTTCTTCGGGCGATCAGAGTCTCCTCGACGCCGTGTCTGCAGCCCCGTCGTCAAACGCCTGGGCGGTGGGCCACTACAGTACCGGCAACCCCTCCGATACGACGCTGATCGAACGCTGGACCCGCAGCGGGTGGCGGCAGGTGACCACATGAAGCATTCCAGCGCGGTGTTCAGGTATTCGGGGTGATCTGGGTCTTGTGCAGGTGCTCGTAGACCACGGTGGTGCGGGCGTCGGCGACTTCGGGGCGCTCGGTGAGCCGGTCGATGACGAACGCGTACAGGTCCTGATTGTCCCGGACGGCGATGTGGACCAGGAAGTCCTCGGCTCCCGAGACCACGAAGACGCCGATCGTCTCGGGCAGCTGAGCGATCCAGTTGCGGAAACCCTCGATGTTGCGCCGCGACGGCGGCCGGATGCGGATGATCGCGTCTACGACGAGTACCTTGCCGAACTTGCCCAGACCAAGCCGGACGACCTCGCGGTCAGTGCGGTCAGCATCATCGGGCCCCGGAACAGGGTCTCCAGGCTCGTGCGCAACCTGGAACTGCTGCGCTGACGCGCTGCTGGTCAGCACAGGGCTGCCGGTCACCACAGGGCAGCGGGCCGCCAGTCGCAGATAAGCTCGCCCGCCAGGTCGAGCGGCGCCGAGACCGGCAGGACATAGATGGCGCCGTCGATCCCGGCGGTGCGGCGAATCCCGTCGGGAGTGAGAGCTGACGACGGCCCCTGCCAGCGCTGCCACCCGCGCGCAACATAAAGGCGGCTGCCTTTTTCACTGGCGCCAAGAGCGCCGAGCTGGTAGCCCGATCGCACGATCCGCTCCAGCACGGACATCATCGCGTTGCCGTGGCCCTGGCGGCGGCGGTCCGCGCGCACCGCGACGCCCTCGATGTATCCGGTGCGCAGTGCCCGGCCGCCGTGCAGCAGCCGCCGCTGAACAACGCTGGCGTGGCCGATGAGTTCCGCGTCGTCCATGACGAGGGCGTGGATGCCGCCGAGCACGTTCTCGAAGGTGTCATCGCTCACGCCGTCGAAGGCCGAGTCCATGAGGGCGCGGATGGCGGACCTGGTCGCAGCGTCGAGATCGGCGGTGTGAGCGGTACGGAGTTCGATCACGCTCGATCAGCGTAGCGGCTCAGACGTAGGGATTCAGCGCCGGCATCAGAGAACAGGCTGGCAGGGCAATGGATGCGCACAGTACTCGCATTTCGGATGCTCAGCCATCGCTGTCCGAGAAGATCAAGACCAGGCTTGACCACGAGCCGGACATCCATATCAGCGCAGCGACCGGGTGGGAAGTCAGCATTAAGCAGGCGATCGGCAAGCTGGCGGAGCCAGCCGATCTGCCTGAACGGATCCGCGGCAGCGGATTCCGGGAGCTGCCCATCAGCGTCGACCACGCCATCGCCGCCGGCCGTCTTCCCCCGCTCCACCGGGATCCCGTCGACCGGATGCTGGTCGCTCAGGCACGGTGTGAGGACCTGACACTGGTGACCAGGGATCCGCGCTGCCAGCAGTATGACGTTGCTATCCTGCCCGCCTGACGGCCTGCCGGCAAGGCGGCCGGCCCGGGCGAGCCGGGCCGCTCAGGTCCGCGCGATAACCAGGAACTCGCCGTCGCCGGCTCCGACGGGCTCGCGGTTCCAGCCGCCGTAGACCTGCTCGATGGTGAACCCTGCCGCCTGCAGCGAGGAGCGCAGTTCCTCCTCGGTCCGAAACCGCAGGCTGGCCGTGCTCAGCAATTCCTCGCCATCAGAGAACGCATAGCTGATCGAGAAGTCGACGACATTGCCGGTGACCGCATGTACCTGCGTGGTCGCCGTGACCACGCGGCCGTCGGGAAGCGTGACGTCGCGGCGCGAGTCGGCCGGGTTCCAGCGCTCCCAGGCGCGCGCCTGCGGGTCCCGGGTGTCGAAGGTCAGCCTGCCGCCCGGGACTAGGGCCCGGCTGAGGTCGGTGAGGGTCGCGTCCCATTCCTCATCGGATACGAAGAACTGCGCCACGTGGCTGGTCATCACCGCGACGTCGAACGACGCATCGGGCAGGATAGGCGACGTGCCCTCGATCCAGCTGACGCGGTCGGCGCCGGGCTTAGCCCGGGCGGCGTCGAGTGAGGCCCTGGCCGGGTCCACGCCGGTCACGCAGTGTCCGGCTGCTGCCATGGCCAGGGCCAGGCGCCCGGTCCCGCAGCCCAGGTCGAGTACCTGCGCGGCGGGCGTCTGGTCGGCCACGGACAGGAAGAAGTCGTCGTCGCGCGACCACCCGAACATGGCGTCGTAGACCGCCGTGAGCCTGGCGTCGTTGAACTCGGCGTGCCGCATGGGCGGAAGCTAGCAACCGTGCCGCTAGCGCGTCGAATCATTTGCGCCGCCGCCGCCGCCCCCGGCCTCGCTTCCGGCCTCGGCCTCGGCCATCGGCCAGGACGCGGGCAAGCCGGATGGCCTCGGCACAGAGGTCATGGCGGACAAGCCTGGTGCCGGCAGTCGCCGCGTAGCCCTCGTTGAAGAGCAAATACAGCACCGCGAGCACGCCGCTGGTCCGCTCAGGCAGCAGGTGAGCGGGCGGGACGCGGTAAGGCATCGCCGCGTTGCGGATCTTCTGCTTGGCCCGGACCAGCCGCTTGGCCATGGTCGGCTCGGCGGTCAGGAAGGCGCGGGCGATCTCGGCGGTGGTCAGCCCGGCCAGGGTCCGCAGCGTCAGGGCCACCCTGGCCTCCAGCGGCAGCGCCGGGTGGCAGCAGGTGAAGATCAGCCGAAGCTGGCGACCGGGTGCTTCGACGCCACCTCGATCGCCTGGTCGAGGTCGGCGCACTCGATGATGTCGAAGCCCGCGATCTGCTCCTTGGTCTCGGCGAACGGTCCGTCCGCCAGCAGGTGCTGTAGTCCCAGGCCCTGGCCCGGCCGGCCGCGTCGCACTGGCCGTCGGACTGGCCGGGGCTCTTAACCCGCAGGTAGGCATCGAGCAGCGGCACGCCGATGTCCGCCGTGGGCCTGCCCGAGTCCGGAGGACGGCGGGTTGCACCAGCTTCCTGACGGGAGGGCTCTGGCGGCCGGGGGCTCAGCAGAAACGGGCGCTCAATAGAATCAGCAATCATGAGCACTGAGCGCCTCGAGCCCCCGGCAGCCAAGCGGATCCCGACCGAGCGCACGCATCACGGCGACATCGTCGTCGACGAGTACGCCTGGCTCGCTGACAAGGAGAACCCGGACACCATCGCCTTTCTCGAGGCGGAGAACGCCTATACCGAGGTGATGACGGCTGGCCAGGCCGGGCTGCGCGAGACGATCTTCGGCGAGATCAAGGGTCGGACGAAAGAGACCGACCTGTCGGTGCCGACCCGCAAGCGCGGCTGGTGGTACTACGACCGCACCGTGGAGGGCCAGCAGTACGCGGTGAACTGCCGCCGCGCGGTGCGCAGCGACGGCGAGCGCCCGCCGATGACCGAGGACGGCTCGCCGCTCGATGGCGAGGAGATCCTGCTCGACGGCAACGAGCTCGCCGGCGACAAGCCTTACTTCTCGCTCGGCGCCTTCAGCATCAGCCCGGACGGCACCAAGCTCGCGTACTCCACCGACTACGCGGGCGACGAGCGGTACACCATGCGGGTGAAGGACCTGGTCACCCGCGAGATCGCCGCCGACGAGATTCCTAACACCTACTACGGCTCGGCCTGGTCGAGGGACGGCTCCGCGCTGTTCTACGTTACCGTCGACGACGCCTGGCGGCCGTACCGGATCTGGCGGCACGTGATCGGCACCCCCGTCGCCGAGGACACGATGGTCTTCGAGGAGACCGACGAGAGGTTCTTCGCCGGCATCTGGCTGACCCGCAGCGAGCGCTACCTCGTGATCTCGACTTCGTCCAAGCTGACCAGCGAGGACTGGCTGCTCGATGCCGGCGACCCCACGGGCGAGTTCCGCGTGGTGGTGCCACGCAGGCAG
>Ga0307372_10005343_pt1 | contig 19358 bp, 17 predicted proteins | sample OX1MG_FD_202533 | JGI IMG/M metagenome (GOLD analysis project Ga0307372, IMG submission 202533) | Soil microbial communities from Risofladan, Vaasa, Finland - OX-1 | ecosystem: Environmental > Terrestrial > Soil > Coastal area > Acid sulfate soil | place: Finland: Risofladan, Vaasa | collected...
TGCTCGCTGAGCGCCCGCTCCAGTTCGGCGGTCTCGGCCGGGGAGGGATGGGAGTCGTCGGCCCCGAAGAGCCCGAGCAGAGGACAGCTGATCTGGGGCAGGAGGTGGAACAGTGACTTGACCTTGAGGGGAAACTCCGGTGGAGGTTCGCCCAAGACGAACGCGCCGTAGCAGTCCACGGCGGCCTGAAGAGGCAGGCTGCAGGCGGCCAGCACCGCCTGGCGCCCCCCCGAGCAGTACCCGATCACGCCCACGCTGCCATTGCTGGCGGGAAGTTGGCGCAGGTACGCGGCCGCTCCTCCGACGTCGCCGACAAGCCCCTCATCGGGAATCCCCCCCTTAGCTCGGACGGTGGCGGCGGCATCGTCCGGGCTGGCCCCCGGGGCCTCCCGCGAGTAGAGGTTGGGACAGATCGCCAGGTAGCCGCGCGCGGCGAAGGTCCGGGTGACCTCCTTGCTCCAGAGGTCGTAGCCGGGCAGGTGGTGGATCACGACCACTCCCCCGCCCTTCTCACCGGCCAGGGGCTGGGCCAGATAGGCCTCGATCGGTTCCCTCCCATGACCAGGGATGGTCACCGTCTCGGCCCTGATGTCATCGCGCATAGTTCTGCCTCCTTTCGCCAAGCGGTGCTGCGGCGCGTTCGGAGCTCTCACTCTCCGCCAGGCGCCAGGGACCGGCTCGATTGTGTCAGCTCGGCGGCCCGGACCTCCAGCCAGCACGGGGGCGGGCCGAGATGTGGCAACCTAGCGCCTACTCATGAGCCCTCCCGAACCAGCCGCCACCTCCCCTACTGCGGATCTCAGCTCCAGCTCATTCGGAGTGGTCGGAGCTGGGGTGATGGCCGAGGCCATGATCGCCGGCCTTCTCCGGCGCGGGCTGGTGAGCAGCTCCCAAGTGGTCTGCAGCCACCCCCGAGCCGAGCGCGCCCGGGAGCTGGCGACCAGGCTCGGCGTGACGGTTCTGGCCGGGAACCAGGAGGTGGCCAGTCGGGCGGACATCCTTTTGCTCGCGGTCAAACCTCAGGTGCTGCCCCGGGTCATGCGCCAACTGGACGGGACCGTGCCCGCCGAGACGCTGGTGATCAGCATCGTCGCCGGAGCCAGCACCGCCGCACTCTCCGCCGGCATCGCCCACCGGGCCATCGTCCGGGCCATGCCTAACACGCCGGCTCAAATTGGACAGGGAGTCACCGTCTGGTTCGCCACCCAGGAGGTATCCGCTCCGGCCAAGGCGCAGGTCCGAGCTCTGCTCTCCGCGCTGGGCTCGGAGCTGGAGGTGGAGGACGAGCGCCAGGTGGCGATGGCCACCGCGGTCAGCGGCACTGGCCCCACCTATGCCTTTCTCTTCTCAGAGTCGCTGGTGGAGGCGGCGGTCCACCTGGGTTTCCCCCGCCACCTGGCGCGCCGACTGGTCCTGGAGACGCTGCGCGGCTCGATCGAGTTCGCCATTCAGAGTGGGGAGCACCCCGCCCAGCTGCGGGACATGGTCACCTCCCCCGGCGGGACCTCCGCCGAGGCCCTGGCCGCTCTCGAGCGCGGCCGGTTCCGGACGGTGCTTGGGGACGCTGTGTGGGCGGCATTCCGGCGCACCCTCCAACTGGAAGCCTCACTGGAGGAGGACCCCTCCGGGGGACCGCCCCCATCCGCCTAGCGGGGCGGGACCGGAGCCGCAGCCCCGGAGGGAACGCTGAGCCTAGTTTCGCCAACCCGCCTAGGAAGTGGAACTCCCGGCCGCGGAGTGGTTGGGACAGGACTTGGCCGGGGTGCTGCTAGCGGCGGAGGTGGCTGCGGCGGTGGCCGCCACCACCCGACTCGGAGTGGTCCCGGCGGCACTGGCGGGAACCTCCATCAGCGAGGCGACCCCAAAGCCGAGCCCGCTCAGTCCGGCCGCGGCGGCGCCGATCAGGAGCAATCGCCGTGTGATTCGCTTCATGGCGGAAACCTCATTGGCAGCGCTCCCCCGGTCCTTGCTCAGCCGGGCGGGTTGGCCGCAGCACCAGTACAGCGCGGCCGCCTGAGCGGGGACTGAGAGTGGTTGCACAATCCGCTTGGAGAGTGGGCCGGTTCCCCAGGCCGTTCCGGGGGCTCGCCACCTCCGGCCTCGGCCGTCCTGGCCGGGGCGGTCCGATCAGCTGAGCTGTCGCTTCACCTCGCCCGCCGCCGCCAGCAGTTCGGGAGAGTTGAGGTTGGGATTTCCGAACGTGAATCCCCCGATCCCCGCGTCCAGGTAGGGACGAAGGATCTCGACGGCCTGGGCGGGCAGCACCGGGTCCCCGGTCATCGCCAGCCGCTCGGGCGGCGTACTCGCCTTGATCTGGCTCACCTGAGCCTGGTCGAGCGCCAGCAGGCAGGGAGCCATGACGGTCTTGAGGATGGTCGCCGGGTCGCGGCCCTCCTCCTCGCAGTAGCGCTCCAGCACGCCGAGCTTGCGCTTGGTGTCCTCGAGCCCGGGAAACCAGTTGGAGATGTCAGCGTATTTGGCCACGATCCGGAGCGTCCTTCGCTCCCCCGCGCCGCCGATGAGAAGCCGGGGTCCGCCCGGCTGAATCGGACGGGGCACATTGAGCGCCCGCTCGATGTGGAAAAACTTGCCCTGGAAGCTCGGTCGCTCCTCCGTGAACATCAACTTGACGATCTGGGCGGCCTCGTCGAGGCGGTCCATCCGCCGGCCGATGGGCGGGAAGTCGAACCCGTAGCCGGCATGCTCGTCCTCGTTCCAAGCGGCGCCGAGACCCAGGATCGCCCGGCCCTTGGAAACGACGTCCAAGCTGGTGACGATCTTGGCCAGAAGGGCTGGATTGCGATATGTGACCCCAGTAACTAGGGCGCTGAGAGCCACCGTGCTGGTTCGCTGTGAGAGCGCGGCGAGGGTGGTGTAGGACTCCAGCATGGGCTCGGTCTCGGCTCCGACCCCGCGAATTTGATAGAAGTGATCCATCACGGTGACCATGTCGAAGCCGGCTGCCTCAGCCGCCGCCGCCATGGCCGCGATGTGATCGAAGATCCCCTCGTCGGAGGTTCCCGGGAAGCTGTAGTTGGGCAGGTGGTAGCCGAAGAACGGAGCTGGCATGATCGGTGCCTCCTGGATGCCGACTTCGGGCGGGAGGGGTGGGGTGCCATTGGACTATATCTCGGACCCAAAGTCGGTGCCCCCTCGCCCCTGATCACCCCGGCGATCCTGGCCTAACCGGCCCTGCCCCCGGCCGGTAGCTGGCTCCTTGCCAGGGGACGGCCCCACCGGGCGTTCGATCCTCGGCGAAGACCCCGGTCGGTGGCGGTTGGCATCCGGAATAGCTCCACCCGATCCGGGCTGGCGAGTTTGCGGCTCTTTCCGGGGGTGAATTCGACCGACTGCCAAGATATTGTGTGCGGGACCTTGACAGCACACTACATGTAGGGGAAGATTTCTTCGATTGGAGACTGGCAGGCGCGTCTCCAGCTGGTGGGAGTCCGCCGGGAATCGAATTGGGAGGAGGTGCCATGAGCGTGAGCGTCGCCGGCGCCGGTCATCTGTACCGGGACGAGGTCCTGGAGATCGAGCCTCAGGGACTTGAGCACATCACCCAGGCCCAGCGCCACGGCAAGCCGTTCCAGATGTTCACCCTCTGGATGGCCGCCAACCTGGTGCTGGCTACCTGGGTGATCGGCAACCTGGCCGTGGGCACGTTCGGGGTGAGCATGGTCGGGGCGTTCGTCGCCCTGGCAATAGGCAACCTGCTAGGCGCCCTGCTGCTCGGCCTCCTGAGCACCTTCGGACCTCGCCTGGGCGTCCCTCAGATGATCCAGTCGCGGGCACCGTTCGGTCTTTTGGGCAACTTCGGCCCGGCCGGGCTTAACTACCTGGCCGGAATCGGGTGGTTCGCGGTCAACACCGTCTACGGAACCTTCGCCCTGGCTGAGCTGGCCCATCTCAACTACTTCCTCGCGCTGGCCATCATGGTGGTCGGCCAGGTGGCACTCGCGGTGTACGGGCACAACATGATCCACGCCTTCGAGAAGTGGATGAGTGTGGCCCTGGTGGTGGTATTCCTGATCCTGGCCGTATTCACCTTCAAGGCCGGCAACTACGGCCTGGCCTTCAACCCCAAGGCTCCGGTGCCGTTCGGAGGGCCGACCGGCGGCTTCATCATCACGATCGGTCTCGCCCTCTCCTACGCCATGGGCTGGATGCCGTTCGCCTCCGACTACTCCCGCTACCTCCCCAGGGCCACCAAGCCCTCCAGCATCATCTGGTGGACCGCTCTGGGCATGTTCATCCCCTGCCTGATCCTGGAATGGATGGGGGCGCTGACCGTGTCGATCGCGATGCCCGCCGCGACTGCGGCCAACCCCGCCAACGCGATCGCCTTCCTGATGCCCGGCCCGCTCTCCTCGCTGGCCCTTCTGGCGATCGCCGTCGGGACCGCCTGCGCCAACGCCCTCAACATCTACAGCGGCTCGATGTCGGCCCTGGTGGTCAAGGTTGAGCGATCCCCCTTGGTTCGGGCCGGAATCGCGGGCATCATCTTTGGCGGGGTGACCGCTGCGGTGCTGCTGGTCGCGAACTCCACCCTGAGATCCGAGAAACAGCCCTTGATCGCCCTTCCCGAGGTGGTCGGCGCCGCCGTCCTGGTCGGGTTGGTGGTCGCCGGCGCGGTCCGCTTCCGGTTCCGGCGCTGGCAGGCGGCCGTCGTAGTGGGCGCTCTGGGCGGCCTGCTCGCCACGGGCGGGAGCAACGCCACCCAGGCGGCCAGCCAGTACAGCAACTTCCTCCTCCTTCTCTCCTACTGGATCGGTCCCTGGGTCGCGGTGGTCCTGGTGGACTGGTACTTCAAGCACCGCGGTTCCTATCAGCTGCAATCCCTGTACGACCAGGGGTCACGGGTGGGGATCGGGACCATCGCCTGGCTGGTGGGCCTGGCGGTCTCGGTCCCATTCATGAACCAATCCTGGTTCGTGGGACCAATCCCGTCCGCCTACCCACAGCTCGGGGATGTCTCCTACCTGGTCAGTTTCGTGGTCGCGGGAGCCATCTTCGCCGCCTTCGGACGCCGCCACGCCGGACCGGTGGGCGAGGGCCGGGTGGAGGTGGTCGGAGAGGTGGTCACTCCGGCCCAGCCGACCCTCGCCGCCGAGATGGACTACGCCGGGAGGGAGGCATGAGCTCCCCCGAGTAGCAGCGACTGAGTCTCGGACAGGGGCCCGGCCGGAGTCGGCTCAACTCCAGCCGGGCCCCAAGCCGGTTCAGTCGTGCTCGCGCATCCATTCCCGCACCATCTCCAGGTAGGCCTCCGGCTCCTCCCAGAACGGCAAGTGGGACGAGCGCTCAAAGATTCGCTACCGGCTCCCAGCGATCCCGCGGAGCAGCGTTTGCTGGAGGGCGGGCGTGGCCTCGTCGAAGCGCCCCGAGGCGATCAGGGTGGGAACTCGGATCTCGCCCAGCCGCGCCTCCGCACTCCAACCCCGGGCCGAGCCGGTGATGTGGAACTCCGAGGGCCTGTTGATGGTGTGGTAAACGGTCGGGTCGAGGTCGATCTGCGCCAGCCCGTCGCTAACCCCGGCGGGCCAGGGGTCGAGCCGGCAGAGATGGCGGTGATAGAAGACGTCACCGGCGGCCCTGAATTCGGGGTCCTCGGTCGTCCCCCCCGCCTCATGGCGGCGCAGGGTGGCCTCCACCTCGAGGGGCAGTTCCGCTCGCAGCCGGTTCGCCTCGGCGGCGAAGGCGGAGTAGGAGGCGGCGGTGTTGGAGAGGATCAGCGAGCGCAGCCCCATGGGCTGTCTGAGGGCGTGCTCCTGGGCCAATAATCCACCCCAGGATTGGCCCAGGATGTGGTAGCCATCCCCGATTCCGAGATGGTCGAGCAAGTTAGCCAGCTCGGCCACGAAGAGCTCGACGGTCCAGAACTCGGCCCCCCGCCCGGGCAGGTGGGTTGACCTTCCATTTCCGATCTGATCATAGAAAACGACCGTTCGGCCACCGCTCCCCAGCTCCGCCAGTGGGGACAGGTAATCGTGGGTGGCTCCGGGACCACCGTGCAACAGCAAAACCGGGGCTCGGCCCCTCCCCGGCGCGCTGGGGTCTTCCACGATCCGGTACCAGGTCTCGAACTCGCGAAAGGGCGCCCGGCCTTCGCCAGGGGAGCTCACCACCGCTGGAGTCTAGCCTCCGTTCAGCACCGGGTCGATTAGTTGACCTCGGGCGGGGGCACCGGTGGCGGGGCCACGTCGTGCACCCGGAAGTCGACCACCCGGGTGGGCTGCCCGGCCAGAGTGGCCGCGACTCGGTATTCCCCAGGTTTGGGGAAGACCACGTTCATGGAAAGGGCGAGAACCGTCCGCAGGTCGGCCCCGGTTGGCAGCCCGGCGGGCCGGCTGGTGTTGAGCTGGGTGACCATTCCGGCAATCTGATTCCCCACCGAGTCCTCGATGGACACCGAGAGAGGGCAGAGATTGCCGCTGGCGGTCCAGGGCACGGCCACGGTAACCCCCACACCCAGGTGGCTGACCACAGGCTGGGCGGGACTCCCGGCCGCCGGCCGCCAGTGGTCAGTCCAGCCCCCTCCAGCGATGTAGAGAAGACCGTTGACCGCCTCCACGTGGTTGGCGAGAATCAGGTTCTCGATCCGGGGCTGCTCCATCTCGACCTCAGTCTGCACCATGGCACCTTCCCGGGCCGGACCCCAGCTGGCTGGTTCGCGGGGCCGGGGGCGGGCTCAGTCGGCGGCCACCGGATCGGACCTCGGTCGGACCATCTCCTGACGCAGTTGCTGGAGTCCGACACTGCCCAGGTCGAGCGCCTGGCGGTGGAACTCCTTGAGGCTGAACCCGGGCCCCCAGGAGCGCCGAGCCTCCTCCCGCACCTCCAGCCAAACCCGCTCGCCCAGCTTGTAGGAGATGGCTTGGGCTGGCACCCCCAAGTAGCGGTCCACCTCGCCCAGGCAGAATTCCCTGGCCCGGCCCGAGCCCCGGATCATGAACTCCACGGCCAGCTCACGGGACCAGGTCTCGCCGGGATGGAAGGGCTGGTTCTCGGGGATTCGCAGCCCGAGGTGCAGTCCGATGTCGACCACAACCCGGGCCGCTCGGAAGGATTGGTTGGCGAGCATTCCCAGGTAGTAGTCAGGGTTCTCCAGGTAGCCCAGTTCGCCCATCAGCCGCTCCGCGTAGAGGGCCCAGCCCTCGGCGTGACCCGAGATCAAACCGAGCACGCCCTGGAAGGGGTTCAGGCGATCGCCCATCCAGCAGATGTGGCCGAGCTGCAGATGATGCCCGGGGACCCCCTCGTGGTACGCGGTCGCAATCTCGGTCCAGAGCGGAAAATGGGTCCTTCCCAAAGTCGGGTACCAGGTCCGGCCGGGCCGACTGAAGTCCTCGGCGGGAGGGGTGTAGTACATAGCCGGGCTACCCCCCGGGGGGGCCAGCATCGCCTCCACCCGCTGGACAGGACCGGGGATGTCGAAGTGGGTGCCGTTCAGGGATCCCATCGTCTCGTCCAGAAACGACTGATTCCAGTCCTGGAAGTTGCGCTCGCCCTCAATAGCCCGCCCGGGATCGGTGTCGAGCAGCCGGATCACCGCCGACATCTCCTGGCCGGGCAGGATCCGCTCCGCGGTCTCCGCCATCTCGGCCTGGATGCTGGCAAACTCCTCCCAGCCCCACTGGTAGGTCTGAACCGGGTCGATCGCGATCCCGTTGTAGAGCCGGCAGCTCAGTTCATAAAGCTCTGGCCCGCATCCATCCTGCTCCCGGGCCCGGGCGAGATAGCTACCCTCCACGAACTCGGCCAGCCCCAGGTACGCCTGGTCGGCGGCCAGCGCAGCCCAGGAGAGCCGGGAGCGGAGCTGGCCCGGGGAGCCTGTGTACCCGCCGGCCAGGCCCCGGAAGAAGCCCGGGCGCGAGTCGGATCCTGCCCAGGTACTGAACTGGGTGGCCGCAACCTCCGCCTGGCGTCGGGCGGAGACCACCCGACGGCTCGCGCCCAGCTCGAGCGTAGCCTGGATGCCTCTCAAGCACTCGGGGACCTTCTCCATCCGCTCCGCGATCAGCTCCCAGTCGTGGTCGTCATCCCGGGCCATCAGGTCGAACACGCGGCTGGTCACCGTGGCCGGGCCGAATACGCTCAGCCCTCGCATCCAGTCGCCGGAATCATGGATGTCGCCCTCGATCTGAAGCCGGTCGCGCATCACCTCGGCAGCCAGGCGGTCGCGCTCCGATTCAGGGCTGAGCCCCTCCACCTCGCGAAGCGTGGCCCGGGCCAGTTGTGCCCGCGCCTCCTCCCCGCTCGGTGAGTAGTCGGTCAGCTCGGCGTCGTGACCGAGGTTGCCCCGGCTGGTGGCGGCGTTGGGGTCGAGAGCCGAGTTGCTACGCAGATACTCGTGGGCGATCTGGTCGACTTTGGACACTGCCTACCTCCCCTGGATGGGTGCTCATGGACCACCTGGCCGAAGCGTCGCCGGACTTCCAATCAGCGGAGGTTCTCGACCACCACCGCGATCCCCTGACCCACTCCGATGCACATGGTGGCCAGACCGAACTGGAGCTGGCGTCGGGTCAGCTCGTGAATGAGTGTGACCAGGATCCTACTGCCCGAGCAACCGAGAGGATGGCCGAGGGCGATCGCGCCACCATTGGGGTTGACCCGATCGTCCTCGGGATCCAGCCCCAGCTCCTGGAGCACCGCCAGAGATTGGGCGGCGAATGCCTCGTTGAGTTCGATGAGGCCGATGTCGCTGAGGGCCAACCCGGCCCGCTCCAGCGCCTTTTGAGTCGCCGGAATCGGGCCCATCCCCATCAGCCGGGGCGGGACGCCCGCCACGGCCATGCTTCGGACGGCCGCCATCGGGCGTAGCCCCCGCCCGGACGAAAACTCGGCCGAGGTCAGCAGCAGGGCGGCCGCCCCGTCGTTGAGCGGGCTTGAGTTCCCCGCAGTCACGCTGCCGTCGGCGGCGAACACGGGTTTCAGCCGAGCCAGCTGTTCCAGCGAGGAATCCGCCCGGGGGCATTCGTCGGAGTCGACCGCCGCCCGCCCCGTCGGCACCGGTACCAGCTCGGCGGCGAAGCTGCCTCGCTGCTGAGCGGCGAGGGCCCGGAGGTGGCTGCGAAGGGCGAACCGGTCCTGGGCCGCGCGGCCGATCGAGAACATTCGGCTGACGTTCTCCGCCGTCTGCCCCATCGACTCGGTGCCGTAGAGCGCCTCCATCCTGGGGTTGATGAAGCGCCAGCCCAGCGCCGAGTCGTGCAGGACCCGCTCGCCCCGGGCAAAGCCTCGGTCCGGTTTGGCGGTCACCCAGGGGGCGCGGCTCATCGACTCCACCCCACCTCCGATGATCGCCGCCCCGTCACCATGGGAGATGGCTCGGGCAGCGTCGACCACCGCCTCCAGCCCACTTCCACAGAGCCGGTTGACGGTGCAGCCGCCCACCTCCACCGGGAAGCCGGCCAGCAGGACGGCCATCCGGGCCACGTCGCGGTTGTCCTCGCCAGCCTGATTGGCGCAGCCCAGGTAGACGTCTTCCAGCTCCTTGGGGTCCAGACCCACCCGATCCACCAGGCTCCGCAGCACCAGGGCCGCGAGATCATCCGGCCGCTCGGAGGCGAGCGCCCCGCCGAACCGACCGATCGGAGTTCGGACTCCGTCCACAATCACCGCGTTGTCCACGCCCTGCCTCCTTGGGAGAGGTGGCCAACACCTCTCCACCAGATCCCCGCTCCCGGTCCCGAGCCCGATCGGCCCTCTGGCTGTGGTGGGTCCCCTCCCCCAAGCTTAGGACGGACCGCCGACCCAGATCGAGTCGCGGCTGTCCAGTTCAGAGCGAGAAGTCGTCGTAGATCGAGCGCCGGCGGCTCTCCCCGGGTTGGACCATCTCGGTCACCCGGCGGGGGTGGATCGCTGCCGACCGGCCCCGCCACTCCTTGGGCGGTCGGCGGGAAGGGCTCGACGCCGGAGGGCGCCGGGGGGGCCGCCGCGGGCGTCGCAACCCGGTGGCGCGGGACCCGGTGATCCTCCGCCAAGCCGAGTCCAGCCCGACTCCTCCCAGGTGTCCCGCCGCCAGCGCCAGGGCGAGCAGAGAAGCGGTTGCGGCAGGGGCAAGGCGTCGCAAAACCCTCCACAGCAGGGGTCGGTACATGACCAGCACGAGCAGGAGATCGAGGAGCAGCAGGGCCGGGCCCCAACCGGCCATCTGCCGGAGCGTCGCCTGGCGGAGGGCGGCGGCGCGCTCGACCGCGTGCAGCCTGGCCTCTGCCCTCTGGTAGGCGAGTAGCCTGGCGTCGATCCCGGGGATCTGGGGGGCGTAGGCGAGCACGCCTTGCGTCAGCCCGGCCGCCACCACCGCTCGGAAGCTGGCCTCGGCCAGCAGCTGTGAGTCCTGCTGATTGCTCATGAACCCGACCTCGATGGTGACCGCCGGCATGGGTGCGTGAACCCAGAGCTGGGGCAGGAGCTGGGTGCCCCGGTCCCCCATCCCCGCGGGGGCGATCGCGGCGGCCATGGCGACGCTCAAGTGCTGGGCCAAACGCTGGTCGCTGGCGTGGGGCATGAACACGGTCGCCCCCTCCAGGCTGCCGTCGGTCCAGTCGTTGACCCAGAGGCTGAGCAGCACGGCGGCCTGGCTCGCTTTGGCGATCTGCTCCGCCCGCTGAATGCTGACGTTGGTGTCGGTGGTCCTGGTCATCACCACCTTCACCCCGTGCGCCTCCAGGTCCCGGCGCAGGTCGAGCCCCATGGCGAGGGTGACGTTCTTCTCCTTGAGGCCGTTGAAAGGAGAGATCGCCCCCGGGTCGAAACCCCCATGGCCGGGCATGATCGCCACCACGTACGGCCGGGGAGCGGTGAGATGAATCAGCTTCGGTGGCTGGGCGCGCGCCGACGCCAGGACAGTCCCGGTGACGAGACCGCCGCTCAGAGCAGCGATCCCGAGGGCCAGGGCTGGGACGTAGAGAGAACGGGTTGGCCCCTTGCGCATCGCGACCGAGCCAGTATAGGCCGGGGCTCCTGGCCGGTTCAATTGATCTCGGGGCGAGAGCAGGCGCTCCGGATGAGGCGGCTCCGGCGTTGACAAACGGTCCGGGCGTCCCCCAATCTCGGTCGCCGGGATGATCTCAATGGGGAGGTGGCCGAGATGATCGAGAGTTCCGGGCCGGGGGCCCGGCCACCGCTTCCCATGGAGCTTCTCTTCGAGGCGGGCGGAGGGCCCACGGCCAGCCTGCCCGCCAAGCTGGAGGAGCTCTATGGGGGCGGCCTCGAACTTCCCCGCCCGATTCTGTACTCCAACTTCGTGACCTCCCTGGACGGCGTGGCGGTGCTAGGCCCTTCCTCGGGCTCGACCCTGAGCGGGAACAGTCAGGCCGATCGGTTCGTGATGGGATTGCTGCGGAGCTGTGCCGACGCCATCCTGATCGGCTCCGGAACGCTCCGCGGCAGCCCGGGACACGTCTGGACGGGGGAGCACGTCTATCCCCCCAGTGCCAGCGAATTTCGAACCCTGCGCCGGCAGCTGGGACTTCCCGAACACCCGACCTTGGTGATCGCGAGCGGCTCCGGGGCGATCGACCTCACCCACCCCGGTCTGGCCCGGCCGGCAGTGCTGCTGACGACCGAAGCGGGCCGGCGGCGGCTGGGCCCCGCGGGACCGCACGAGGTGGTGGTCTTAGGGCCGGGTCCGGAGCTGGACCCAGCGGCGATGACCGAGACCCTGCGCCAGGCCGGCCACGCCCAGATCCTCACCGAGGGGGGGCCCCGGCTGCAGGGCCAGCTGCTGCGCGCAGGTCAGCTCGACCAGCTCTTCCTCACTCTCTCCCCTCTCCTGGCGGGCAGAACGGACGAGTCGCGGCGGGCCGGATTCGTCGACGGCGTCGACCTGCTGGCGGACGGGCGGCGGTCCTGGCTCAGCCTGCTCAGCGCGCGGCGCTCCCAGTCCCACCTGTTCCTGCGCTACCAGGTTCGAGCGGGCGCGTCCCCCGCCTGAGCCGGGGCGGGCGCCCGGGTGCGGTGATTCTGGGAACGCAGCGAAGGTTCGCTATCATCGAGGAGGGCTACTTCTGGGGAGAACTGCAGATGAGCGAGCCGAGCGAAGCGAAGCAACCGGTCAGCGACTCGGAGTGGCGGGCTCGCTTGACCCCCGGGGAGTATCACGTGCTCCGCGAGAAGGGCACCGACCCCCCCTTCCAGGGCGAATATACCCACCCGGGGCGGCAGGGGCTATTCCGCTGCGCCGCCTGTGGCGCCGAGCTCTTCCTCTCCGAGACTCAGTTCGACTCCGGCTCAGGCTGGCCCAGCTTCACCGCCCCGGTCGATCCCGACCAGGTCGAGACCGAGATGGACCGCACCCTGGGCCAGGTCCGCACCGAGGTCATGTGCAGCCGCTGCGGCGGCCACCTGGGCCACGTCTTCGACGATGGGCCAGGACCCACCGGCCAGAGATGGTGCATCAACTCAACCAGCCTGAAGCTGGACCCTGAGAAGCCCGTCTGAGCTAGTCCGGAACCCCGAGCAGCTCGGCCGCAGGCCCGGGCAAGAGCGCGGGGCGGCTCACCACTCAACCAGCGCCCAGATCTCAGGCCGAGCGTCCTCGCCGGGGTCAACCTCGGCGAAGAGCCGGGCGGAGAGCTTGACCTCCGCCAAGGCTGCCTCGTGCTGGCCCCCGGCATGGAGCAGGTCGGCCAGATTGGTGTGCAGGGCGGCCACCCGGTGGCGGTCACCCTGCTCGATCCCCAGTTGCAACGCCCGCTCGGCCTCGGCCCGGGCTTGGTCCAGACGGCCGGTGTCGGCTAGGAGCCGGGATAGGTTGTTGTGCGCCGCCACCGCAGCCACCGGGTCGGCGATCCTCCCGGCGTGCTCCAGGCTCCGACGCAGGAGCGTCTCGGCACGCTTCGGATGCCGGTTCCGCGCCGCCAGGACTCCGAGCACATTGGTCGCCTGGGCGAGGGCGCCGGCGTCGTTGGTCAGGTCGGCCAGCCGGAGCGCCTCCTCGCCCCGCGCCCTGGCCTCGACAAAGTCACCCTGGCGGTAGGCGACCAGAGCCAGATCGCCCTCCAGCCGAGCCCGTCGGGAGCTCTCTCCAGGGGGCAGCAGGTCGTTAGCGGCGCGCAGGTGGCTCGCCGCCAGCGGCCACTCGCCGAGACGGTGGTGAACGTCCGCCAGCCGGTGCTCGACCTCGGCCAGGGCGAGGTCGTTGGAGTCCAGGCGCGAGGCTGCCGCCTCGAACGCCTGGCGAGCCTCCCGGTAGCGGCCGAGGGTGATCAGGACGTCGCCGGCGGCCACCTGGGCCTGGGCCTCCGGGTAGCCCAGGGCCCGGGCCTGGGCGATGTGGGCCAGTGCCTCGGTATGAGCGTAGAGCGCCCGGGAGCGCTCGGCCGCCGCCCACCACCACTGGGCGGCCTCGCCCTCCCGTCCGGCCTCCTGGAGGTGGTAGGCGACGGTGGCGGCGCGGACCAGGCCCGGAGCGTGCTGGTAGCGGCGCAGGAGGACATCGGCGGCCCGCCCGTGCACCAGCCGGCGGCGGGCGAGGCTGGTGGCGTCGTAGGCGACCCGACGCAGCGCCTCGTAGGGGAAGTCATAGGTGGGGACCCCGGATGCGTCCCGGGGCGGAGCCTCGATCAGGAGGGCGCGGCCGAGAGCGATCTCGAGCCCGTCGACTAATTCCCCGTCGGACCGGCCGCTCACCGCGCGCAGCAGTTCGGCGTCGAAGCCACGGCCGAGCACGGCGGCGGCGGAGAGCAGTTGCGCCGTTGGCTGACCGACCGCGGCGAGTCGCTTCAGGAAGACCTCCCGGGCCGAGGCTGGCGGCGCGAGCGCGGAGTCCCCCGCGACCAGCGCATCCCCGTAGGCACGAACCAAGAGGGGGAGGCCGCGGGTCTCTTCCAGAATCCGCTCCAAGTTGGTGGTCGGGGCACCGATCGCATCCAGGAGGTCGCGGACCTCTTCGGGGCCGAACGGCCTGAGGTGCTCCACCCAGGCACGCCGCGCGTCGGTGGCATCTGCTACCGCGGTGACCACTCCTCGCAGCCGCTCCGCGTTTTCGGACGACCAGGTGAGGACCAGCAACAGGGGCAGTTCGGTCAGGCGCCGCACCAGGTAGGCGACCACGTCAAGGGTCCGCTGGTCGACGTGCTGAAGGTCCTCGATGACCACCACTCCGGGCCGATCCGCGAACAGTGCTTTGAGGGTGGCTGCGATCGCGGCGTAGAGTCGGGCCAGACCGGCGGCGCCGGCCATCGCCGGAGCAGATGCAGGTCTGGTGGAGGCCAGGTCAGGGACGAGTCGGCTGACTTCGAGCCTCACCGGGTGAGGAAGTCGCCGAGCCAATTCTGGGCGGGCCGCCCCAGTCACCCGGAGCAGGTCGGCGATGACGACGTAAGGCAGGTCCGTCTCTCCCTCATGGCCACGGGTGAGTCCTACCGGGGCTCCCGCGGCCTGTACCGACTGGCAGAAATTCGATACCAGCGAGCTCTTGCCTGAGCCTGGCTCGCCCACCAGCGCCACCGCCCGGCCCTGCTCCCCCACCTCGCGCCACGACGACCAGAGAGCAGCGAGCTCATCCTTCCGGGCGACGAACGAATCACCCGAGGCTGGGCCGGGCGATGATCTGCGCGGCAACCCAGGTCTGCTCGCCTCCGCGTCCGTCGGCTGGAAGGCCCCGGCCAGCACCTCCTCGTAGAGCTTGGTCGTGGCCGGCAGGGGCGCCACCCCGAGCTCTCGGTCCAGGACGCCGACGCAGGTGCGATATTGCCTAAGCGCGGCTGAGCGCTGACCGTTCTCGGCGTAAAGTCGGATCAGAGCCTGATGCGCTGGCTCGTGCAACTGGTCGAGCAGCAGCCAGCGGCGGGCGATGTCCAGGCCACCACCCAGGTCCCCCTGGGCAACCCGGCCCCAGACCAGGCGCTCCAGCGCCGAGGCCAGCTTCAGGCGGAATCGCTCGGCGGTCTCACCCTGCCAATCGTCGAACTCGGGGCTGTCGCGAAGGCCGAACCCGGCCATGAAGTCGTCGCGGTAGAGCCGGACGGCCCGCTCCAGGGCGGGCGCGTCCCCAGCATCGAGCAGGTTTTCGAAGTCGTGCAGGTCGACCCGGAGAGCTTCGGGTCGCAGCGCCACCGCCTGGCGGGTCACTACCAGAGCGTCGCGCAAAGGCGCCGCCAGCACCGAGAGGGTCCGACGAAGTGCGGCTCTGGCCCGGAAGTCGTCGGAGTCAGGCCAGAGGGTCGCTGCCAAGCGAGAGCGGCTCTGGGCCCCGTTGACCGCGAGCAGCGCCAGCAGCGCCATCGCCTTGCGAGTGTCGAATGCGACCGCCTGCCCGTCGCGCTCCACCAGAGGTGGGCCGAGCAGAGCCAGGCGAAGGTCGGTCACACTGCCTCCCGGTTACGCTGCGCGCAAAGAGTAGGGGATTGGCGTGACGCTCGGTCGACGTGGGGTCCGTCCCGTAACGATTTCCGGACGCTGGCAAGTCAATCTGGCAGGGTGGACAGCGCCCGCCGCCCGGCTGCGGCTTCCCGGCGGGTGACCGCGTCAGTTCGGAGCCGGTGCCGATGAGTCAAACCGCCGAGTCATTGACCGGGGAGCAGGAGCCGATCGCGGCTGACCCCGCGGATCTGGCGACCGAGACGCCAGTCCCCGGGAACGGGCGGGGGTCGGGCCGCGGTCCCTGGCGCCGCCGCCGGGCGGTCTCCGAGCCCCAGGCCGAACCCGAATCGAGCTCCACGGGGGCGGACGTTTCCACCTTCGAGCTGGCCGCCACCGACCCCCTCATAAGCTACCTTCAGAACTCGGTGGGCGTGGTCGACATCTCAACTCTGAGTTTCGCCTCCCCAGCCCTGGCCGCCATGCGTGAACAGGGAGTGGTGCTGGTGGTTCCCCTGGTCTCTTCGGGCGAGCTGATCGGCCTGCTCAGCCTGGGGCCGCGACTCTCCGAGGGAGGCTACTCGACCGACGACCGGAATCTTCTGACCGCCCTCGCCGGCTACGCGGCCCCGGCGATGCGAGTCGGCCAGCTGGTGCACCAGCAGGCCTCGGAGGCCCGCGACCGAGAGCGGCTGGAGCAAGAGCTGAAGGTGGCCCAGCTCATCCAGCAGCAGTTCTTGCCCAAGCAGCTCCCCCAGTTGCCGGGATGGCAAGTGGCCGCCTTCTACCAGCCGGCTCGAACCGTGGGGGGCGACTTCTACGACTTCATAGAACTTCCCGACGGGCGGCTCATGCTGGTGATCGGTGACGTCACCGACAAGGGGGTGCCGGCCGCCTTGGTAATGGCCAGCACCCACGCCCTGCTGCGCTCCTCCGCGCCCCGGCTGATCGCCCCCGGAGAGGTGCTGGCCCGGATCAACGATCTGCTCTGCGTCGACATTCCGGCCCACATGTTCGTGACCTGCCTGGCACTGGTCCTGGATCCCCGCACCGGCCATATCGAGTATGCCAATGCCGGCCATGACCTGCCCTACCTGCGCACGGCGGCGGGGGTGGTGGAACTTCGGGCCACCGGGATGCCGCTCGGGCTGATGCCGGGAATGGAGTACGTCGCCAAGACCCATCAGCTGGAACCCGGCGACTGCGTCCTTCTCCACAGCGACGGGCTGGCCGAGGCCCACAACCCGAGCCGCGAGATGTTCGGATTCCCCAGGGTCTCGGAGCTGGCCGGAAGGGGAGCCTCGGGCGAGCAATTGATAGAACTCTGCCTGCGCGAGCTGGCCGCGTTTACCGGACCGGACCATGAGCAGGAGGACGACATCACCCTGGTCAGCCTGAGGCGGTCGCCGGTCGGCGGGGAGAATTCCGTTGCCTGACCGGGACGGCCGCGAGCTGGCTGCTTTCGCGCTCGCCAGCCGGGCGGGTAGTGAGCGCCAAGCCCTGGCCAAGATTGCTGAGGCGGTCTCCGATTCGGGTCTCTCCTCCCGCCAGCTGGAACGCCTGAAGACCGCCGCCGCCGAGGCGATGATGAACGCCATCGAGCACGGGAATCACGCCCGCTCCGAACTTCCCGTGGAGGTCACGGTGGTCGAGACCGAGGGCGCTGTGGTGGTGAGTATCAGCGACCGCGGCGCGGACACCGGCGTCACACAGGAACCGGTCGAGCCCGACCTTGACCAGAAGCTGGCCGGGCTGCAGACACCGAGAGGGTGGGGACTGTTTTTGATCCGGCACATGGTCGACGAGGTCGACGAGGTCAGGGAAGGCGAGCGCCATACCGTGCGCCTGACCGTGCGCCCGGGTGGGACGGAGCAAGCGTCTGGGAGTCAGGGATGAACACAACGTTCGGCGTCGCGGTGCGGGCGATTCCAGGCGGAGTCGTGCTCGAGCTGGAGGGCGACATCGACGGGACGGCCGGCCCGGGGCTGGTCGCCGCGTATCAGAAGGCCGTGGTCGACACCAGCCCCCAGCGGGTGCTGCTCGATTTCACCGCCGCCGACTACATCAATTCCAGCGGCATCGCCTTGATCGTCAGCGTGTTGGCCCAGGCACGGTCGGAGCATCGCGAGGTCCTGGCCAGCGGTCTCTCTGACCACTATCGGGAAATCTTCGAGATCACCCGCCTCGCGGACTTCATCGAGCTCCACTCCAATCGAGACGAGGCGGTAAATCGAATCGCGGAGTCCTCGGGACGACCGCGCCAACAGAGCTGAGGGAGGTGAACCGGTGAACGTACCGACCGTCACGATGGAGGTGCGCCTGGGACCCCAGGGGACCGCCATCGTCGACATCAAGGGTGAGGTGACGTCCGCCTGCGAGGCGGTCTTGATGGCGGCCTACGAGAGCGCCGGGGGCGCTAGTGCCCAGCGAGTGGTCCTGAATTTCAGCGGCCTCGAGTACATGAACAGCGGCGGCATCGGCATGCTGGTCACCCTCCTGGTCCGCGCCAACCGGCACCACCAGCGGCTGGCGGCGTTCGGGCTCTCCGAGCACTACCAGCAGATATTCGAACTCACCCGGCTGGACGAAGCGATCGCGATCTACCCGGATGAGCAGACTGCGCTCGCGGGCGCCGCGGGCTGAGGGAGAGAGATGACAGAGCCCGACGAAGTTGAGCAGTCGGGGAGCTCGAGACCCGTCGATCCCGGACCGGCCGCCGGCCAAGCGCTCCCGCGCAACGCCGCCAGCTGGGCGACCACGGTGGACCGCCTCGAAGTGGAAGAGCGGGAGGGCATGCGTGGGACCAACGTCTCCGGGCGGCGCCTGACCAGCCCAATTCAGGGCTTCGGCAGGATGTGGCAGAAGACCTACTCCACAAGCCTCGGGGATGCCGCGACCCCGAGGCAGGTGATCGCCACCTGGAAGGCCCATTTCCCCGAGTTCTGGCCCGCCGGCAACCGGTTCGCCGGCGCGATGACCGGAATCAGTCCTGGCGACGTGGCGCTCCTCGACCTGGCCGTGGGAGGGGTGAAGCTCTCGACTGGGGTGTTCGTCCTCTACGCCGACGAGGAATCGTTCACGCTGATGACCCCGGAGGGCCACATGTTCGCCGGCTGGATCTCGTTCTCCGCCGAGGACGTGGGGTCAGGAACGGTGGCCCAGGCTCAGGTGCTGATGCGGGCCAACGATCCGCTCTATGAGCTCGGACTGACATTCGGAGGCCACCGCCAGGAGGACCGTTTTTGGGCCGAAACCTTGACTGCCTTGGCCCGGCGGTTCGGTGTCGCCGAGCCCATCATCGCCACCAAGACCGTCTGCGTCGACCGCAGGAGGCAGTGGCGCAACGTGGGGAACACCTGGCACAACGCCATGATCAGAAGCATGCTCCAGGTGATCACCCATCCCCGGGGGCGGAGTCGGCCGCGCCCCGCAGGAGGAAAATCAGCGCCGCATGGGTGAATCGGTCGATGCCGTCGTGGTGGGGAGTGGGCCCAACGGAATGGCCGCTGCGCTGACCCTGGCCGCGGAGGGGCTGGAGGTCCTGGTCCTGGAGGGGGCGGACACTCCCGGCGGCGGCTGCCGGACGGCGGAGCTGACTCTGCCTGGTTATCAGCACGACCTCTGCTCGACGGCCCATCCCCTGGCCGCGGCCTCGTCATTCTTCCGACGCTTCGACCTCGGCGCTCGGGGAGTACGAATGGTCCACCCCGAGGTGGTCTTCGCCCATCCCCTGGACGGTGGCCGCGCCGCGATTGTGACCCGCTCGGTCGCCGAGACGGCAGCCGGGCTGGGCCGAGACCGCCGCACCTACCGGAGGCTGATCGGCCCCTTGGTTCGCCACGCCGATCAGATCGCCGATTGGACGTTCTCCGGTCAGCGTCGGCCTCCAACCAACCCGACCGCCCTGGCCGGCTTTGGCCTACGCGGGCTGCGCTCGGCCAGCTCGGTGGCCCAGCGATTCCGCTCGGAGGAGGCCCGTGGCCTCTTCGCCGGAGTTTCGGCGCACGCCATGCGCCCCCTCACCAGGCCCCCCACTGCGGGGGTGG
>Ga0307372_10005344_pt1 | contig 19354 bp, 15 predicted proteins | sample OX1MG_FD_202533 | JGI IMG/M metagenome (GOLD analysis project Ga0307372, IMG submission 202533) | Soil microbial communities from Risofladan, Vaasa, Finland - OX-1 | ecosystem: Environmental > Terrestrial > Soil > Coastal area > Acid sulfate soil | place: Finland: Risofladan, Vaasa | collected...
GCTTCCACCGCTCACGGTTGTCCACGCCCAGGCCTTGCGTCGTCATCCTCAGAGCCACCAAAGGAACCTACCCAGGCCCGCGCTCCCGCTCTTCGATGCGCTCCGCCGCCAAGCCCAAAGAGGCGTTTGTTTGGGATGAGTCCAAGGGGATCGAGTGAATCGGGGTCACCACCTCAACCATCATCAGAGGAGTTATCTAGGGTTCATGGAGACGGGCGAAATTCCGTGGATTAACGATTCGTGGCAAGTGCCGAACCATAGTGTGGTATTCGCCGTTTTCCCCGCAAATATCAATATTCGTGCTTTTCGCGAGATGCGTAATGTCTTCAATAAACGCATGATCGATGTATCGTCCCAGCCAGTCAGGTGGGAGATGCGGGTCATTCATCCATGAAATCCGCGCCTGCATTCCACGCTCAACGATTTCACGGAGCAGGGATCTCCGAGGTTCCCGCCATAATGGACGGATGGTTTCAAGAGCGACCGAGGTGCTGCATTGTGAAATCCAATTTGGAAACCCATCTACTTCTTCTATATCTCCAGTAACGACAGCGTCGGCTCGAAATAGGGTTTTTATGCGGGCAAGACCGTCTTCATAGCTTCGTCGATATGGCGCGGATACAACTATCAGCTCATGATGCACGCCTAGTTCCTTCGCTTGGCGTTGCATGATCTCCAAAGGATGTGCCTTGAAGGCTGCATCCGCGCATGGAATGAAGGTAGCCAGTGCGCACACGTGCATCTTCGATTCCAGCGCCCGGAACAATGCGAGACAACTGTCCTTCCCTCCGGTCCACAGCACGATGACGCGTTTCGATGATTTGTTCATGGCGACGGTCCAACTTGTATCGGGCAAGATAAAGCGTTGCCGGATACAAGTTAAATCTATTTTAGGTATTTTAGGAGTTGCTAGTGTTCAATGGATTTTGGCTGCTCGTGTGATTTTGCAGTGATCCAAATAACGATAGGTTGAATTCACAATGCCGTCGCCCTGTGCCGCGTCCATGTTGTTGTATGATAGTAAAGCCGCTTCGGAATGAAACGCGGAACAATCGTTGTTTCATAGCGTGATCGCGCGGCGCGAGTCACAAAGCGCTCCCGTTCCCGGTTGTACCGATGCTAAAAAGGCAGGCCGTCATGCCGCTCGAACCCGAATTCCAGAAGCTCTACGACGAAATGGACCGCAGTCACGTCAGCCCGCTGTGGCGTGCTTCCGAAAGCATCATACCCTGGCACCCGCAGCCCCGCGCCGTGCCGTGGCTCTGGAAATGGTCTCAGCTTTTCTTTCTAGCCCGCCGTTCCGGCGAGCTTGTCACCATCGAACGGGGCGGCGACCGTCGCGCCCTCGGCCTGTGTAATCCCGGCCTGGGCGGCGCTCCCTACGTAACGTCCACGTTGTGGGCGGCCGTTCAGTGGCTGAATGGACGCGAAGTCGCCCCGGCGCACTGCCACTCGGCGCAAGCCGTGCGCTTTGTCATCGACGGCAACGGCGCCTACAGCACCGTGGAGGGCGACAAGATCTACCTCGAACGTGGCGATTTCGCCATCAATCCGCCAGGGCATTGGCACGATCACGGCAGCGAAGGCGACAGTCCCACCATCTGGATGGACGCTCTTGACGTTCCGCTCAACAATTATCTCGACGCATCGTTCTTCGAACCCGCCGAGCGCGATCAGCAGGAAGTCACCGCCGTTGTCGACGGTTCCATCCTGAAATATGGCTTCGGCCAGCTTCGCCCCGCGTGGGAAGAGCCTTGCCGGAAATATTCGCCGATCTCCACTTACAAGTGGTTCACCACCGAGCGCGCGCTCATGAATCTCGCGAAAGTTTCCGCCAGCCCGTTCGACGATGTGGCCCTCGAATACACCAACCCGCATACCGGCCGCCCCGTGATGGACACCATGACCGCCTGGATTCAGATGCTGCGCCCCGGCGTTCACACCAAGGCTCACCGCCAGGTGAATAGCGCCGTTTACCACGTCTTTGAAGGGCGCGGAGCCACTGTCATCGGCGGCGTGCGCTTCGACTGGGAGCAGGGCGACATTTTTGTGATTCCTAGCTGGACTTACCACGAGCACATCAATGAGTCGAAGACCGAGCGCGCCATCCTGTTCTCCGTTCAGGACACGCCCGTGCTCGTCGCCCTCGGCAAGTACCGCGAGGAGGCCCTGACCGCCAATGGCGGCTTCCAAATCGTCAAGGAGTCCTTCGCCGCCGATAAAGTCCCCGCCTGACCGTCGCGCTGGTACCGTCCCTCTGGGCCGTCATTCGGAGTACTTCTCCGCTGACGAAGTGCGGTTTTTGATCGCTCGCTGTTGAGCGATCCATCTTTCTTCGTGTTTGGGCATCACCGCGTGACGTTCCGCCGCCCCGCTCGCGTACAGATCTGGTCGACACAAATGCTCCTGTGCGAATCCGCTCGTATCAGTCTTAGTTTCCGCCATCCATTTCATTTGATTCGGCTGGGCCGCCGCAAAATGGGACTCTCGCGGATTGGCGTTGCCCGCGTCGGTCAATTATTCCAGCCGGTAATTGGGTGCTTCGCGTGTGATGATTACATCGTGGACGTGGCTTTCGCGGAGGCCAGCCTGCGAGATGCGGATGAACTTGCTGCGTTCCTGCAATTCCTTCAAATTCGAGGCCCCGCAATATCCCATTCCGCTGCGCAGCCCGCCAACCAGTTGGTCGACCAGCCCCGAGAGGGGGCCCTTATAAGGCACTTGGCCTTCAATTCCTTCGGGAACCGATTTCCCTCGCTCGGCGCCTTCCTGGGCGTAGCGGTCCGCCGACCCCGCTTCCATGGCTCCGATGGATCCCATTCCCCGATAGGATTTGAAGGTGCGGCCTTGATAAAGAATGGTCTCGCCCGGCGATTCTTCCGTTCCCGCGAAAAGCCCCCCGATCATCACGGCCGCTGCGCCAGCCGCGATCGCCTTTGTAATATCGCCGGAAAATTTTATTCCGCCATCGGCAATCACGGGAACGCCGCTGCCCTGCGCCGCCCGCGAGGCTTCGAGGATTGCCGTGATCTGTGGAACGCCCGCGCCCGTCACCACGCGCGTGGTGCAGATAGAGCCCGGGCCGATGCCGATCTTCAGGCCGTCGATGCCTAGAGAAATCAGATCGCGCGCGCCCTCGGCGGTCGCGACGTTTCCTGCCAGGAGCTGCAATTCGGGGAGCTTCTTCTTCACGGCGCGGATGGCATCCATTACCCGTGTTGTGTGTCCATGAGCTGTGTCGATTGCGACCACGTCCACTTTGTCCCGCGCCAGTTCCTGGGCGCGCTCGAGGAAGTCGCCGGTCGCGCCGATCGCCGCGCCCACCCGCAATCGGCCCTGTTCGTCCTTGGTGGCATCGGGAAACTCGATTTTCTTTTGAATGTCCTTGACGGTGATCAGTCCCTTCAAATGGAAGTCCTTGTCCACGACCAGCAGTTTCTCAATGCGATGCTGCTGGAGGATCTTCTCAGCCTCGTCGAGCGTGGTCCCCACGGGCACAGTGATCAGGTTTTCCTTGGTCATCACGTCGCTGACGGATTGATCCAGGTTTCGCTCAAAGCGCAAATCCCGGTTGGTCAGGATTCCCACCAGGCGCGGGCCGCGCGTCACCGGAACTCCCGACACTTTATACTTGTTCATCATTTCAAGGGCTTGACGAACGGTCATTTCCGGGGCGATCGTCACAGGATCGACGATCATCCCGCTCTCGGAGCGCTTTACGCGATCCACTTCCTCGGCTTGGCGGTCGATGGTCATGTTCCGGTGGATAAAGCCGATGCCGCCTTGTCGCGCGATCGCAATGGCCAGTCGCGAATCTGTGACGGTATCCATGGCGGCTGCGACGATGGGAATGTTGAGCGCAATTTTACGCGAGAGGCATGTGCGGGTGTCCGCTTGCGCCGGCAATACGGAAGATTTCCCGGGCAGCAAGAGCACGTCGTCGAACGTCAATCCCTCTGTGATGGGACCGTCAATCATCCATTTCTCCAGTCGGCGGCTCTAATACCGCCGGGCAGCAGCATGTTCCATAAACACCGAAGCCCAGCCGAACTCGCTGGGCTCGAGAATAGTTTCCTTGTAGCGGACGACGATCATGAATGAGTTTTTTAATTTTATGCGCTTCGCGAAGCTAAATCAAGGCGCTCCGGACAGCCAGGCGAGTGATCGCGCTCCGCGCGCTCGATGCAGGACGCATTTGCGCCAACGAAGCGAAGTGCCTACCATGGATATCGGTGCGAGAGTTCATACCACTTAGGCTGCTGCGCAATGCTCATTTGATGACAATTGCTGTCGCCTTTTGGCCACGGCGGTTCTTGCAATTGCCTCGAAGCGTGACTCGGCGATTCGAGGTCGAGCCCGGCACCCAGGTTCGCGGGGAATGCCACTGGCAGAAGAACCCGCGCGAACATCCAACGCTCGTTTTGCTCCACGGCCTGGAAGGGTCGAGCGAGTCCAGCTACATATTGGGCGCCGCGGAGAAAGCATGGGTTGCAGGTTTCAACGTTGTTCGCTTGAATCAGCGAAATTGCGGCGGCACGGAGAATCTGACAAAGACGCTGTACCACTCCGGTCTAAGCGGCGATATCCGTTCGGTGATTTTGGAGCTGATCGAACGGGATGGAATGCGGGAAGTGTTCGCCGCTGGCTTTTCGATGGGAGGCAATTTAGTCCTGAAGATGGTGGGCGAGTTCGAAGATTCCGCTCCGCCCGAGCTGCGCGGATTCGCCGCCGTAGCGCCCGCGTTTGACCTGGCCTCCTGCGCGGATGCGCTGGAGAGGCCCCGGAATTTTCTGTATGAGTTGCATTTTGTGCGGCGGCTGAAGCGGCGCATGAGGTACAAAGCGAGTCTTTTCCCGGAATGTTATCCTGTCGATGGAATGAAGAGCATCCGGACCGTCCGGGAATTTGACGATCGGATTACCGCCCGCTACTGCGGATTTCAAAGCGCGGTTGACTACTACGCTCGTTCGAGCGCGAATCGATTGGTCGCTGGCATTCGTAGGCCGACGCTGATTCTAACGGCGCAGAATGATCCCTTCGTTCCATTTGCGTCGTTTGATAATAGGGCGATTCGCGAAAACCCCCACATCACACTGGTCGCGCCAGAATACGGCGGGCACTGTGCATTCGTTTCCGAGCAGGGTGGCGAGGAAAGATTCTGGGCCGAGGCGCGCATTGTGGAATTCTGTAAAGAGCACTCGGCGATTCGGAGCCAAGCATGAAATCGATCGTTCGCCGAGTCGCCGACGATGGCTCAGACCCGCTCTAGCAGCATGGCGATGCCCTGTCCCACTCCAATGCACATGGATGCGACCGCATAGCGGCTGCGCGTGCGCTGGAGCTGGCGACTGGCCGTGAGAACCAGGCGCGCGCCGCTCATGCCCAGCGGGTGCCCGAGCGCAATCGCGCCGCCATTCGGATTGACCTTCTCGCTGTCGTCGGGCAGGCCCAAAGCGCGTGTCACCGCCAGCGCCTGCGCCGCGAAAGCTTCGTTCAGTTCGAATATATCGATGTCGTCCATCGATCGCTTCAGGCGGCCCAAAAGCTTTTGCGTCGCTGGGATGGGACCGATGCCCATCACGCGGGGCTCGACGCCTGCGGTGGCCGCCCCGGCGACTCGCGCCACGGGAATCAATCCAAATCGCGCTGCCGCGCTCTCGGAAGCCACGAACATGGCGCATGCGCCATCGTTGATGCCGGAAGCGTTTCCGGCGGTGACCGTACCGCCCTTCCGGAAAGGTGTCGGCAGCTTCTGCAACTTTTCCACTGTTGTGTCCGGCCGGATATGCTCGTCTTCTGTAACGGTCTTCACCGACCCTTTGGGGCCTGGCACATTTACGGGCACGATTTCCTGCGCCAGGATTCCGGCCTTTTGCGCGGCGGCGGCCTTTTGCTGGGAACAAAAGGCAAACTGGTCCTGGCAGTCCCGGTCGATCCGATAAGCCTCGGCCACGTTCTCGGCGGTCTCGGGCATGGAGTCAATGCCGAATTTCTGTTCGAGCAGCGGATTGACGAAGCGCCATCCGATCGTCGTATCGTGGATTTGCGCATCCCGCGAGAATGCGGAATCGGCCTTGGGGATCACGAATGGGCTGCGGCTCATGCTCTCGACGCCGCCCGCAAGCACCAGAGAAATCTCGCCAGCCATGATGCCTCTGGCCGCTACCGACACGGCTTCCATCCCTGATCCGCAGAGGCGATTGACTGTTGCTGCCGACACGGTGTGCGGAATCCCTGCAAGAAGGGAAGCCATCCGCGCCACGTTGCGGTTGTCTTCTCCCGCCTGATTGACACAGCCAAGGAGGACGTCATCGATCGAATCCCAATCGCTCTTTGGAAATTGATCTCGCAGAGCCGACAGCGGGACTGCCGCCAGGTCGTCCGTGCGAACCTGCGCAAGCGCGCCTCCATAGCGCCCGATCGGCGTCCGAACGCCCTCACAGATAAAAGCGGATGGCATCAAGCGGTTTCCTTTCTGTACGAAGTCGATCGAATGGATGGAGCTTTTTCAGCGGACAAGCCGAGTACGCGCTCCGCATTCCCTCAAGAGACCGCATTTGCTCTCCCGTGTCTAAGATATCCGGCCTCCTTCGGATTTTGCGCCGATTCTCCATTGCGCTTCAATTTGTTCGAGCGTCTTACCCTTTGTTTCGGGAACGAGCCGGAACACAAAGATCCATGCGATCAAGCCTATGAGTGCATACAGCCAGAATGTCCAAGGCCGGCCCAGAAATCGAAGCAGGCTGAGAAACGTCAGGGCGACCAGCAAGTTCGATCCCCAGTTCGCCACGGTGGCAACCCCCATGGCCCGGCCACGGATCTTCAGCGGATAAATCTCGGAGATCATTAGCCAGAACACAGGTCCCAGCCCGATCGCGAAGGCGGCCACATAGAGCATTACGCACACAACCGACAGCCACGCCAGAACGTGCGCGAGACTGGGCGACAAAAAGCCGAATCCCAGGACGCCGAGGCTCAGGATCATACCCGCCAAACCATACAGCAACAGCGGGCGACGCCCCACGCGATCCAGCAGCCGCAGCGCGACAATCGTCAGAATAACGTTGATCATTCCCACGCCCGCCGTTGCCAGAATGGCTGCGGAATGGGAATGCAGCCCGGCAAGCTGGAAGATCGTAGGCGCATAGTAAATGACTGTGTTGATTCCCGTGAATTGCTGGAATACCGCGAGGCCGATGCCGATGATGAGTGCCGGGCGCAAGCGCGGATTCGAAAGTTCTTTCCAACCGCCTTCCTGCAGTTTCAGACTTGCCTCGATTTCGGCGAGTTCCGCATCAACCACCGAGGGCCGGCGCATGCGCATGAGCACTTCTCTCGCGCGTTCTCGCGAGAAGCGGCTCATATACCAGCGCGGGCTTTCGGGCACGAAGAGAAGGCCAGCCAGGAGGATGATCGCTGGAATGGCTGCCAGTCCGAACATCCAGCGCCAGCCTCGCATACCCGCGAGGCCGTAGTCCGCGAGGTAGGAGCAGACGATTCCAATCGTTATCATGAGCTGATTTAACGAGACCAGCTTGCCGCGCACCTCGGCCGGCGAAATCTCCGAGATATACAGCGGCGCCGTGAAGGATGCGATACCGATGGCGATTCCCACTACCACCCGCCCCAGAGAGAGCCAGAACATTGTAGGAGCGAGAGCAGTGCCGATAGCACCGATCACGAACAGCAGCGCCACCTGAACCAGCATATTGCGGCGACCAAACCGGTCCGCCAGCCGGCCTCCCACGATTGCCCCGAGCATGGCTCCCAGCAGGACTGCACTCACTACAACTTCTTCTTGAAATGTTCTCAGGCGAAAATCTTCTTGAACGAACAGGATGGCCCCGGAGATTACTCCGGTGTCGTAGCCAAATAGGAGCCCGGCCAGGGCGGAGATGGCGGAAATGACTGTCACGAAATGGCGAGTTTTTTGCCGGCCTTCCCCCTCTGTTGCCAAGGCCATGAGCTACACCCCCCTTTGGTCCATTATGCTTGGTTAAATAAGCATAAGGTCGATCTCGACAGCATATCTTGAATCGTTACTGCAAGGTACAATCCATACATCGGCCTCTGTAGCATTTTGGGCATACTTCGAATTTTGAGTGGACATGTGAACCCCTTCTCGGTCAAATTAGAGAGGGTCAGACATCGATTGCGGTGGGACTGGGAGATAGGCGATGAGACACGTTGTGCTATTGCTTGGGGGCCTTCTTGTTTTAGCGACTGGCGTTGGCGCACAGCAGAGCCTCAGCGGCGCTCCTGCGCAGGCGTCTTCTTTTTATTCTTCCGCATTCGTAACCACAAGCTCGGAGGCAACCGTCGCGTCTCCGTCGACATTCGCAATGGCGGAAGCTTTGCCGAGCATCTCGCCCTCTGCCAACTCCGCGGAGCCGCAGGGCCCGCTGGGTGTAGGTGGTGTTCAGGGAGTCTTCCCGCAATACAATTGGCAGTTGTATGGCGGCTATACGTTCGTTCGTTTGTTCACCGTGCCCGGGACGAGCGTCAGCAGGAATGGTTTTGATATTTCGATGTCGCGCTATTTACGATCGGGGCATTTTGGCTTGGAGGGCGCGCTCACCACCACCTTTGGGAGCCAGAACGGTCAGAATTCGAATTTTTTGCTGGCAGGCGGTGGCCCTCGCGTTCGCTGGTCGGCTCCGCGCGGCCTGGAGGTCTGGGCTCATGGTCTGGGCGGTTGGGGGCATTTCGGTCCGCAGACCGCAATAGGAAGCATCGGAGCGGTCGCCTACGAAGTGGGCGGTGGAGTTGACATCACGGGGCATCGCCAAAGGTTGGCGTACCGCCTGGAAGGGGACATGGTCGGGACGCGGTTCTTCAACACCACGCAGTACAGTCCCAAAATCTCTGCCGGGATTGTTTTCAAGTTTTAAGCGTGGCATAGCCGCGGAATCTCGTCGCAGTGCGGAGTTTTAGCGAAGCAATCGGCTTTTGGTTCTGACCGTTCCACCACCAAATCCGTAACAAGGCTCAAGCCTGGCCTGCTGCAAGAGGAAGCAAAGTATCCGTTCCTCTGCCGCCGGAAGGCGCGGAGGCTCGCCTAGGTGGAATCTCTTCCCGAAAGCCATGTTGCGCCTGCCAGACGTCTGTTACGGCCGCGAGTCGAAACATTGGATTGCTGGACGCAGCTTTCTGTTACTTTTAATGGAGCAGCGTCATCAAATCATGGTCGCGCTCACGGACTTGAGTTTTGTCCGCAAGCCCGGTAGCGCTGGAGGGTCGCGTGAGGACAGAAGATAAAGGCACGAAAATCGTCTTACAAGTGGGCAGCGAGCTTCGCATCAAAAACAACGGCGACATCGTCATTGATAATCCGGAACTCGAATTGGTTGGGGACGACCGCGCGGCAGACGCGGTTCTGCTATATCGGTTCGACGCGCAGGCCGGGGTGCATGTCCTTCGTCTCCTCGAACCGGTCGCGGACCACGGACATCTGAAGTCGCATCGTCCCAACGACTGATCGCATCGCATTCTCGGCTTCCAGATACAAAAGAAATCCTTAGAGGGAGAGCTTTCTCATGGACCTGTTCGACGAGTTGAAGATCCGCGACGTGACTCTCCACAACCGGATCGTCGTTTCTCCGATGTGCCAATACTCTTCCACGGACGGTTTCGCCACCGACTGGCATCTGGTTCATCTGGGCAGCCGGGCGGTGGGCGGTGCGGCAATCGTTTTTTCGGAAGCCACTGCGGTATCGGCGGAAGGTCGCATCAGCCCGCAGGATCTCGGCATCTGGAAGGACGACCACATCGAGCCTCTCGCGAGAATCACTCGCTTTATCCGCCAGCAAGGCGCTCTCCCCGGTATTCAACTCGCGCACTCCGGCCGGAAGGGAAGCACCCGCCGGCCCTGGGAAGGTGTGGGCGCCGTTCCCGAGAATGAAGGCGGATGGAAGCCCGTTGCTCCGAGCGCTCTGCCCTTTGATGAACGGCACGCAATACCAACGGCTCTGGATGAATCCGGGATTCGAGGTATCGTGCAATCCTTCGTGGATGCGGCGCGCCGCGCGTGGGAGGCGGGCTTCCAGGTCATGGAGATTCACGCCGCTCACGGCTACCTGATCCATGAGTTCCTTTCTCCGCTCACCAATCGGCGTACCGATTCTTACGGAGGCTCGCTCGATAATCGGATTCGGTTTGCGTGCGAGGTCGTTTCGGCGGTTCGCCGAGTTTGGCCGGCGTCCCAGCCGCTGTTTGTTCGCATATCGGCGACGGATTGGGTCGACGGAGGGTGGGACGTCGATCAATCGATTTACTTGGCGAAGAAGATCGGACCGCTCGGGGTGGACCTGATCGATTGCTCGTCCGGCGGGGCTGATCCGAGGCAGAAAATTCCCGTGCAAGCCGGCTATCAGGTGCCGTTCGCTCAGAAAATACGGGATCAGGCGGGCATTCTCACCGCCGCTGTGGGGATGATTACCGAGGCGAGCCAGGCGAGTGCAATCTTGCGGGAAGGCAAAGCGGACGTGGTGACTTTTGCGCGAGAGTTTTTGCGGCGTCCTTATTGGCCGCTTGAAACGGCCCGCGATCTGGGCGTCCAGGTTTCCTGGCCGGCCCAATACCTGCGAGCCGCGCCCAACGATACTCCCGCCCGCTAGACGATTCGATATATGGGTTGCGCTCGGGCTCCGTCTCCAATTGCCCCCGCGCGCTATCGCGCCCAAAGCCTCGTGAGAAAACTGCGAGCCTCAGACAGTCCAAGCAGCAAAGTTATGAGGAAGTAGACGGCTCCGTAAGGCAGAAGAACAATAGTAGCCAGAAGAATCGGTGAGTGATGGCCGAAGAAGTGGCGTATCGCCCATCCGGTCGCCGCGGCTCCAATCGCCGCCACCCACAACTTGGCGAAATAAACGCGGGGGAGTCCGGTATGCCCGATCCGGCCGTTCAGATTGCGCTTCAGGAGCGAAAATTCCACCCAGGAAGCTATTCCGGCGGAAATCGTGAGTCCCGCAACGCCCCAGCGCGTGCCGATCCCGAGCATGGACGGAATAGGAAATGCGAAGAGATAGCCGAGAACGGTCGTCAACGCCACTCGCATGATCGCAAAGCGCAAGGGGGTACGCGTATCGCGTAACGCATAATAGGTCGAGGAATACAGCCGCCCGAGCGTTGACGCAAGCAGGCCCACCGTCGCCCCCGCCAATATACCCCAGTCATAAATAACGTCCGCCCGGGTGAACCGCCCTGTTTGGTAGATCGCCGCGACAATTACGTCTCCCAATACCAGAAACGCGATCGCGGACGGCAGCACGAAAAATGCGATCTGGCGCAGGCCCGAATCGAGCCTCCTCCGCAGTGTCTCCGCTACCTCTTTTTCATCGCCGATGGTGCCGGACATAGCCGCGAGTTCAGCGGCGGAAACCGACATTCCGAACAGGCTCACGGGCAGTGTGTACAGCGTCTGCGCGTAAGCCAGGGCCGCGACGGCTCCTGTGGGCAAGAGGCTGGCGAGGAGTGCATCCACGTATGCGCTGATTTGCACCACACCGCGGCCGACGAACACGGGAATGAAGTTACGGATCACCGTCTTCACATTTTCTGTATGGTAGTTCAAGGAAAGGCGCAAACCTCGCAGGAGCCTGAGAACGACGGGTAATTGGACTCCCATCTGCAAAGCGCTTCCCAGCACGGATCCCCAGGCCAGAATCTCCGCCAGCGAATATTGTGTGTGGCGGCTTCCAAACTCCCACAATGTCGCGATCATCGCGGCGTTCCAGACCACGGGCGCGGTGTATGAAAGAAAAAAGCGGCGATGGCTATTGAGGATGCCGAGGCACCAGGCCGAAAACACCAGTAACCCGGCGCCGAGGAAAAGGATGCGCACGAGCTGGATCGTCAATTCCCGTTTAGCGCCGTGGAAGCCGGGCGCAATCGCATCGATCAAATAGGGAGTCGCCAGGACGCCGACCAACACAATAATCGACGTCGTGAGCGCTAGAATTGCCGCCACGGCGCCGGCCGTGCGCCGCGCTTCCTCATCGTCCTTTCGCGCCAGCAGATTGGCATACACCGGAATGAAGGATGCCGAGAGCACGCCTTCGCCAAATAAATTCTGGAGGAAATTGGGAATCCGGAAAGCGGCTTTGAAAGCGTCGGCGGCGTCGGAATTTCCGAAATAGTGCGCGAAAACACGCTCGCGAATCAGTCCTGCAATGCGGCTCAGAAATATTCCAGCAGCGACCAGAAAGGCGTGGCGCTTCGATGCTCCGTGGTGGGCCATGTCTTTCTCGGAGCGATTTACAGGCAAAGTGGGACTGGCTCGGTGCATCGATATGGAGTCAATTCATTACAGAAGTTACCCGTCGGGATGTCAACCACGATTCTGGGCGCTGTGCGTTGGTAAATAGCCAATGATGTCTTTATCGGCGGTCAATGGAACACGTCAGGGGAAAAGGACCGTCGCCAAGGAGGGAAGGCTGCTCCGTGGCCTTGGCTGGCTGCCGAGGCAATAGCATCGCCAGTAATCGCCCATGTACCGGCCGTGTACCGCCAACATCAGTCAAGCTCTAGCGACGGTCTGCGCGCGATTCCAATGGAAACCGCGTCAATGTCCTTCGCCAAGGACCGCGTGCAAGGTGAGTTGACTGTCCTTCAAAACTTGCAGATTTCGCTGCCAGCTTTCCTTGCCTGGAATCTTCAGCTCAATGTGATGTGATCCAACCGCGAGGTGGATGGTCGAAGGAGTCTGGCCCACAAATTGCTCGTCGACGAAAATGTCCGCATGGGCCGGATCCGATGCGATCGTCACGCTGCTTGTATCCGAAGCCGTTTTGTCCTCGCCGGGTTGCGGACCGGCATCGGAAGGCGGCGGGATGGGGCCCTCTCGCCCGCTCATTTCAAGCGCTGGATCGTCTTCGCCAGCGGTAGCTTCCATTGAAACGGCAAAGTGGTCCGACTTTAGCAAAAAGTAACTTCCCCGGCGGCGCCCTGTTATGGCAACCCACTCGAACGGACCATCGGTCAAGGTAATTTGCCGGGAGAGATACCCCTTTTTCGAAACCCGCGCGACCATGGCATGTTCCAGCCGGGCGGCGAACGCGGTATGGCTTTTATGGAAGTATCCGCCTGGATAATCGGCCTGGAAGGGAGTCGTGCCGACCACAGCGCCGTTGATTTCAACCGTGGCGCCCGGCGGGGAACTTGTAATCGTCAGTTTTTCCGCATGCGTTCGCGGGGCCAGCAGGACGAATGCGAGCAGCGCGAGCGATGCATGGAGACAGTGTCGCCTCGATGGCTGCATCGGAGCCCTCCGAGGGAATTAGGCCATCACAATGTCACCGGCGATTCAAAATGTCAATTCAGCCGGAATGTTTTTGGTATGCCGCGTTAATTGAGCACTAACCATCCGTATGTGAGAAGAAAACCCGTCAGCCATTAAACTTATATTTGCAGTTATGGTCAATTATATGTAAATAAAAAGCCGTGCGAAGACACAACTTCTTATGGTACGCAGTTTGTTTCGTGACGCTTCTGCTTTTGAGTCCCCAATCGATTCTTTCGCAGGACAACGCTGTCCCTTCCGCCACTCCGTCATCAGCCTCGTCTACATCTGCACTAAAGGAGCAATTCAATACGCTGGCGGTTCGACTGGCGGCTCGACTGGCGGATACGATTGCACGTTCGAAAGACCACTCAGTCATGGTTTTCGATTTCGTCGGCCCCGATCAGACGCTGGGAGCACTGGGGGCCGCGCTAGCAGATGATCTCAGCACGACACTTGCGGAATCTCCCGTAAAACTTCGCGTTAAAGATCATTCCGATTTGAACAAGCTGATGGAAGAGAATGGCTTGGAATCCGAAAATATATTCGATCCGGGTATCGCAATCTGGCTGGCGGAAGACCTGGATACACAAGCCTTCGTGCTAGGCAAGCTAGAACGCGATGCTGGAAGTATGAAGTTGTCTGTCATGACGTATAACGTAAGGGACGGTAGGGCAATTGTCGGTTTATCTGTTGCGATTCCGCTCACAGATGAGATGAAAGGTTTAATCCCTGATACCATCGAGAAGCAAGCTGCCAACACATTCGTTTCTCCTGATGGGAAATGCAGTGCAATTGGGTTGCCGCCCTGCGGCGGCGCAAACGGATATTCAAACCCAAAATGCCTTCGTTGCCCACAACCTGCTTATTCTGAGGAGGCGATAGACCGGAAGGTCCAAGGGACCGTACTGATCGTTGTTATTGTCGACGAGAAAGGAAGAGCGGAAGATATCAGAGTTGTGAGAGCACTGCCCTACGGTCTGACTCGACAGGCAATACAGGCTATTCAGAAATGGACGTTTCAACCCGCAACCGGACCCGATGGAAAACCAGGGGCGGTTCATCAGTTGATAGAAGTGAGCTTTCACCTGTTTTGATAATTTTGTGCGGCAGCTTTAAGAGGCCAAGCTCGAATGACAGACCTCACTTTTTAGCGGAAGTAACCAAGCTGTGCACCCAACCGCAGACATTGGTTGCACAAACTCCCGGTTAGCTGGCTAATTGGAAACCGTCCCACCACCAGAATGTCAATTCAGGATGGCCCCGCCCGAGCCTGTTTGGCGATTGACCGGGCACCTGCGGATGGCCCGCCGGCATCCAATACATAGAACAGCCTTCGGACTCTCTGTCGCATGCGGGTTGCGAAGTTCGCTGGTTCGTTCATTTCTTATTTCATAGGAGGAGGCAACTAGATGTTCTCAAATATCAAGCTTTACCTTGGCGGGCTTGCAATTCTTCTTCTGGCACTTCCTGGTTGGGCTCGCCCGTCTCGAACGGACACCGCTCAATGGGACATCCTGCAATCCGCCACAATCGGCAACACGCAGCTTAAGCCCGGCAATTATCAATTGAAAGCACACGAGACCGAAAATACGGTCGATGTCGTTCGTGACGGCAAAGTCGTGGCTCAGGCTCCATGCCACTGGATCCAGCTTCCAAAGAAAGCGCAGGATACCGAAGTCGTCATGAACAAGAAGCAGGTCGTCCAGGTGCAATTTGAAGGAAAAACCGAGGCGCTTCAGCTCCAATAACCATCCAGGGGCGGGCGATTGCCCGCCCTTTCCTCTTCCGAGGAATCTATTGCAGGTACTTCGAGAGCCACCCGAGAAATGTCTTGTACCACAGCTCGCTGTTTTGCGGCTTCAGTATCCAGTGGCCTTCGTCAGGAAAAATCACCAGCTTCGACGGAACATTTTGCCGTTGGAGCGCCGTGAAGAATTCGAGATCCTGCGTATAGGGCACGCGAAAATCGAGTTCGCCGCCGACCACGAGCGTGGGAGTCTTGAATTTTCCCAGCGCGCTCGCATATTCGCTCGGCGACCATTTCCTGTAGAGCTCTGGATTTGACCAGGGCGGTCCGCCGAATTCCCAGTCCATGAACCACAGTTCTTCCGTCGAGCCGTACATGCTGACTTCATCATAGGGACCGGCATGGCTGATCAGGCATTTGAAGCGGCCCGTATGTGTTGCGATCCAGTCAACCATGTAGCCGCCGTAGGATCCCCCCGCCGCTGCCAGTCGCGTGCTGTCGATGAACGGATATTTGGCAAGTGCTGCGTCGACGCCTTTCATCAAGTCCTCGTAAACTTTTCCGCCCCAGTCGCGGCTGATCTCTTCCGTGAATTTCTGGCCGTATCCAAATGAGCCGCGCGGATTGATCGCCACCACCACGTAACCCGGCGCGGCCATCGTCTGCTCGTTCCAGCGATATCCCCACGAGTCGTCCCACTCGCCTTGCGGCCCGCCGTGAATCAGAAGCAGCATGGGATATTTCTTCGAGGGATCGAAATGGGGAGGGCGCAGCAGAAGCCCCTCCACCTGCGTCCCTTCCGCGCCCTCGAACCAGAAAGGTTCTGGTGACGGCAGGTCAAGCTGGGCCAGCAGATCGGCATTTTGATGTGTGACTTGGCGCACGTCCGTGCCGTCGGAATTCGCCACAAAGACGTCCGCCGGCAGCGACAAGCTTGTGCGCGTAAACGCAACCATTCGCCCATCCGCGCTCTCTTCCAATTCATCGTTGAAGCTATTCCCCAGAACAACCTTCGGCGAACTGCCACGCCCGATTCCGATCGAATAGACCGGCATCTCCGCCTTATCCTCCGTCTCGAAGTAGATCGTTTTGCTGTCCGCCGACCACGCAACCGATTCCACGTTCCGGTCGAAGTTTTCGGTCAGATTCGTCGATTTCTGATTCCTGCGGTCATACAGCATCAGCCGCCAGCGGTCGCTCTCATATCCCGGCTGCACTTGCGCGCGATAGGCGATCCATTTCCCGTCGGGAGAATACGCGGGGCCCCAATCGTCCGCGAGATTGGATGTAATCCGTTTCGGCCCGGTCGCGCCGCTCACGGGCACCGTGAAGATATCCCCATTCGTGCTGAGCGCTTCGTCCTTGTCCGTATTCGCGGTAAAGGACAACTCCTGGCTGTCGGGTGAGAAGGCGATCGCCTCCGGCTCGCCAAGGTTGAACGGAGGAACGTCGTAGTCCGCTCCTGGCGTAAGGTCCCGCGGGGTTCCGCCGCTGGCCGGCACGACGAAAAGATGGCTGCGCTTTCCGTTCCACCAGGTCGTCCAATGGCGATAGAGCAGCTTTTCATGGATGTGTGCTTTCACCTTACTCTGCACTTTTTCGGCGTCGCGTTGCTCATTGCATGCGTCGTCTTTGCAGTCCGGATAAACGCTGGAAACGAACGCGATCCATTTCCCATCGGGCGATACGAGTTCGTTGTCCGCGCCGGTCGATAAGAAAGTGATTCGGGACGGTTCCCCGCCATCGGCGGGGATCGAAAAGACCTGCGGTGTGCCGTCGCGCGATGAAAGAAATACGAGCGTTTTCCCGTCCGGAGACCACCGGGGGCGTTCGTCCCGGCCGCCCTCGGTCAATTGTCGCGAGTCGCCGCCGGCGGCGGGGACGATCCAGATATTACTCGCCATCCGATTGGCGTCGAGGTCCGGTGTTGCAACGGTATAGGCGATCCATTGTCCGTCGGGTGAAATTTGCGGATCGCTGACGCGGTGAAGCGAGATCAGGTCTTGGAATCCAATGGGCCGCTTCTCGGGCGCCTGCGCGTTTGCCGCCAGAGAGAACATCAGCGCCGCGATCAAGAGTGCGATGCAACGAATCCCGCGATTCATCCATCCTCCGAGTGCATAGCCTGCGTGATGAGAATCTCCCCGTTTCACGTTTGGGATGATTGCACTTCTATTCGCATTTTCCAAGAGTCAGCCCGTCGGAGAAAACCCATGCAAGTCTTGCCTCTCGAAAGCCGCTGATAGTACTGTCGCAGCGTAGCCCTTGGTGCTTCATCCGTGTTCGGAGGACTTATGGGGGATGCCCTGGCCGTCGATCGTCTTCACTTCGCCTTCACGGTGACCTTTCACTACATCTTCCCGCAGCTTACGATGGGCTTGGCCCTGCTGATTTTCATCTTAAAGACCGTGGCGCTTCGAACCGGCAATGCGCAATGGAACGATGCCGCGCGCTTTTGGGCCAAAATTTTTGGCATCAGTTTCACCATCGGTGTGGTCACCGGTATCCCCATGGAATTCCAGTTCGGAACGAACTGGTCGGAGTTTTCTCGGTCTGCCGGCGGCGTCATCGGACAAACGCTGGCGATGGAGGGCGTCTTCTCGTTTTTTCTCGAGTCCAGTTTTCTCGGACTCTTTCTCTTTGGCGAGAAGAAGCTCGGTCCGCGCGGCCACTGGTTTTCTTCATTCATGATGTTTGTTGGTTCCTGGCTTTCGGGCTATCTGATTGTCGCGACCGATGCCTGGATGCAGCATCCGGTCGGTTACTCGATCGGCGCGGATGGATCATTCCAGTTGCAAAGTTTCTGGGGACTGCTCCTGAATCCTTGGGCGCTCTGGCAGTACGCTCACACTATTACGGGTGCCGTTCAGACGGGCTGCTTTGTCATGGCCGCCGTCGGCGCATACTATCTACTCTCGTCCATTCACCAGGAATACGGGAAGATATTTTTGCGCCTGGGCGTGATTGTGGGGGTGATGGCTGCTCTCTTGCAGCTTTATCCCACCGGCGACGCCCAGGGCCTCATGATCGCGAATCACCAGCCAGTAACGCTAGCGGCCATGGAAGGCTTGTTCCACACGCAGGAAGGTGCGCCGCTTGCCATCTTGGGCCAGCCGGACGTCTCCCAGGAGCGCTTGGACAACCCGGTTACGATTCCGCGTGCTTTGAGCTTTCTCACATATCGGAGATGGACGGCGCAAGTATCCGGTCTGGATCATTTCGAGCGGACCAACTGGCCCGACCACATCGAATTGCTCTACTTCAGTTATCACATCATGGTGGGTCTCGGGACAATCTTCATTGCCGTTCTCCTGATTGCTTCCTGGCAATTGTTCCGGGGAAGATTGTTCGGTTGCAAGACTGTGTTGTGGATGCTGATGTTGGCGATGCCATTCCCCTTTATTGCGAATACAGCCGGATGGATCACAGCCGAAGTCGGGCGGCAGCCTTGGCTCATCTACGGGCAGATGCGTACCAGCGCCGGTTTCTCTCCCCTCGTCTCCGCCGGTAGCGTATGGTTCACCTTGCTTGGTTTCCTGGGGATGTACACGATTCTGGGCCTCTTGTTTTTGTTCCTCGTGTATCGCGAGATCGAGCGAGGCCCGGAGAGAAACGCAACCAGCGCAACGCCCGCCTCTGCGAGTTTCGCGGCGAAATGATGGAGGAGGACTGTTATGGGGAGTATCTGGTTTTGCCTGATCGCCATAATGCTTGCTGCCTATGTCGTGCTCGACGGATTCGATCTGGGGGTAGGTGTCCTTCATCTATGGATCGCACGCAGCGATGCCGAGCGGCGTCTCGTTCTTCGGTCGATTGGGCCCGTCTGGGATGGCAATGAAGTTTGGCTGATTGCCGCTGGCGGCACCCTCTACTTCGCCTTTCCCTTGCTCTATGCCGCGAGCTTTAGCGGCTTCTATTTGCCGCTGATGATAATTCTCTGGCTCCTGATCATTCGCGGTGCTTCTGTGGAGTTCCGCAGCCATGTGGGCGGCCCCATCTGGTCCGTTTTCTGGGATGCCGGTTTTGCGCTCGCCAGCACTCTTCTGGCCATTTTTTATGGAGCGGCTCTCGGCAATGTTGTTCGCGGGGTGCCACTCGATGCGCACGGCCGGTTCTTTGAGCCGCTTTGGACGAATTTCCTGCCCTTTGGCCGCACCGGAATTCTCGATTGGTACACCGTGCTGGTTGGCCTTGTGGTTCTGACGGCCCTGACGGTCCACGGCGCCACGTGGCTGGCGTACAAAACCAGGGGTGAATTGAGCGCTCGCACTCTGCGGGTCGCGTCGCAACTCTGGTGGCTCGTCATGCTGCTCACGATTGCGGTC
>Ga0307372_10005345_pt1 | contig 19354 bp, 22 predicted proteins | sample OX1MG_FD_202533 | JGI IMG/M metagenome (GOLD analysis project Ga0307372, IMG submission 202533) | Soil microbial communities from Risofladan, Vaasa, Finland - OX-1 | ecosystem: Environmental > Terrestrial > Soil > Coastal area > Acid sulfate soil | place: Finland: Risofladan, Vaasa | collected...
TAGCGATTCAGTTCCGAACTGACCCCCCGAAGGGCGAGTGCACCGTCGTGGTGGAGGCGCCTCCAGGGAAGCAGAAGGCCGGTGATGGCTGAGCGAGAGGTGGTGCTGATCGACGCCCACTGCCATCTGGACGAGGTGGGACGCCGCGGGCTGGCCGCCACTGCGGTGGTGGAGCAAGCCCGCGCGGCGGGGGTCCAGCAGATCGTTACGAGTGGCGACGATCTGCTCGAGAGCCGGGCCGGGTTGGCCTTGGCGGAGACCTTCCCCGAGATCTTCTTCACGGTCGGGTGGCATCCGGTCAATCGGCTGCCGCCGACGGCCGACGAGCTGGCTCAGATGCGCGAACTGCTGGCTCACCCCAAGGCGTTGGCGGTGGGTGAGGTCGGGCTGGATTACTTCTTCCGTCCAGGCTATCTGGAGACCGCTAAGGAGGTGCAACGGGAGGTTTTCGCGACCATGCTCAACCTGGCCGCCGAACTGGCCAAGCCGGTGGTGATTCACCAACGCCAGGCCCACCAGGACCTGCTCCAACTGCTGGATGCGGGGCCTCCGGTGACCGGGATCCTGCACTGCTTCAGCGGGGACCGTGACTTCGTCGAGGCGGCGGTGGCACGCGGGCTCTACTGCTCCTTCGCCGGCAACGTCACGTTCAGGTCGGCGGGCGACCTGCAGGCAGCCGCCCGGTTGGTGCCCTCGGAGCTGCTCCTGGTGGAGACGGACGCCCCCTTCCTGGCCCCCGAGCCGCACCGGGGTCTGCCCAGCCAGCCGGCCATGGTGAGGACCACGGCTCAGTGGCTGGCGGTCCTGCGGGGTGACTGCCTGGAGTCGCTCTCCGCCGTCACTACCGAGAACACCCGGAGGGCTTTGGGGATTCCCGCCCCTTGAGCGTGCCCGACCTCTGCGCCCCGGGTTCCGCCCGGGCGGTCGCGCGCCGGTTTGGGATCAGCCCCCGGCGGGAGATGGGGCAGAACTTCCTGGTCGACCGTGCGGTGCGCGACGCCATCGCGGCCACCGCGGCGCCGGCTGAAGAGGTGCTGGAGATCGGGCCCGGCATCGGCGCCCTGACTCAGGGGCTGCTGGAGCGCGACGTGCGGGTGGTGGCGGTGGAGCTCGATCCGCGCTGCGTCGCGGCTCTGGGGCTGCTCCGCAGCCGCTACCCGGGGCTCCGAGTGGTGGAGGCTGACATCCTCAAAGTCGTCCCAGCTCAACTGGGTCTGGAACCACCGACAGTGCTCGGCAACCTGCCCTACCGGATCACCGGCGCCTTGCTGCCCTGGATCTTGGCCTGGGTCCCCCCACCGGTGGTCTGCCACTTGCTGGTCCAGCGGGAGGTCGGTCACCGGCTCGCCGCCCCCAAGGGAGACTGGTCGCTGGCGACGCTCGTGCTGCGGGCGGTCGCCGAAGTGACGGTCGAGTTTGACGTTTCCCCGGCCAGCTTCTGGCCCTCGCCCCAGGTGCACAGCAGTCTGATCACGGTGCAGCCCCGGCGCGAAGCCGATCCCGAGCTGAGCCGGGAGCTGGCGACGCTGGCCCGACCCATGTTCCAGGCTCGGCGCAAGCAGCTGCACCATGGGCTCGCCCGCTCTCTGGGGATCGCCCCCGGGGAGGCGATGTCGCTTCTTCGCTCGATCGAGATCGACCCGGTCCGGCGCCCGGGCAGCCTGGACCTGGAGGAGTGGCGGCGACTTGTGGTTGCCGTGCGAAGCAGCGGAACTGTGATCGGGTGATATATTCGCCGCCATGCCGGTCGAGGCCCCGCCCGGATCTTCCACCGAGGCAGTGGTTGATCTAGGTCCCACGGGCTTCCGTGAGGTTTTACGGGCCCGAGACTTCCGGCTCCTCTGGGGAGCCCAGGTGGCGGCCCAGTTGGGCGACAAGTTTTTCGCCTTCTCGCTGCTGCTGTCGATCTACTCGCTGACCCATCTCTACCTGAGTGATGCGGCGCTGCTGCTGGCCTACACCATTCCCGCCGTCTTCCTCTCGATTCCCGCCGGGATCTTCGCCGACCGCTACGACAAGAAGACCCTGATGATCTGGACCAACCTGTCTCGGGGGGTGATGGTGCTGATGGTGCCGGCCCTGGAGATCACCGGGGTGGCTCAGCACCAGATCCTGCCGCTCTACGTCATCACCTTCATCTTCGCCGGGGTGGGCCAGCTCTTCGCCCCCGCCGAGGCGGCCAGCATTCCGAGCCTGGTGAAGCGCCGCGACCTGGCCGCCGCGACCTCGCTCTTCACCATCACGATCATCGTCACCATCGTTCTCTCGGTGCCCCTGGCCTCGCTCGCCCAGGGGCTCCTGGGTTTGGAGGGCCCCTACTACTTCGGGGCCGGGCTGTTCGCGGTGGCCGCGGGCTCGATCTGGCTGATCAAGCCCAAGTTGGCGGCTCCCGCAGCCGCGGGCGGGCCCGCGATGCGGGCGCCTTGGAGCAGCACCTGGTCAGAGATTCGAGACACCTGGGAGGTGGTCCGGGCCAGTCGCGTGCTCCCCTTCGCCTTCGCCATGCTGACCTTGGCTCTCGCCATCGTATTCACGATCTTCGCCCTCTCAGCGGGCTACATGCAGCACGTGCTCCTGCGCAGCCCGCATGACAGCTACATCCTCCTGATCCCCGCGACCCTGGGGATGGTGGCGGCGGGGACAGTGGTGAGCCGACGGGCGTCCGCCTCCGGCCCGGGGCCGCGCACGGTGGTGCGGGGGCTGGGGTTGGCTGGGGTGGCCATGGTGGTCCTGGGAGTGCTCCCGCCCATCCTGGACCGTCTCCACATCGACGGGGCCCTGATCCCGCTGGCGATCATCGTGGCCGTGGTATTCGGCCTCGGCTTGGGCGCGGTACTGATTCCCTGCCTGGTCCTGATCCAGGAGGAAACCGAGGAGGCAACCCGGGGCAAGATCTTCGGTGGGGCGTTTCTGGCGATCAACTTGGCCATCGCTGTGCCGCTGCTGGTGGCCGGCGCGATCGCCGACGTGGTGGGGGCCAGCGATGTGGTCGGCGGCCTGGGGCTGGCCCTGATCATCACCGGTCTGGTCGCCCGGCGGCGGGGCTGGGGAGCGCCTCCCAACGAGCTGTCGGAGCCGGTTACGAGCGCGTAGCGAGATGTCGAAGTCTGTTGGCGATGGGATCGACTTCCGGCCGCGGTGGGCTAAATGACAGCATGCGAGCCGTCGTCACTTGCGAAAGCTGCGGTCTCCGGCAGGAGGTGGCCCGGGCCATTCCGGAGCCGACCACCTTCCATATCGTCTGCCATCGCTGCGAGTTGAGTCTCTTGGTGACCGTCACCGAGGCTGACATTCAAAGCGCCGCGGCCTCAGTCGGAGCTGGTTCGGCCCGACGCTAGCCGGTCAGACGGCCCAGCGCGATAACCCGAGCGGGATCTCCTCGCGTCGGTTGTCCAGGAGGGCCAGCCCCATCTCCTCGCTCTCGAAGTCGAGCCGGAGCTGGCGGGCCAGCGGGAGGACCCGACCGGACCGGGCGCGTTCGCGCAGCCGGGCCCGGCGATCGGGGTCGAGACTGGAGCATTGAACACTGCAGTACTTGGCGGTCTGCTTCTTCACCAGGGCCACACAGCCCGTCCGGGCGCAGACGCGCAGGGCGGTTGGATGAGGGCTGGAAAAGCGTGCCACGGAGCGATATTAGAGACTCATCAGGGGGGCGCTGTCAATAGTCATTAGTGCTATAAAACGTGGCACTTTTGTGGGTCAATCGAGGACGCCGCAGTTGTGCCCAGTATCCCCATCTCCAGCTGTGGACAATTTGTCAGCAACCTGTTCCGCTGAGTGGTCGCGGGCTCGCTTGGGGAGAAGTAGGTGACCCAGGCTGGCGGCGTCCACCGGCGCGGGTTCAGCTGGTCGGCGACTCCACCGGCTCCTGGTAGAGACCGATGACATTCCCATCCGGCTTACGGAACCGAGCGGTGATCTCAGGGGTGTCCTGGACGATCGCGCCCCTATTGGCGAACCCTCCTTCAAGGGCGTCGGCCACGCTGTCCACCATGAGGTAGACCAGCAGTCTGGACAGGTGCGCTGGCCGGACCCGACCCAGATGCCACTCACCTCGCCCGTCGGGTCATCGAGGGCTAACTGGCCGTCGCCCCGCTCCCGAAGCCGCCGCCAAAGCTATCTCGGTAGAAACGGGCCGAGCTCGGCCGGTCAGTGGCCGGGATTTTCAGGTAACAGATTCTGCCGTTAGCCGATCTGGGAGCCCTCGCACTTCAGCACCGGGCGGACCTGGATGGTGGGCACACCAGGAGTCGAACCTGGGGCCGCTACCGGGTCAGGTGGCGCTCTGCAAGGCCCCTGATTTTGGGCCCATGTAAGGTCCACCACGACTCTTCCCTAGGAAAGCTGCCCCGACACGGCCGGCGCTACCCCCGCATCTGCCTGGGCACCGGCACGCCCTGTGTCAACCCCAGGGAGGGCGGAGGCCCGGCCTGGTGAGCCCGGTAGCGGGCCACTCCGGCCGCGGGGGCGGCCAGGCACTCGGCGCATCGGCAGCCCGTTCGCCAGTCGGACGCGGAGGCACAGAAGTGGGGGAGATCGCCATACACGGTCACACCCCCGAGGTACGCTTCACCGCCAGCCCCACCCGGAACGCGGAGAGCCGCCGGTCAACCCCACACCGCGAGCATCACTCAGCCCCACCGCAGCCCTACGGGAGGCGGTCCCAGCGGTCAGGGTGGGTGATTGGCGGCTTACGCCAGCCCGAAGTGTCCGCGCAACTAATCGAGAGCGGACTCGCGTTGCGCCGAACTCGAACCATTGCGGTGGGACGCCCCGGGCCAAGAGCTGGGCCAGACCAGTTACAACCGGGCCCATGGCTCCCGGGTCGCCATGGTTCCTCGCCCCATGGTCCGTCGTTACTCAGTCACCTCCGCAGCACGGGCACGGCCTCTCCCCGCAGGGGCAGCCGCAGTCTGGGAACGGCATCGCAATCACTTCATTCTCTGAACTCACGCTCGCACCACCATTCTCCGGTGGGCTCGGGACACGTCGATTGCGGATGGTCGCTCAAGAGCCGCGACAGCTCGATCCGGAGGTCGCGGAGCCGTCGCAGCTCGGTGTTGACATCTACCTATCGTTCACGGGGCAGCTTCTCGGTGTGGCCGCAAAGGCAGCCGCCGCGGTCACGGATGTCGAGCAGCTCGCGGATGGCATCGAGGCGAAGACCCAGGCTCTGGGCGCCCTTGACGAAGCGAACACGTTCCAGAGCGTCATCCCCGTAGACGCGGTAGCCGCTGGCTGTCCGAGAAGCCGATGGCAGAACCCCGATCCGCTCGTAGTAACGGATCGTGTCAGCTGTTATGCCACCCTTGGCAGCCAGGTTTGAGATGGAAATGTCCATAGCAGACAGCCTGAAGCTTGGTTTTACTCCAAGGTCAAGTGCCCGCCGGCCCGATCTCCATGCCGGGAGCCGCGTTCAGCCCTCAGGCTCTCGGCGCGCCGAGAGCCAGGTGAACGGCTGGACAGCCCCGGTCGGGGTGGTGTGCCGCTCGCGGCGGCTGGCGATGACTCGGAACGAGCCGCCCAGGATGCCAGCGAGCTTGTCGGGCGCGTAACGGGCGACGGGCAGGCCAGAGCAACTCTCCGGCCCGTCGGCGGCGAAGGTTCCGAGGATGACCGCAGCTCCCGGCAGGACCGCGGCCCGCAGCACCTGGAGGTAGCGCTCCCGGTCGGCTGGCGTGACGAGGAAGTGGAAGACCGCCCGGTCGTGCCAGAGGGCGTAACGCGCCCCCGGCTGCCAGGTGAGCAGATCCGCGGAGACCCACTTGACTTGGGCCCGAGGATCGACCCGTCGCCGACTGGTGTCCAGAGCAGCGGCCGACACGTCGAGCACGGTGATGTCGGTGTACGAGCGGGCGACGAGGGTATCGACGAGGGTGGAGGTGCCGCCCCCCACGTCGAGCACGGCCGAGTCGTGGGGGACGCCGATCTCCTCGATCAGCTCCATGGACACCGCAGGCACTCGCTGATACCAGCTGACCTCGGTTGGGCTCCTGTGCTCGTAGATGGCTTCCCAGTGCTGGCGTCGCCGTGCCGAGGACGCCCTGACATTTCCTGTCGACATCGGGAGATTGTCCCTCGCCCCAAAGGATTTACTTCGGACCGAGAAGGGTTTCCAGCGCTGTGCGGCGGCGTTCTGAGACCGCGCTATGGCACGGCCCTCGGTCCGCAACGATTTCCTTGGGGGTCGCTCCTCGAGCCCGCCCCCGTCGATCTCGCCGGAGTCGAGGTCTATGGCCCCGCCATGGCGGAACGCCGGGCCGGGCTCCCAGGTCGAGCCCGGCACTCCGGCACGAGCCACGAAGCAAAGGTCACTTGGCTGCCCCATCTTCCAGCTCCGGCGGGGAGAGCACTCCGGATGCTCCGCCGGCCAGTCCCTCTGTTTGGCCCCGGGAAGTCCCCGGCCATCGCGTCCAGGGCCTCGTCGAGGCCGGCGACCTTGGCACGCACGAAGTCGAAACGCTCCAGGTCCGTGTTCGGCTCCACCGTGACCTGACCGGGCTGGAGCAGGGCCCGGAAGTCGGGGTTGCGCAGCATCGATTCGAGGAGGATCCAAGCAGGAGACGGTGCTCCGCCAGCCACTCCGGCGCGCCGGCCGGGGTGATCGTGACCAGGGCCTTCTCGAGTGGCTCTGGCGTCAACCGCCGGAAACCCCAGCATTCATGAGGGAAAACCGAGAGATGGTGGGCGCACCAGGAGTCGAACCTGGGGCCTCTACCGTGTCAGGGTAGCGCTCTAACCACCTGAGCTATGCGCCCTCCCGGAGTTGGGGTGTCCGGAGTATAGCCTCGCTCGGGCGGCTGTCCCGGAAGTGGACCTGTCCTCTCATACAATCGGGCCCATACCAACATGGTTGAGAACAGCGTCGATCTCGAAACCCTGCGCCACAGCGCCGCCCATCTGATGGCGGCAGCGGTGTGCGAGCTCTGGCCTGGCGCCGAGTACGGCATCGGCCCTTCGATCGAGGATGGCTTCTACTACGACTTTCTCCTGCCCGGCGATCACCGCTTCACTGAGGAGGACCTGCCCAACATCGAGGCCCGGATGCACGAGATCGCCGGGCGTCGACCGGAGTACCAAAGAGAAGAATTGAGCCGGGCGGAGGCGCTGGCGGAGTTTGGTCGCCGGCAGCAGCGATTTAAGGTCGAGCTGATTGAGCGGATCCCCGAGGGTGACGTGATCAGCTGCTACCGGACCGGGGACTTCTTCGACCTCTGCCGCGGGCCCCATGTGCACGACGCCTCTCAGATCCCGGCTTTCAGGCTGACCCATCCGGCGGGGGCCTACTGGCACGGCGACGAGACCCAACCGATGCTGCAGCGGGTTTATGGCACCGCCTGGAACTCCCAGGCTGAGTTGGACCTATATCTGGAGCGGCTGGAGCAGGCCGCCCTGCGGGACCACCGCAAGCTGGGTCGCGAACTGGATCTGTTCTCGATTTCCGAGGAGCTAGGCCCGGGCCTCATCCTCTGGCACCCCCATGGGGCCACGGTCAGGACAGTGATCGAGGATTACTGGCGGGCCGCCCACCGCCGCGCTGGCTATCAGCTGGTCTACACCCCGCATCTGGCGCGCGAGGCCCTCTGGGAGACCAGCGGTCACCTGGGCTACTTCGCGGACGAGATGTTCGGAGCCATGGAGGTGGAGGGGGACCGGTACCGGGTCAAGCCCATGAGCTGCCCCTTTCACATCCTGATCTACAAGTCCCGGGCCCGCAGCTACCGGGAGCTGCCGATTCGACTGGCCGAGGTGGCCACCGTGTACCGCTATCAGCGGAGCGGGACGCTGCACGGACTCCTACGGGTGCGCATGATCACCCAGGACGACGCCCACCTCTTCTGTCGGCCGGAGCAGGTGGACGACGAGGTGGCGGGAGTCCTACGGCTGGTGCGAGAGATGTACCAGCGCTTCGGTTTTGCGGAGCTCGAGGTGGACCTCAGCACCAGGCCAGCCAAGGCGGTGGGGTTAGACGAGCTCTGGCAGCAGGCTGAGTCCTCCCTGGCTCGGGTTCTCACGGCGGAGGGCCTGGAGTACAAGCTGAGTCCGGGCGAGGGCGCCTTCTATGGTCCCAAGGTCGACGTCCACATCCGGGACGCCATCGGGCGGCGCTGGCAGTGCGCCACCATCCAATTCGACTTCAACGAGCCGGCGCGCTTTGGGCTGGAGTACATCGGGGTCGACGGGCAACCCCACCAGCCGGTGATGATCCATCGCACCCTGCTGGGGTCTTTGGAGCGCTTCTTCGGGGTGCTGCTGGAGCACTACGCCGGGGCGTTGCCGACCTGGCTGGCACCGGTGCAGGTGCAGATCATCACCGTGAGCGATGACCAGCTGGACTATGCTCACCTGGTGGCGGCCAGGCTGGAGCAGGCGGGATTTCGGACCGAGGTCCCTGATCGCCCCGGCGACCGGATGGGCGCCAAGATCCGGGACTCCCAGCTGGCCAAGGTTCCCTACGCCGCCATTGTGGGTAGGAAAGAGGTCGCGGCCAACAACGTCAATCTCCGCAACAACCGCAGCGGGGAGGAGCGCCCGATCTCGGTCGAGCAGTTGACTGAACTGCTGCGAGTTGAGGTCGGCTCCTGAACTTTTGGTCCGGGGCCGAACTGGCCAGCTCGAGTGGTAGCATCCGGGATTCGCTTCCCGGCTTGAGGAGGATTCGTCCATAGCGTTTCGCGAACTGCGTATTAACGACCAGATCCGGGTTCCTTCGGTTCGACTTTTCGACGACACCAACGAGGAGGCCTTGGGGATCGTCTCCTTGCCGGACGCCCAGCAACTCGCCCAGGAGCGAGGTCTCGACTTGGTGGAGGTGGCCCCTCAGGCCCAGCCCCCGGTCTGCCGGCTGATGGATTACGGCCGCTTCAAGTTCGAGGCGCTCAAGCGGGAGAAGGACGCCAAGCGCGAACACAACGCCATCCGACTCAAGGAGATGAAGCTCCGTCCTAAGATCAGCGAGCACGACTTTCAGACCAAGTACGGTTACGTACGCCACTTCCTGGAGGAGGGCGACAAGGTCAAGCTCACTATCATGTTCCGGGGCCGCGAGTTGGTCCATCAGGAGATTGGTCGGGCGCTGCTCGACCGGCTCGCTGAGGAAGTCAAGGACGTGGCCCAGATCGAGCGCTCGCCCCTGGTCGAAGGGCGCAATATGATCATGATTCTCAATCCGGTCTCGAAGAAGCTACCCAAAGGAGGCGGCAGCAACCATGCCGAAGATCCGCACCCACAAGGGAACCCAGAAGCGGTTTCGCCTGTCGGGGACGGGTAAGCTGCTACGCCGCGGGGCTTTCCAGTCGCACATGCTCGAGCACAAATCGGCCAAGCGCAAGCGCGGCTACGCCCAGATGCATGCCGTGGATAAAGGCAGCGCCAAGTCGGTGAGGCGCAACGCGCCTTACCTGAAAGGCTGAGCGATGGCCCGGGTCAAGCGCGGGGTAACCGCGCGCAAGCGCCACAAGAAGGTGCTGGAGCTCGCCTCCGGCTTCACCGGTACTCACAATCGGCTCTTCCGGCCCGCCAACGAGGCGGTCATGCACTCACTGGCCTACCAGTACCGGGACCGGCGCAAGCGCAAGGGCAACTTCCGGCGGCTCTGGATCGCCCGCATCAACGCCGCCTCGCGGCAGGCGGGGATTCCGTACAGCCGTTTCATCGCGGGGCTCAGCCGCTCCGGGGTGGAGCTCTCCCGCAAGCAGATCTCGGAGCTGGCGATTCACGACCCGGCGGCTTTTGCGCGGCTGGTTGAAGTAGTGCGGGAGACCGCTCCCGAGCAGTGACTGAGGGCGATCTCCGGGCACTTGGCGAGCAGGCCCTGGAGGAGATCGCCGGGGCGGTCGACGAGGACCAGCTGGAGCAGGTTCGCCTCAAATATCTGGCCCGGCATGGCGGCCTGATCAGCACCGGGGCCCAGGCGCTGGCCCAGGCCCCCCAAGAGCAGCGAGCCGCCTTGGGTCGCGCCTTCAACGCCACCAAGCAGGGCACGGAGGCTGCCCTGGAGCGTCGCTTCCGGGAGTTCCAGCTATCCCAGTGGGCGGCGGCCACCGAGGGGCAGTGGCTGGACTTGAGCTATCCCAGCCGACCTCTGGGTCGGGGCCACCAGCACCCGGTCGGGCGGCTGGTGCGGGAGATCGAGGACATTGGGGCGGCGCTGGGCTACCAGTCGGTGCGCGGTCCCGAAGTCGAGGACGACCAGTTCAACTTCGAACTGCTGAACCTTCCCCGTGAGCACCCTGCGCGCGACGCCCACGACACCTTCTACCTGGAGGGTCCCGGCGGTTGGCTGCTGCGCACCCACACCTCGCCGGTCCAGCTGCGGACGATGATGGCGGGGCCGCCTCCGTACCGGATCCTGGCCCCGGGGCGAGTGTACCGGCGGGACAACCCGGACCCCACCCATAACCCCATGTTCTTCCAGGTGGAAGGTCTCTGCGTCGACGAGGGGGTGACCCTGGGCGACCTCAAGGGGACCCTCACCTACTTCATCCAGGCGCTCTTTGGCAAGGAGCGCCGGGTCAGGCTGCGCTCCAGCTTCTTCGCCTTCACCGAGCCCAGCCTGGAGGCCGATGTTTCCTGCTGGTTCTGCGACGGGAAGGGCTGCCGGAGCTGCCACGGCAAGGGGTGGATCGAGATCCTGGGCTCGGGCATGGTCCACCCCACGGTCCTGGGCAACGCGGGGGTCGACCCCGACCGCTACAGCGGCTTCGCCTTTGGTATGGGGCCAGATCGAATCGCCGCCTTGAAGTATGGCCTGGAGGACATCCGCGACCTCTATGAGAACGACGTCCGCCTGCTGGAGAACTTCTGATGCGGGTGAGCCAGGAGTGGCTGAGCGACTTCGTCGACCTCGACGAGCTCACCTCGAGCCGGATCGCTGAGCTGCTGACCTTGAGCGGTACCGAGGTCGAGCGGGTGTCCGAGTTCGCCCAGGGCTTGGACCAGGTGGTCGTCGCCGAGGTGGTGGAGCTGGAACGGATGGAGGGTAGTGACCACCTCTGGATGACCAAGGTCCGCGTCCCCGGCGCCGAACCACTCGAGGTCGTCTGCGGCGCTCCGAACCTTAATCGGGGAGCGGTAGTTGCCTGGGCCCGCCCCGGGACCGTCCTCCCGGGTGGCATGCAGCTGGGGCAGCGACGGATCCGGGGCGCGCTCAGCAACGGCATGATCTGCGCCCCCGATGAGTTGGGTCTGGGCCAGGACCACGAGGGAGTGCTGTTGCTGCCGGCTGGGGAGGCGCAGCTGGGTCAGCCGCTCAGTCAGCTGTTCCCGCACGACACCATCTACCAGCTGGAGATCCTGAGCCATCGCGCCGACTGTCTCTCCCACTGGGGGGTCGCTCGGGAATTGGCGGCGGTGCTCGACCGTCCGCTCCGGGAACCGGACCTTGCGGGGCCTCACCGGGAAGGTCCGCCGGCCCGGGATACGGTCCAGGTCCAGATCGAAGCGAGCACCGACTGTCCGCTTTATGTGGCCGAGTCCATCGATCAACTGCGGCCGGGGCCGGCGCCGCTCTGGCTGCAGCGCAGGCTGATGGCGGTTGGCAGTCGTTCTATCTCGGCAGTGGTGGACCTCGCCAACTACGTGATGCTGGAGATGGGCCAGCCGGTGCACACCTTCGACCGGGACCGGATGCCCGGGTCTCCCGGCCTGATCCAGATTGGGGTCCGCCACAGCCGCTCCGGGGAGACTCTGTCGTGCCTGGACGGCGCCGTCCGGCGGCTCGACGAAGCGGCGCTGGTGATCACGGCCGGCGATCAACCGGTCGCCATCGCGGGGGTGATCGGCGGCAGCGAGACCGCGGTTCAGGCGGGGACTACGAGGATCGTGCTCGAGGCCGCCAGTTTCAACTGGGTCTCGATTCGCCAGACAACCCGGCGGCTGGGGATCCGGACCGAAGCGTCCTCGCGGTACGAGCGCTCTCTGGCGGCGGCCTTGGTCCCGATCGCCGCCCGTCGTTTCACTCACCTGGTCGGAGCGGTGGCGGGCGGCCGGGTTCAGCCCGGTCCGGTCCTGGCCGGTGCGGTGCCGGAGCCGGGCGAACCGATCCTCGTGTCGTCGCGGGGGATCTCCCACCTCTTAGGCATGGAGGTCGGCCCCGACCAGGTGGCCGGATCCCTGCGGCGACTGCAGTTCCAGATCGAGGGGTCTGGCGACGACCTACAGGTGATGCCTCCTGCCGTGCGCACTGATGTCAAAATCGCCGCCGACGTTACCGAGGAGGTGGGCCGGATCCTGGGGTACGACCTGGTGCCGGCGACCTTGCCTGCCCTGCAAAAACCGCCCAGCGGGCACCCTGAGCTGGTCAGCGCCACCCGCTTGGCCGCCGAGCTCTGCTTGGGCGCCGGCTTCACGGAGGTGATCACCTCGAGTCTGGTGAGCCAGGACCGAGTCGGCCTGGTGCGGGGTCTTGGCCAGGCGTTCGCCCCGCTGCGGATCGGGAATCCGCTCTCCTCGCAGCTGGGCGACCTTAGGGTCAGCTGCCTGCCAGCCCTCCTGGACGCCTGCCGGCTGAACCAGGCTCGGGGCAGGGAGCGGACCCAGCTGTTTGAGTGGGGCCGGGTCTTCTGGGGGACTCAGGACCGAGCCGACCGCCCGGAGGAGCCGGAGATCCTGGCCCTCGTCGATCACTCGGCCAACAGAGAAGTCCGGGGCGAGGCGGAGGCTTTGGATCGCCTGCTTCAGGTGGTCCAGGCGTTGGCGGAGCGGGTCAGTCTCAAGAAAGTCGAGTTTCGACCAGAGCGCCATGTCGGGTTCCACCCGCAGCGCTGCTCGGGGATCTGGGTTGATGGAGAGGTCCGCGGGGTGGTGGGTGAAGTGGAACTCGGGGCCGATGCGGAATCCGAGCTCCGAGGATCTACCATGGCAGCAGAGTTGCGGGTCGACGGATGGCTCATTGACGGCGGCCGACCGGGGCGGGGCGTGAGGTTGGCCAAGACGCCAGCGCTGTCGTTGGATTTGGCAGTCACCGTTCCCGAGCGGGCCGAGCTGGGGCCCGCCTTGGCTGCGGTCCAAGCGGCCGGGATCACGGAGTTGGAGGAGATCAGACTCACGGACCAGTACCGAGGTAGCCAGCTCCCTCTCGGGACCAAGGGTTGGACCTTCCGGCTCGTGTTCCGCCATCCGGATAAAACCCTCACCCACCGTCAAGGCGAGCAGTTGTGCGCCCAGGTTCTGGCGGCGCTGGGAGCGGTGGGGGCGACGGTCCGGCTGGGCTCGGCGTGACCGTCCAGCCGGCAGCTGAGGATCGTTCCTTCTGGACCGAGTGGCAGGACAGCTGGGATCGCCAGCAGCGGCGCTTCTTGCCCGATCGCGAAGAGCGGTTCTCGGTGCTGGGAGCGCTCATTGGGGCGGTGGCCGGCGACAAGCCGCCGCGCGTTCTCGACCTGGCTTGTGGGTGCGGGTCGATCACCAGCCGGATCCTGAGTCGCTTCCCCTCGGCCCAGGTCGTGGCCGCCGACATCGACCCCGTGCTCCTGCGGATCGCCGCCGGGGTGTTCGAAGGGGACAGACGGGTCACCTTGGCGGAGGTCGATCTGAGGACTATCGACTGGTCCGCCTCGCTGCCCCCTGGTCTGTTCGATGCCGTGGTGACGGCGACCGCCCTGCACTGGCTGCAGCCGGAACTGCTGGCCGCGGTCTACCGCTCTGTGACCGGGCTGCTCCGTCCCGGTGGTCTCTTCGCCGATGCCGACCATTTCCCCTTGCTGCCAACCCCCCGGCTGAACCAAACCGTAGCCGTCCTCGATCAAGTGGGAGACGGCCGCGGCGAGGGTTGGGAGGAGTGGTGGGAGAGGGTCGCGCAGGCGCCCCAGTTCTCCGAGCTACTGGTGGAGCGTAGCCGACGCTTCGGCGGCTCACTCCATCCCGCCGAGTTCACCCCGGCCGCCGACTGGCACCTGGAACACCTGACCGCGGCCGGTTTCTCGGAGGCGGGAGTGGTCTGGCGGCGCGGCCAGACCGCCGTCGTGGCCGCGCTCCGCTAGCGATGCCCCGGCCGACCTCGGCAGTGCCGGAATCTCGCGAGACCCGGCCGGCGCCGCTGCCCCGGGAGTTTTTTGCCCGGCCCAGTCCGCTGGTGGCCGAGGAATTGCTGGGCTGCTGGCTGGTCCGTCGCCTCGGAGCGCGGGAGCTGCGGGTGCAGATCTCGGAGACGGAGGCCTACCTGGGCGCGACCGATCCGGCCTCCCACGCGTTCCGGGGTCGGACTCCCCGGAACGCCCCGATGTTCGGCCCGGCGGGAGTTGCCTACGTCTACTTTGTATATGGGATGCACCACTGCTTCAACGTGGTCACCGGGCAGGATGACGACCCGCAGGCGGTCCTAGTTCGGGGCGCCGTCAACGGAAGGGGCGTTGAGAGGGCCATTCTGCCCGGGCCCGCCCTGCTCTGCCGGGCACTCGGCATCGACCTCGACTGCAACGGACTGGACCTCTGCTCGGCGGGAATTGACTCGATCTGGCTGGAGCTGGGCGGCCGGGGTACCGGCTCGGTCCGGGTGACTCCGCGAGTGGGCGTGCACGACCAGACCCCGATGAGGTTCTTGATGGCACCACAGGAAGTGGGCCTGGCCGCACGTCCTGGTACAAGAAAGCGAGCCCCGAAGGGCTCGCTCCATTGATTAGCCGGTGCCTTGGCACCAGTCCCGGCGGATCAGCCGGGACAAATAATCAGGTGGTGAGATGCCCCTCCCCGGGGCCCGGACTTCACGAGCGGACGCAGTGCGGCATCCGCCTGACTCGGGCCCCGGAGGGCCGTTCACTCCGCCCGAGTGTGCCTCAGGAAGCTCCAGACGGTTCGCATCGTTGATACCTCCGTCGGGCCCGAACCTACCCACTCACCCTACCACTGCCCGCGCGAGAAGTGTCAATGGGTACGCTGGGCGACGCTGGCGGTTTCGAACCGGAGTGCCACCAGGGGAGAGGCGTTTTGCTCAGACGGACTGAGGCTTCCGTATCCGCAAGCCGAGGTACAGGGCGACCGCCACGGGAGCCAGGATCAGCAAGATCGCCAGGACCTGAAGAGGCCACCCGAGAAGCCCGCTCGCGGAGCAGCTGGGCGGCAGGGGCTTGGCGCTCGGGTCGGGGACGGTCAGTGGACGGCTGTGGCATACCTGGGAGCCACTGACCCCGTAGCTGAGTAGTGCCACTAGCACCAGGCCCAAACCGCCAGGCCACACCAACGTTCCGAGCCATTTTTGCGCCAGGCTCCAGCGATTGGAGGTCCAGACCAGGACGACTCCCACCACCCAGCCCAGGATCGGCACCAGAATGCTTCCCACGGTGAGCACCACCAACGCGATGAACTCGTGGTAGGGGGGACGACTCGAGGCGGCGGGTGGGGAGCCGGCAGCCGCGGCGATCGCTTCCGGGGTCCCAAGTTGGTCCAGGACCTGACGCACCTCAACGTCGGAGCTTGACCCGGAGACAGCCTCGTCGAGGTGGGCATCGATCTGCTCGAGCAGCTGGTCGCGCTGGTGGCGCGGCAGGCTGCTGACAGCCAGCCGGAGTCGGCTGCGGAAGTCCTCGACTTCGGGGAGACCGCTCAGGTTCGTGCTCATCCGCCTGGCCCCCTAGCTGGCTGCAATACCCGGTTCACCACCCTGGTGAACCGGATCCAGTCCTCTCTAAATCTGGCGAGGGCGGTTGTCCCGTCCGTCGTCACCTCGTAGTACTTGCGTGGCCGACCGTCGTCCGTCTGGCGCCAGTGGGTCTGAACCAGCCCGGCGTCCCGCAGACGGTTGAGGAGGGGATAGATCGTTCCTTCGCTGGTCACCAGCCCGTCGAGGGCGGAAAGCTGGCGGACCAACTCCAGCCCGTACCGGTCTTCCTCGGCCAACAGCGCCAAGACGCAGAACTCGACTACCCCACGCCTCAGCTCGGTGAATCCTGGCCCGATCGAAGCATTCACGTCACGCACGATACCTTGTCTGGCAAGACTGGTCAAGGAGCCCGCCGGCGAGCTCCCTCGGCCCCACACTGGATGTCCGGTTGTTGACCGCTGACCTGTGCCAGTTCCGTGCCTTCGGACCGCGCTGCCGGGTGGAAGTTCTCACCTAACCGCAATCTGTTGGTAACCCACGGGCGACCGCCGCCCTGGCCCAAGGCGTGACCTGCTGGAGCGGCACTCCCGAAGCGTGAGTTCGGTGCGGCCAGTTGAGAATCTGCCCTGGCTAGCGGTCGCCGCCGCTTCTAAACTACGACAGGCTCTCGGCGCCGGGACGGTCAGGGAGGAGTGAAGTGGCGGAGCGGAAACTGATCCGCGGTGGGTGGGTCTTGACGTTGGACGAGAAGTTGGGTGAGCTGCGTCACGGCGATGTCTTGGTCGATGGGAGGCAGATCGCGGCGATCGGCCGCGACCTACCGGCTGAAGGAGCGGAAGTCATCGATGCCGAGGGCATGATCGTGCTGCCGGGCTTCGTCGACACCCATCGCCACACCTGGCAGTCGCTGGCACGAGCCGCCGGCGTCGACTGGACTTTGGCGGCGTACTTCCAGGCGGTCCGGGGCATGCTCGGCGAGAACTACCGACCCCAGGATCTCTACACCGCCAACCTGCTGGGCCTCGTCGAGGCCCTGGATTCGGGGATCACCACCATGCTGGACTGGTCCCATCTCATCAACTCCCCGGAGCACGCGGACGCGGCGGTCGGCGGTCTCAAGGCCTCTGGCGCTCGTGCGGTCTTCGCCTACGGAAACTCCAATGCAGAGTGGGGCAATCTCCCCAACCCGACTTTCACCAGTCAGGACATTCGACGGGTCCAGACGGAGCACTTCGCCTCCGCCGATCAGCTGGTGACCATGGCACTGGCGGCCCGGGGTCCCCAGTTCTGCACCATCGAGGCGGCTGCCTTCGATTGGGAGCTGGCCAGAGAACTCGGCCTACGGATCACGACCCACGTGGGGGACGGACTCTGGGGGATTCGCTTCCATCCCATCCAACAGCTCCACGAGCGAGGACTGCTCGGGCCGGACACCACCTATGTGCACTGCAACACCCTGTCCGAGCAGGAGCTGCGCTGGATCGCCGAGACCGGCGGGACCGCGTCGCTATCGCCGGAGATCGAGATGCACATGGGGCACGGCTTCCCCGCCACCGGCAAGTTGCTGAGAGTCGGCGTTCGACCCAGCCTCAGCATCGACGTCGTCACGACGGTGGCCGGGAACATGTTCGGAGCCATGCGGGCAGCTCTGGCGGCGGAGCGGGCCCTCAACCACCAGAAGACGCTGGATGCCGGGATCGACCCCACCGAACTCTGGCTCAGCGCCGAGGAGGTTCTAGGCTTCGCCACAGTGGAGGGAGCCCGGGCACTGGGCCTGGAAGACAAGATCGGGTCTTTGACCCCGGGCAAGCAGGCCGACGTCATCGTGATCGACGCCCAGGGCCCTCACATGTTCCCCCTCAACAATGCGGTCAACGCGGTGGTGGCATTCGCCCAACCCCATGACGTTCACACCGTTCTGGTCGACGGCAGCGTAGTCAAGCGCGATGGCCGGTTGGTCAACATCGACATGGCCCGGCTCCATGCCGACGCCGATGCCGCCCGCGACTATCTTTTCCAGCAGAGTGGCGTGACATTGGGCGAAGATTGGTTCAGCACAGTGCAGGCTCAGGTGACCTGAGGGAGGATCCCGCCATGGCAGCGCAATTGAGTGACACCGATCGCGAGATTTTGCAGGGCAACAACTTTGCCCATCTGACCACGCTGGGGGACGATGGAGCTCCCATCAGCACCGTCCTCTGGGTTGACGAGGAGGGCGGTGAGATCGTGATGAGCACCGCGATGGGAAGGATCAAGCAGGCCAACATCGCCCGCGATCCCCGGGTCGCAGTGTCCGTCCACCGGCAGGACAATCCCCAAATGTCGATGGCGGTGGTCGGCGTCGCCACCCTGGACCAGGCCCACGCCGAGGAGGTGATCGATCACCTCACCAAGAAGTACACCGGTCAGGAGAAGTACCCCGCCGAATGGCGTGGTCCCGGCGAGGAAAGGGTCACCATCCGGGTGCGGCCTGAGGGGATTCACCGCTACGGCTACTGACCTCGCCAGCAGCTACTGACCGGACACCGAACCCCGGCAAGGTAGGCTCTGCGGCTGTGACCAGAGCCGAGAGACTGCTGAGCGGCGTTGTCCACTGCGAGAGCCGACAGCATCTCTCGGAGCGGCTCGATCGCGGTGAGCGGCTGCGGATCAAGTTCGGCGTCGATCCCAGCGCGCCCGACATCCACCTGGGCCACACGGTGCCGATGCGCCTTTTGCGGAACTGGCAGCGCGAGGGCCACCTCCCGGTGCTGGTGATTGGGGACTTCACCGCCCGGATCGGAGACCCAACCGGTCGGTCGGTGACCCGACCCCAGCTGACCGTCGATGAGGTGGAGGCGAATGCGAAGACCTACCTGGACCAGCTCTTCTGCGTGCTCGATCCGGACCAGGCCGAGGTCCGCCGCCAGAGCGAGTGGTACGACCCGTTTGACCTGGTGGCGATGCTGCGGCTGGCCAACACCACCACGGTGGCCCAGCTGCTCCAGCGCAGCGACTTTGAGCAGCGGATGCGTACGGAGCTGCCGATCGGGGTCCACGAACTCTTCTATCCGCTGCTCCAAGGCTATGACTCGGTGGCGATCCACGCCGACGTGGAGTTGGGCGGCAGCGATCAGCTCTTCAACCTCATGCGGGGCCGAGATGTGCAGGTGGCCTACGGGCAGCCGCCCCAAGACATCGTCACCGTGCCGCTGTTGGAAGGGCTCGACGGCGAGAAGAAGATGAGCAATTCATTGGGCAACGCGGTAGGGGTGGCCGATGCCCCCGGCTCTCAGTTCGGCCAGCTGATGTCGATCCCCGATCCGCTGATCACCCGCTACCTGACCTTGCTCACCGACACCCCGGAGGAGGAGATTGCCCGTACCGACCGAGCTCTAAAGGACGGTTCGCTCAATCCAAGGGACGCCAAGTCCGACCTGGCTGAGCAGCTGGTCGCCCTGTTGCACGATCCGGCCCAAGCGCGGGCCGCCCGGGAGGAGTTCTTCAGAGTCCACCGGGACCATGACCTGCCGAGCGAGATTCCCGAGGTCGCGCTTTCGGGGCAGCGCGGCTGGGACATCCGAGAACTGCTGGTCGCGGCCGGCCTGGCCAAGTCCAAGGGTGAGGCGGCCCGGCTGATCCAGGGTGGGGCCGTAGAACTGGCCGGCGAACGCGTCGGCGACTGGCGGGAGCCGGTGACCGTCGAGCCAGGAGCGGTGCTCAAGGTGGGCGTCCGGCGTGTCGTGAGGCTCAACCCCGGCTGACGACGCACCCTCGGTGACGTGCACCGATTGGGTTCGATCGGGAGCGGCGAGTTCGCCTGGGGCCGCCTCGGCG
>Ga0307372_10005346_pt1 | contig 19353 bp, 20 predicted proteins | sample OX1MG_FD_202533 | JGI IMG/M metagenome (GOLD analysis project Ga0307372, IMG submission 202533) | Soil microbial communities from Risofladan, Vaasa, Finland - OX-1 | ecosystem: Environmental > Terrestrial > Soil > Coastal area > Acid sulfate soil | place: Finland: Risofladan, Vaasa | collected...
GTCCTCGACTTCGGCCGCCGGATTCTCTACCATCGTCACTTTGACCTCCCCATGATCCCGGCCACCCCCTGTGGCCTGCGGAAACGCCTCTGTTTACCACCCCCTGCACAAACTTTCTGACACTCTCGCCAGCTGAGCGTCCGGGACATCTGGATCAGCCTCGTTTCCCGCGGCCTGGCAGCAGCCGGGGACGGCGACGCGATCATGGCGGGCTGCCCGGTGGACTGCCTGCGTACCGTGATATCGGGCCCGGTGCTGAACCGGCTCGCCCGCGCTGATGGCCGTGGCGTGCCGGTGGCGCCGTGCGGGCCGCCGACCACGGTCGGCGACGTGGTCCGCCTGTACCGCCAGGGCCGGCTCGGCGAGATCGCGGGCCTGGGTGCCCGCGGCCTCACCGAGATCGAGGTCGGCCTGGTCTTCGCCGGGCTCCTCCTCGACGGCAGCCCCTCGCCGCGGCGGCAGCCGCATACCCGCCGGACCGCGACGCCGGCCCCCGCCGCGGCTGGCGTCGAACGTCCAGCAGCGCCGGGCAGCCGGATAAGGCGTCCCGGCCATGGCGCTGGCTGAGCCCGGCTGGCTGCCCGTGACGAGGCCGCATGAGTGACTCTGATCGTCGAGGCCGCCGCCATCGTGGGTCTCACGCCCCAGACCGTCGGCGACCGTCCGGTCTGCGGCCGCCTCGATGGCGAGCCGTGGATCGGGGCGATCCTGGCCGACCACACCGAACGCGACAGCCTCGCCGCGCTGGCCCGCCTGCTGCAGGACGCCTGTTACCTGGTCCTGTCCTTCCTCTCAGGCGCTCGTGACAGCGAGATCAAGCACCTCAAACGCGGTGGGCTGACGACCGAATGCGACGCGGACGGGACGCCCTACCGCTGGAAGATGCACAGCCTGGCCTTCAAAGCCGAGGACGACCCCGCCGGCGTCCCCGCCACCTGGAACATCGGAGAACCCGCCGCCCGGGCCATCGCTGTCCTGGAGCAATTGCAGCCGCCTGGCACCGATTTCCTCTTCTCCCGTCTCGAGCACAGCCCCGGCGTCAAGCGCACGGCTGTCAGCCAGGTGCTGACCAGCGGGGCCACCAACGCCCGCCTCAACGCCTTCGCCACCCGAGTCAACGACTACTGCCAGCGCTACGGGCGACCCGATGGCATCCCCCTGGTCAACAACCAGCCCTGGCACCTGACAAACAGCTAGTTCAGGACATTGGCCTGGTTCATCGCGCGACGCCCCGGCGGCGTCATCGCCGGCGCCCTGGCCTACCGGCACCACTGCGTCCAGGTTTTCGAAGGCTACGCGGGCACCAGCGAGTCAGGCTTCCGCGCCGAGGTGGAAAGCGAGCAGGCCCTCGCCCGCGGCGAGCACCTCATGGCCTCGATCGACGCCCACGAGCACACCAGCCTCACCGGCCCCGCCGCCGACGAGGCCGCCCGCCGCCTGGAGACCTTCGGCGAGCGCGCCCGCTTCCAGGGCAACGTCATCCTGGACGGCAACCGGCTCCGGCGGCTGATGGCCAGGCACGACCCGGCCATCTATCCCGGCGAGTACATCACCTGCGTCCACGACCACACCAAGGCCCTGTGCGAGAAAGCCCGCCACCGCCGCAGCGAAGGACTACCCGACCACGGCGGCTGCAAGCCCCTGGCCTGCCACAACGTCGCCCTCACCCCCGCCAACACCGCCGCATGGCAACGCGAGATCGACCGCATCACCCGCCGCCTCGCCACCCGCCCGGCCCTGCCCCCGCTCCTGCGGCACCGGCTGGAGGCCCGCCAGGCGGAGATCACCGAGTTCCTCTCCCAGAACACCGCCAACCGGGCGTCCGCGTGACCCGGCCCGCGGACATTCCCGCCGATGCCCGCGTCCGCCGTGTCCTGGACCAGTACCTGAGTGAGTGCCACGACAACGGCAAGCGCCCCAGCGTCCTGGCCCTGGCCATCATGCTTGGCATGACCAACACCACCTTCCGCCGCCACTTCCCGCAGCAAGCCAAGGAGATCTCCGGGGCCCGCTCCACCCCCAGGCCCCGGCCCGGGGCCAAGACGCAGCCAAGCTCCCACGACGTCCTGGCCGCCCGCAACGCCAGGCTCCGCCGCGCCAATCACAGACTGACCGGCAACCTCCGGCTCGCCGCAGCCCAGGTCCAGCGTCTCGGCATGGAGAACGCCCGCCTCCGGGAAGCCCTGGAAGCAAGCAGCGACATCACGCACATCGACCGGCCCGGGAGCCCTCGAAGCCGTTGAACCTCTGGCGCGAGGTAACTGCCTGCGTTATCCGGTTCTTCCATCATGGACTGGCGCGGTAGGTCCACATCTCGGCCATGCGGCCGCCCTGCAGCCAGATGAGCCAGATCATCTGGCTGGCCGCCGGGTCGGCGCCGGGGCCGCGTTCGACGTCACCGACAGCAGCCACCAGGTCACCATCGCCGAGAATGGCTGTGATGCGGAAACGAAGGTCCGGCTGGGCCGCCCGGACCGTGTCGACGCTCTCGCGTACGCCATCCGGCCCGGTCACCTCAGGATGGGCGTGGTCGATCCAGCCTGGATGCAGGATCACCTGGGCTATCGGCGACTGGCCGGTATTCCACATCTCGAAGTAGCGCGCCACGACCTCGTGCGCGGCTGACGTGCCAGCCGACCCGCCCGGGTTGTGCCGGGCGAGATACGCGGGCATGCCACGGCCCCCGCGCTGCCAGGGCGGGTCGCCATGCGTCTCATCGTGGTACTGGCGGATCAGGCGTGCCTCGACCGCCCGCCGGTCCGCCCGGTCAGCATGGACGCCGTTCGCCCACGAGACGTCCACGACGCACCCGGCGTCCCTGCACAAGCGGAGAAAGGGTGCCGCGTAATGGCCACGATGGGGGCGCTTGGTTTCGGCCGGCCACTCAAGGTAGTACCTGGCCGGATGCGCTTTGCTGTGGAGTTCGAGCGTGCGCAGACGGCGGCGCCGGCCGGCACCTTCACCGACGTAAAGCAGGCCCGGCTCCCCGCGGCTCCGGAAGCGGTAGACGCCACCAGTGGAAGGGATCCAATCCTCGGTAACAGCCTGGCCGAAGGCGCGCCACCCAGACCAGGACAGGCCACCCCAGTCATCCGCCTGCGGATCGGACACCGAAAGAGACTACAGCCTGCCGGAAAAGGAGCGGAGGTCCGTGGCAGCTGTCTAGTGGTCAACGGTCAGTCCTCAACTACCGCCACAAGATCGCGATGGACCTGTACTCCCGGGCGATCACCGGGCTGCGGCTGTCCCCCGTGTCGACCAAGTCGGTGGACGCGGCGCTGGTGCTGTTCGAGGCGCTGCGGCCGGGATCGCGGCAGCACACCAGCGGCGGGCTGCTGCCCTATGCCGGGCTGCCGGACCTGGTCGCAGTCGGGGACGGGACCGCCGGGCTGGCCGGGGTGGCCGCGGAGACGATCGTGGTGGATTATGCCGATCCGCCGGTTATGCCGACGGAGACACAACGGTCCTGGTCACAGGTGTGCCAGGACCGTTGCTGACGGCATAACCGGCGGTGCTGGTTCAGAGGTTCTCGAGGAATTCCAGGAGCGGGTCCGGGGGCTGGTAGCGTTTCTGCCTGCTGCCGGGCGGGGCGGTCTTCTCGATCGCTTCCTGCTTCTGATGCATGTCGGCGTGAAGGTAGGCCTGCGTACTGGTCAGGGATTCATGCCCGAGCCAGAGGGCGATGACGGTGATGTCGACGCCGGCGAGCAGCAAGCGCATGGCGGCAGAATGTCTCAGGGTGTGGACGGTCACGTGCTTGGCGGCCAGGGACGGGCAGCCGGCGCCGGCCCGTCCGTGGTAGAGCTTGACGCGTCGTTCGACGGCGTCGCGGGACAGTCGCTGCCCGGACGGACCGGGGAACAAGACGTCGCTGGGCTGTCCGCCGCGTTCGGCGAGCCAGGATTTCAGGATCCGGACGGTGGCCGGCAGCAGTGGCGTGTCCCGTTCCTTCCGCCCCTTGCCTGTGCAGTGGACGTGCGGTCCGGTCTGGATCCGGATGTCGGAGCAGGTCAGGCCGGTTAGCTCGGAGACTCTCAGGCCGGCCTGGACCGCGAGGGCGAGCATGGCGTGGTCGCGGCGGCCGGTCCGGGTTTCCTGGTCGCAGGCGGCCAGCATCGCGTCGGACTCGTCCGCGGTCAGGTAGGTGACGGCGGTGCGGTCGCGGCGCTTGCCGGGGATGGCCAGGACGCGCTGGATGAGCGCGCCGTGCTCGGGATGGCGCAGGGCGGCGTAGCCGAACAGGGAGTGGATGGCCGCCAGGCGGGCGTTGCGGGTCCGGGCGCTGTTTCCCCTGGCGGCCTGCAGGTGCTCCAGGAACGCGGTGATCACCGGGGCGTCGAGGTCGGCGAGGCTGAGCGCGCTCGGAGCCTTGCCGGCCCGGGCGGAGGCGAAGCCGAGGAGCAGCCGGAACGTGTCACGGTAGGCGGTGATCGTGGCCGGGCTGGCGTCCCGCTGGCTGACCAGCCGGCGGGTGAAGAACTCCTGCAGGACGGGAGCGAGGTCACTCATCGCCGTCCTCATTCCCCGCGGCCCGGGCGGCGGCGAGCTGCATCAGCTCAGGAACAGCCGAAATATACCAGTATGTCCCTTCTGGATTCGTGTGACCGAGGTATCCCGACAGGGCCGGCATCTGCGCGGCGACGTCTTCACCGGACCGGTACCACTCCAGCAGCGTATTTACCGCGAGGCTGTGCCTCACGTCATGGATCCGGGGCCGGCCGGGGATGCCGGCGGTGGCGCAGGCCTCCCGGAATGCCCTCAGGACAGGGCCGTGGCAGAGCCTGGTTCCCCGGATGGACGCGAAGAACGTCGTCGCCTTCGGGTGCTTGCGGGCGCGGAGCTCCTCGTATTCGGCGAGCGCCGCGACGGTGGTGGGGTGCAGGGGGAGGATCCGCTCGCAGCCGGACTTGGCGGGGCGGACCGGCAGCAGCCCGGCGTCCAGGTCGATGCCGCCGGCGGGAATGGCCAGGGCCTCCCCGACACGGACGCCGGTGACCGCGATAAGGCCGAACAGGGCGGTATAGGTCGCGGACCGGAACCACGGGCGGAGGCTGCCGCAGGCGGCGCGCATCCGGGCGATGTCGCCGTCGGTGAAGATGAACGGGGCGGGCCGCCTGCCATACCCGGGGAACACGCCCCTGGGCGGGATCTCCGTGGCGGGATCGATGGTGCGCAGCCAGGCCGCGAACCCGCGGACGGCGGTGAGCCGCTGGGTCCATGTCCACGGGGTGACTCCCTGCGGCAGCTGCGCCCACGCGATCGCGTGCTCCGCGGTGGCGCCGTGCTGCTGGAGGTAGCCGGCGAACTGCGGGAGGAGATGGCCGTCGTGCTCCAGCCGGAAGCCGGGCGCCCGCCGCAGCCGGAGGTACTCTTCCGCCCGCTCGTGCAGCAGGGTCGTCATGACGCTTCTCCCTCCGGCAGCGCCGACGTCCCGGGCCAGGGACGGGCGAGGGGACGGAGCCGGCCGGTCCCGGCGCGGGCGTAGACCGCGGTCACGACGTGACTGCGGTGCCGCAGGGCCTGCGCGATCCCCGCCAGCGGCACCTTCGCGCCGATCATGGCGCAGGCCGCATTATGGCGCAGCCGGTGCGCGCCGAACGCGGGCATGCCCGCCCGGACGGCAGCGCGGCGGACGATCCAGCCGGCGTTCTCGCGGGTCAGCGGCCGGGTCGGCGCGAGCACCGTGGTGAACACCTCGCGGAACCCGACGGCCGGGCGGCCGTCCCGCAGCCAGTCCGCGATCGCGGCGCCGACATCGGCCGGGAGCGGCAGGACGTCGTACTGGCCGCCCTTGCCGCGGATCCCGGCCTCCCCGGCCCGCCAGCTGATGTCGTCCAGCCGCAGCCGTGCGGCTTCCCCGGCCCGCAGCCCGAGCCGGGCCAGCAGCAGGATGACGGCGTAGTCCCGCCTGCCAGCCGGCTCGTCCCGGTCGCAGGAGGCCAGCAGCGCCTCGACCTGCCCGGGCTCCAGCCCCCGGGGCAGCATCGTGGTCCGCCGGCCGGTCACGGACAGGGCCGCGGCGGACACGTCCGCGGTGACCAGTCCCCGCACGTGGCAGTACCGCAGGAACGCGCGCAGCGAGCAGGCGAAGTACTGGCCGGCGCTGGCCGGCAGGCCGGACGCCTCCGCGACGACCGCCGCCGAGACATCGCCCGGCGTGATCACGGCGGGATCACCGTCCGGGGCATAGCGGGCCAGGAACCGGGCCGCCTTCGACGAGTACGCCGCGACGGTCATCGGCGCCAGTCCCCGCTCGGAGCGCAGGTACTCCGTGAATTCCGCTATCAGCGCGGCCGCCGCGTCCCGCGGCGGGGCCGGAGGTTCCGGCGGGAGGATCCCGAGCCCGCCGAGGTAGTCCAGCAGCGGGCGCAGGCCCGCCAGCGACTTCGGCCACCGGGTCCCCGCAGCGTGACGCGCGGCCAGGAACCGGCTGGCCTCCTGCTCCGTCAGTCCGGAAGCCGTCAGCCCTCCCCGCTCCAGCCACCGGCTGACGTGCGCCATCAGCTGCAGCTTCGGCACCGTTGTCAGCGGCGTATACCCCTTGTCCAGCAGCCACGTACGGAACCCGGGAGCGTACTGCTCCAACGGCCCCGGCACGAACGCGTTGCAGACCCTGCTCTTCGGCTTGCCCATGATGATGACCCCGTTCGCTCAGGGAACTCGCCCGCGGCGGAGCGGGGGCGCCCCGCCGTCCCGGGAGAACCCGGCACTCACGATGGTCACAAGACGGAGCCGGTAAGTCGCTATCCGGAACAGCCAGAAATTATGCCGACCCGGTTGGACATGCAAACCTTGTGATCAAGCAGGCCTGATGTTCTCGTCGGCATAACCGGCGGATCGGCATAATCGACCACGATCGTGTCCGGCACGATCACCGGCCTGGCGGCGGCCTGCTCCAGCCGCTCGTCGATCGCCAGGAGCCGGTCATAGGGCAGCACTGAGTGCGCCAGCTTCAGCGCTTCCGGCCAGCCCGGCCGCACCGGCTCCGGTGTCAGGCTGCGGGCCAGCAGCACGCTGGCATCGACCGACCGGGTCGTGGGGCGCAGCACCGCGGCGGGCACCACCCTGGTCGCCACGTCGATCATGCCGGTCAGCTCCACCCGGCCCGGCACCCCGTCGTCCAGCAGCACCAGCACGTCCAGCGGGGTGGAGTCGATCTGCACCACCTAGCCCGGCGCCGCTGCGGGCAGCGACCCGAACATTCCCTCCGGCCGCCCCGCCAGCGACCGGCGGGTGGACGCAGAGCCCGTGACGTGCCTGCCGTGCGACAGCGTGCCGAACAGCCGGTAGAACGTCCGCTCAGACGGGACAGGCCCGTCGTAGCCAGCGGCGGCGAGGATTTCCCGGGTCCGCCAGATCACGAAGCCCGCCGTGCGGGAGGACCCGCCGGCGGCTTCCCCGATCGCCTGCCGCATCGCCGCCACGACGCGCTCGTCAGCACGGCCCGCCGGCCGCATCCGCCGGGCGATCCGGTGATCGGCCAGCCCGGCCAGGCCGTGCGCTTCCCACCGCTGCCGCCGGTGCTTGATCGTGCTGGCCGGGACCGGCCGGCCCGCCGCCGACAGCTCGGCGGCCTTCGCCTTCTCCCGCTCCGTCAGGCTCGTGCGCTCCGGGTCGTACTGCGGCCTCGGCCGCGCCCCGGCCGGCGCGTCCGGCGGCAGCCCGTAGACGACCTCCGCGATATGCGCCTCCCACCACGACGCTTCCTCCACCGCCGCCGAAGGCAGGCCCTCCAGCCCGATCTCCGGCCGCGGCCCCCTCGGCGAAACCGGAGCCGCGATCTCGAACCGCGGATCGCAGGCCAGCTCGGTCACCGTGACCGTCCGCACCGCCCCGGCCTCATCAGCCAGCCGCACCCGCGTCCCGGTCACGCTGATCACGACATTCGGCGCGCCGCCGACCCGGACCCGGTCGCCGACCCCGACCCGGCGCCGCCTCGCGGCGCTCACCGTGCCACGCCCGTGCGGACGACGGTTGACGGACCCAGCGGGCCGCAGGCCAGGTCGGCGGTCAGCTGCCGCTGCCACATCAGGCAGAACAGCACCGGCGGCACCCGCAGCCGGTCCCCGGCCAGCTCCGCCCCCTCGAACAGGCCCCGCCCGCCGGCGAACGCCTCCAGCAGCACCACAGCGATCCCCGGCACCAGGCACCGCCGGTGCCGGTAACGCGACAGCCACCGCACGTTCGCCACCAGCACCGGATCCAGGTCCCCGGCCCGCCGGTACTCCCAGCCCGCAGCCTCGCAGGCCGCCGCAGTCACCGTGAACGTCTCCGCGTCCCGCGCAGGTATCCGGTCATCCGGCCGGACATCGACCACCACCCCGGTCCCGTCGTCCCGGCGGGCGAAGAAATCCGGCGCGTGCCGCCGGGACCGGTCCTCCCCGTCGCGCCAGCGCAGCCAGAACGGCTGCGACGACACCGCCCGCACGCCCGGGTCGAAGTCCATCAGCATCAGGTGATCTGCCCGGAACTCGCCGATGTGCTGAGCGCCATCATCTGCCGGATCCGCAACAACGAAGCGGCAGTTCCCTTGGCAGTGGCCTACGACATCCACGAACGTCTGTGGAACCCGCCGATGCCGCTGATTTTCCAGCGCCGGATCGGGATCGAGAACCGGCCCATCACAGCCCACGGCATCCGCGCCCTGCTGAACGCCGCGCTGGCGGGTACCGGGCTCACCGACGCCAGCCGGAAACCGCTGAACTTCACGCCGCGCGATTTTCGCAGGCTCTTCATCACATTCGAGTTTCGCGATCAGGCGGCGGGTTTCCCTGTCGGGGTCGAGGCGGCGGGTGAAGAAGTCGGCGCCGAGTTCGTCGTAGGGCACACCGCCGGCCAGGACGTGCCAGATGATGACGAGCATGGCGTGGGCGACCACGGTGATCGCCTTCTTCTTGGCGGTCGGGCTGCGGTAGCCGCCCCATTTCATGACGTGCCGGTGGTAGAGGGCCTTGAGGTACCCCTCGTGGCGGACCGCGGCCCAGGCGCTCTCGACCAGGACCGGCTGGAGGTGCTGGTTGCCGCGGCGGCGGCCAGCGGGCCGATGCCCGGGATCGTGGTCAGCAGGTCCCGCCCGGCGCGAAAGGGCGCCATCATCGCCTCGATCTGCGCGTCCAGCTTCGCGATCATCGCATCGAGGTGGCCGATGTGGTCCAGGTGCAGGCGGCACATCAGGGCGTGGTGGTCGCCGAAGCGGCCTTCCAGCGCCAGGGTCAGGTCCGGGATCTTGGCGCGCATCCGGCCCAGGGCCAGGTCCGCCAGCACCGCGGGGCGGCGTTCCCCGTCGATGAGGGCCTCGATCATCGCCAGGCCGGACTTGGTGGCGATGCTGGAGGCCACTGAGTCGATCTTGATGCCGGCGTCCTGGAGCACGTTGCCGAGCCTTTGCAGCTCGGAGGTCCGGGACTGCAGCAGGTGCACCAGCCACTCGGCGTCAGCAAGATCGGTTTTGCGGCCCGGGAGGTTCTTGACATGCCCGGCGTTGCACACCAGCACCTGCTCGAACCCCCCGCACTCGATCAGCGCGTGGTAGACGGGCATGCTGTAGATCCCGGTCGCCTCCATCGCCACGTGGGTGATCCCCAGCGAATCCAGCCACCGGGCCGCCTCCTGCAGCACCCCATAGAACGTCTTGAAGGTCCGCTTCATCGTCTGGCGGCCGTCCGGCCCGTCGCCGGGCAGCCGCACCGCCACCGCGATCACGTCCTTGCCGACATCGACCGCGGCGCACCGCTCATACAAGACCTGCATGCCTGCATGCCTGCCTGCCTGCCTGCCTCCCAGCCAGGTAGAGGTAAGGACGCGTATGCCGCCCGCGGAGCCCCTGAAATGATCAAAGAGACTGATACTCGCGTTCACGGCGCAACCGGGGGGACACCCGAAGGTGAGGGCTCCAGCGTCAATCTAAAGCACGGTCTCGCAGAGCCAAGCCGAACCGACGTCGGCGGGCAACACGCGCAACGCCATTCTCATCCACCCGGAAGCGGCCCGAAGTGCCCATCAAAATCTAAAGCCTGTCCTGGCCTTCCCTCGCGGTCCCCACGCCGGGGATCAGGATCGGCCGGGCCGAGAGGATATGCACCCGAATGGCCGCCTCGGCCCACGTCGGGTCGTGGCCCGACAGGGCGTCCAGGACCTCGCGGTGCTGACGAACACTCTGGCGCATCCGATCCGGCGTGTACTGGCGGAACGTGCGCACCACGATGGGTATATGGATGAACTGGCGGGCCACCCCGGGGAGCAGCGGGTTGCCCGAGGCGGCGGTCACCCCCGAGTGGAACTGGTTGTTCAGCTCGGCGATGAGGTCGTAGTCGGGCGCGACACCGGGGACCGTCGCGGCCTCCATCTGCTCCACCAGCCGGGTCATCACCCCCAGTTCCTCGTCGGTGATGCGGGGGGCGGCCAGGGCGGCAGCGTGCCCTTCCAGCAGTGCCCGCAGGTCGAAGATAGCGGCGAGCTCGCTGGGCGACCAGGTTCGCACCCGGGCGCCCCTGTTGGGCAACGTCTCCACCAGGCCCTCGGAGCCGAGGCGGCGTAGCGCTTCGCGGACCGGAGTGCGGCTGACACCGAGCGCCTCGGCCAGTTCCACTTCGCCCAGCCGGGCGCCCTGTGGGTGGCTGCCGTCCAGGATGCCGCGGCGCAAACTGGCGTAGACGCGGTCCACCGCGGCCGGCCCGGGGCCGGCCGGGCCGCCACTATCGCCCTCGCGCATTGCTCACCTTGTCATCCGCTGCCCGCTCCCTGCCAGGGCTGGACGCCGAGTATCGTGCCACACCCGGCGAATAGGCAGGTCATGACCGGGGAAAGTCGCCCGCCCTACTCAGCAGGGCAGGTCCCGGATGACCAAGACGTTCCCCAACGTAATCTGCGGCAGCCAGGACCCGGTTCAGGGCGATGCCTGTCTGCACACCGGTGCGCCGCAGTGCATACGCCAGATCCTCGGTCGCGATGTTACCGGTGGCCGCCGGGGCGAACGGGCATCCGCCGATGCCGCCGCTGCTCGCATCCAGCGCGGCCGCACCCACTTCCACCGCCGTGAGGGCATTCGCATACCCGGTGTTACGGGTGTTGTGGAAGTGGAAGCGCAGCGGGATGGGGGTGACCTCGCGTACCGCCTCGGTCAGCACCCGCACGTCCCGGGGGACGCCGACCCCGATGGTGTCGGCAAGTGCCACCTCATCCGCCCCGGCGCCCACGCACCGGCGCACGATGCCGACGACCCGCGCGGGCGGCACCTCTCCCTCGAACGGGCACCCGAAGGCCGCGCCCACGGTGAGGGTGACAGCCAGTCCCGCAGCCTTGGCAGCGCCCGCGATGCCGGCGAAGGAACTGATCGCCTCCTCAATGGTCGTGCCCTGGTTGCGCTGGCAGAACGTTTCCGTGGCGACCACGATCACATTGACCTCGTCGACACCCGCCGCCAGCGCCCGGTCCAGGCCGCGCCGGTTGACCACTAGTCCGCCATAGCGCACTCCTGGCGGCCGGGGGACCGCCGCCATCACCGCCTCCGCGTCCGCCATCTGCGGGACCCGGCCCGGGTGAACGAAGCTCACCGCCTCGATCCGCCGGAGCCCGGCTGCGATCAGTGCCTCGATGTAGGCCACCTTGGCGGAGCTGTCGAGCACTACGTCCTCGTTCTGCAGCCCGTCCCGCGGGCCGACCTCCACCACGTCCACTCGCTGCACATCCATGCCGCTCATCTTGCCTTGATCTATGCATGCAATCAATCGCAAAATTTCAGGCGCTGGTCTTGAATTCGTCACAAGTTACCTCTAGGTTGCATGCAATTATAGGTAAGCGGGCGGCGTGCCGGGCACGCCGCCACCTACAGTGAGGTGGAAGATGACCGGCGAAGCCACGCCGCTGCCGCTGGCGGATGTGCGGGTGGTCGAACTCGGCCAGTTGCTTGCTGGCCCATTCTGCGGCCAGTTGCTCGGCGACTTCGGAGCCGAGGTCATCAAGGTCGAGGATCCCGGCCGCGGCGACCCGATGCGGCAGTGGGGCCGGGAGAAGCCACACGGCATGTCGCTGTGGTGGCCGGTGGTGGCGCGGAACAAGAAGTCAGTCACCGCCAACCTGCGCGACCCGCGCGGCCAGGATCTGATCCGGCGGCTGGCTGCCGGGGCCGATGTGCTGCTGGAGAACTTCCGGCCCGGCACGCTGGAGCGCTGGGGGCTGGGCCCGGAGCAGTTGTGGGAGATCAACCCGCGGCTGATCGTGACCAGGGTCACCGGCTACGGGCAGACCGGCCCCTATGCGCCGCGGGCGGGCTTCGGCTCGATCGGGGAGGCGATGGGTGGCATCAGGTATGTCACCGGCGACGCCGACCGGCCGCCGTCCCGCGCCGGGATCTCGCTCGGCGACGCGCTCGCCGCTACCTTCGCTGCCCTGGGCACCCTCGTCGCTCTGCACGCACGCCAGGCCACCGGCCGGGGCCAGGTGGTCGACTCGGCCATCTACGAGTCCGTCCTGGCCCTGATGGAGTCCATGCTGCCGGAGTGGGCGCTGGCCGGTTACCAGCGGGAGCGGACCGGCAGCGTGCTGCCGAACGTGGCACCCAGCAACGTCTACCCGACCCACGACGGGGACCTCATCCTCATCGCCGCCAACCAGGACTCGGTGTTCCGGCGGCTGGTCACGGTCATGGGCCAGCCCGAACTCGCCGACGAAGAGCACTACGCCACCCACGGTGCCCGCGGCGCGAACATGGGTGAGCTGGACGGCCTCATCGCCGTCTGGACCGCCGGGCATGACGCCGACGAACTGCTCAGCCTGCTGCATGCCGGCGGGGTACCAGCCGGGCGGATTTTCCGGGCCAAGGACATGTTCGAAGACCCGCACTTCGCTGCCCGGCAGGCAATCGTCCGGCTGACGCACCCGGCGTTCGGCGAATTCCCGATCCAGAACGTCTTCCCGCAGCTGAGCGCGACCCCGGGGCGGGTCCGGCATCTGGGTCCAGAGCTCGGGGAGCACAATGACGACGTCTACCGGGGGCTGCTCGGCCTCGGTGACGGGCAACTGGCTGACCTCGCCGCTGACGGCGTGATCTGACGACGGACACCAGGTTTATGGAGGCTCGATGACTTACCGGCTGGGCGTTGACGTCGGTGGTACGTTCACCGACGTCCTGCTCATTGATGAACGGAGCGGCAATACCTACCGCGCCAAGACCGCCTCGACGCCAGACGACCAGTCTGTCGGCGTGCTGCGCGGCATAGAGAAGGTGTGCGGCTCAGCGGGCATCACCCTCGGCGACATCACACAGGTCCTGCACGGGACCACGGTGGCCACCAACGCGATCCTGGAAGGCAAGGGCGCCCGGGTCGGGCTGGTTACCACCCAGGGCTTCCGCCAGGTGCTGCAGATCGCCCGGTCGTTCGTGCCGGGCGGGCTGGCCGGCTGGATCATCTGGCCCAAGCCGGAGCCGCTCGCCTCTCTCGAGGACACGGTGGAGGCGATCGAACGCATCGCCTCGGACGGGTCCGTGGTGACGCCCCTGGACTCCGATGACATCCGGGGCAAGCTGCGCCGCCTGCGCGGGGCCGGGATCGAGGCGCTGACCATCTCGCTGATCAACTCCTACGCCAACGCCGCGCACGAGCAGCGGATCGCCGCGATCGCGGCGGAGGAACTGCCGGGCATCCCGTTGTCGGTGTCCTCGACAGTGCTCCCGGAACTGCGCGAGTACGAGCGCACCATCACCGCCGTGGCGAACAGCTATGTCCACCCGCAGGTCTCCCGGTACATCTCCAACCTGGCCGGGAAGCTCGGCGGCGGCGGCCTGTCGGCGGGCCTGTACATCCTGCGCAGCGACGGCGGCCTGGCGAGCGCGGCGAACGCCGCCGACAGCCCGGTCTCGCTGCTGCTGTCGGGCCCAGCGGGTGGCGTCGTCGGCGCGGTGTGGGCGGCTGAGCAGGCTGGCTTCAAGGACCTGCTCACCTTCGACATGGGCGGCACGTCCACGGACGTGGCACTGGTGCAGGACCTGGCGCCCCGGATCGGCCGGGAGACCATGGTCGGCGACCTGAAAGTACGCGCCACCTCGGTGGACGTCCGGACCGTCGGCGCGGGCGGCGGTTCCATCGCGCACGTCCCGGCGCTGACCCGGGCGTTGCGGGTCGGCCCGCAGTCAGCCGGCGCAGTCCCGGGCCCGGCCGCTTACCGCAAGGGCGGCGCGGAGCCGACCGTGACCGACGCCAACGTGGTGCTCGGTTACCTGCCGACCGAGCTGGCCGGTGGCGAGATCGTGCTGGACGCGCAGGCCGCCCACTCCGCGGTCAAGACCATCGCCGACGCGATGGAACTCGGGAGCGTGGAGGCCGCCGCCGCCGGGATCGTCGACATCGTCAACGAGAACATGTTCGGGGCGCTGCGGCTGGTGTCCATCCAGCAGGGATTCGACCCGCGCGACTTCGCGCTGGTCGCGTTCGGCGGGGCCGGCCCGCTGCACGCCAACGCGCTCGGCAGGCTCACCGGCGCGTGGCCGGTGCTCATCCCGCCGTCCCCCGGTGTGCTGTGCGCCTACGGCGACGCCACCACCATGGTCCGCGACGAGGCGGCCCGCACCTACATCCGCCGGTTCGGCGTCATCTCCGACGACGAGCTGCTCGGCCTGCTCCATGAGCTCGCCGGCGCGGCAGCCGCCACCGTCGAGGCGCAGGGCGTGCCCCGTGACCAGCAGACGGTCAGCTATCACGTGGACCTGCGCTACCACGGGCAGGGATTCGAGATCACGGTGCCGGTGGCGGAAGACGCGTTCGACGGCAACGGCGGCGGGCTCACCGCGCTCGCGGCCGCGTTCGACGCCGAGCACAACCGGCTGTTCTCGTTCCTGCTCCAGGGCAACGAGCACGAACTGGTCAGCGCCCGCGCCACGGTGAGCGGCCCGCGCCCCAACGTCGGCACGGTCCACCTGCCCGAGGGCGGGACCGACCCCTCAGCGGCACTCGCCCGCACCACCCGGATCTGGGTGGACGGCGAGCACGCCGACGCCGCCGTCTACGACCGGACCGCGCTGATCGCCGGGAACGTCATCAGTGGCCCGGCCATCATCACCGAGATGGACTCCACCACCCTCGTCCTGCCCGGCCACGCCGCCACGGTGCATCCCAACGGCAGCATCCTCATCCGTCCCACGGAGGACTGAAACCATGGCGCAGATCATCGAGCACGCCACCGGCGACGTCGCCGCCGTGGACGTCGACGTCGTCACCTTGGACATCATCGAGAACGCGCTGCGCAACGCGCGGTACGAGATGGACGAGGTGCTGTTCCGCACCGCGCTGTCGCCGGGCATCCGGGAGCAGCACGACGAGTTCCCACTGATCGGGGATCCCGAGGGCAAGATGGTGGTGGGCCAGTTCGGCCTGTCGGTGCCCGCCCTGCTGGCCCGCTACTCCGGGACGATCGAGGAGGGCGACGTCCTGCTCACCTCGGACCCGTACGCGTGCGACGCGGCCATCAGCCACGCGAACGACTGGCTGGTCGTGATGCCGATCTTCCACGCCGGACGGGTGGTGGGCTGGGCGTCGATGTTCGGCCACATGTCCGACGTGGGCGGCAAGACGCCGTCGTCCATGCCCACCGACGCCAGGACCATCTTCGAGGAAGGCGTCGTCATCCCGCCGTTCAAGCTCTACCGCAAGGGCGAGCTGAACGAAGAAGCGCTGGGCATCATCCTCAACCAGGTGCGGATGCCGGAGTGGAACCGCGCGGACCTGAACGGGATCGTCGCGGCCTGCCGCACCGCCGGGCGACGGGTGCAGGAACTGTGCGAGCGGTTCGGGGTCCAGACCTACCTGTCGGCGCTGAACGCACTGCTGGACCGCAACTACCGGGCGATGAAGACGCTGCTGAGCATGATCTTCGCTGATGGCGAGACGATCTCGTTCACCGACTACATCTGCGACGACGGGGTCGGCTACGGGCCGTATGAGCTGAAGCTGTCGCTGACCCGGACCGGGGACAAGGTGGTGCTCGACTTCACCGGAAGCTCATCGCAGGCGCAGGGACCGGTGAACTACTACGTCAACGAGAACCTGGTCCGGATGTTCTTCGGGATCTACATGATCACCGTGGCGGACCCGCAGATCCTGTGGAACGACGGCTTCTACCCGCTGGTCGACGTGGTGATCCCGGACGCCAGCTACTGGAAGCCGAAGTACCCGGCCGCGCTCAACGCCCGCAACCATGGCATCGGCCGGATCTTCGACCTGTTCGGCGGGCTGCTCGGGCAGAAGAACCCGAGCCTGCTGAACGCGGCCGGATTCTCGTCCTCGCCGCACTTCATGTACTCCGGCAACTACACGCAGGCGGACCGCAAGGGCGAGTGGTTCCAGCTCTACTCGATCGGCTTCGGCGGCATCCCCGGCCGGCCGATCGGGGACGGGCCGGACGGCCACTCCTTGTGGCCGTCGTTCGTCAACATCCCGTGCGAGTACCTGGAGTCGTACTACCCGATGCGGATCGAGCGCTGGGAGACCGTCGCCGACACCGGCGGCGCCGGCTTGCACCGCGGCGGCAACGGCGTCGACGTCGCCTACCGGTTCCTCGAGCCGGGCACCATCGCGATCCACGACGACCGCTGGCTGACCTACCCGTGGGGAGTCAACGGCGGCGAGCCGGGTGCCCGTGGCCGCAAGTGGATCGAGCGGGCTGACGGCACGACCGAGGTGCTGCCCAGCAAGATCCACGATGTGCCAGTCCGTCCCGGTGACCTGCTGCACTTCGTCACCTGGGGCGGCGGCGGCTGGGGTGACCCGCTCGCCCGCGACCCGGAGCTGGTCGCCAAGGAGGTGCGGCGCGGTCTGGTCAGCGCCGAGGGCGCCAGCCGTTACGGCGTGGTCGTGACGCCGGACGGTGCCGTGGACGGCGACGCCACGCAGGCGCTGCGGGCGGACCTGGCCGCCGGACGGCCAGCCGAGTTGCCGATCTTCAACATGGGCCCCCCGCTGGCGGAGATCCTGGCGCGGTGCGAGGAGGAGACCGGGCTGCCCGCGCCCAATCCGCCTGTCGCACTGTGAACGCGCCGCCCGGGACTGGGCCGGAGGGCCTGGCCCCGGACTCGCTCGCCGCGGACTACGCAGGGGCCGGCTTCGGCCGGTCCCTGCCCTGGGGGGAACGGCCCGCGCTGATCCTGATCGACCTGCTCCGCGCCTACTTCGAGCCCGGGGCCGAGTTCTATATGGGTTCCGACGCGTGCCTGCTCGCCGCGGCCCGGGTGCTTGCCACCGCCCGGGCGGTGGGCATCCCGGTGGTGCACACCAGGGTCGAGTACGATCCGGACGGGATCAGCGGCGGCCTGTTCGTCCGCAAGATCCCCGCGCTACGGCACCTCGTCCCCGGCGGCCCGCTGGGCGAGATCATGCCGCAGGTCGCCCCGGGCGAGCACGAGGTCGTTGTCGTCAAGCAGTACGCCAGCGCCTTTCACGGCACCAGCCTTGCCGCGACGCTCACCGCGCTGCGGGTGGACACCCTGATCATCACGGGCGTGAGCACCAGCGGGTGCATCCGCGCCACCGGGGTGGACACGATCCAGCACGGCTTCGTGCCCCTGGTCATCCGCCAGGCCGTCGGGGACCGTGACCCGCGGCCGCATGAGGCCAGCCTGTTCGACCTCCAGGCCAAGTACGCCGAGGTAGTGGAGGAGGACAGCATCCACGCCTGGCTGCGCGCCCGGCCCGCTGCTGGCCCCTCGCCCAGGCCACCGTCCTAGTGCAATGGACACTGTTTCGTGTGTTAGGACAACTAGCCAGCGAGGGACGGCCGCCGATGATGCCACTTGAGGGGCTGCGGGTGATCGACGCCTCGACCATCCTGGCCGGCCCGCTGTGCTGCCAGATCCTCGGCGACTTCGGTGCGGACGTGATCAAGGTCGAGCACCCGGTGTCCGGTGACAGCATGCGCGGCCACGGCTGGCAGAAGGACGGCACCCCGCTGTGGTGGAAGGAGATCAGCCGCAACAAGCGCACGATCGGCCTCGACCTCAGCGCGGCTGAGGGCGCCGAGGCGTTCGGCCGGCTGGCCGCCACCGCCGACGTGGTAGTGGAGAACTTCCGCCCCGGCACGCTGGAGAAATGGGGCGTCGGCCCGGACCAGCTGCACGAGGTCAACCCGGGGCTGGTGCTGGTGCGCCTCACCGGGTTCGGCCAGACCGGCCCTTATGCACGCCGCCCGGGCTTCGGCACGCTGGCCGAGGCGATGAGCGGCTTCGCCCACCTCACCGGATCCGCCGAGGGCCCCCCGACGTTGCCGGCGTTCGGGCTGGCGGACAGTATCTGCGGCATCGCCGCGTCCTCGGCCGCGATGATGGCGCTGTGGCACCGGGAAGTGCACGGCGGCGGCGGCCAGGTGATCGACATCAGCATCCTGGAGCCGATCATGACGGCCGTCGGCCCCGGGCCGACGGTCTACGGCCAGCTAGGCGTGATCGAGGAGCGGCACGGCAACCGGTCGACCAACAACGCGCCGCGCAACACCTACCGCACCAGCGACGGCTCCTGGGTGGCGGTGTCGACAAGCGCGCAGCGGATCGCCGAGCGGGTGCTGCGGCTGGTCGGGCACCCAGAAGTGATCGACCAGCCCTGGTTCGCCAGCGGGCGCGGCCGGGTGCGCCACGCCGACCTGCCTGGTGGGCGACTGGATCGCTACCCGGACCCGGGTGGAGGTCCTGGCCGCGTTCGAGGATGCGGGAGCCGCCATCGCGCCGATCTACAGCGCGCGGGACATCGTCACGGATCCGCACATCCAGGAGACGGGCATGATCATCGAGGTGGACGATCCCGATCTCGGCCCGATGCTCATGCACAACGTCATGTGGCGGATGTCGGGCACGCCCGGGTGGATCCGGTTCACCGGCCGGGCTCCCGGGGCCGACACCGATGCGGTCCTGACCGGCGAGCTGGGTTACGATGCCGCGCAGGTGGCACGGCTGCGGGCGCAGGGGTGGTCCGGTGACCGATGCGCTGCTGGCCGTGGTCCAGCGCGGGGTGCGGGTGTTCGACCTCGGGCGGCCGATGTTCCCCGGCATGCCAGTTCTGCTGGACGTGCCCGCGGCCCTGGGCGCGGACACCTGCCCGGCAGCCTACGAGATCACGCCGGACGACCTGGACACGTGCTGCCGGACACAGCAGCTGGAGCCGGGCGCGGGCGACGTGGTGCTGGTGCGCAGCGGCTGGGGCAGGCAGTTCGACGAGGGCACGGAGGCCTACCTCGGGCGGGCCACCGGTGTTCCGGGGGTGGGTGAGGCCGGTGCCCGCTGGCTGGCCGCGCGGGGCGTGCTGGCGGTGGGCGCCGACACCATCGCCTTCGAGCGGCTGCCGCCTGGCGGCGGGCACGCCCTGCTGCCGGCGCACC
>Ga0307372_10005349_pt1 | contig 19350 bp, 15 predicted proteins | sample OX1MG_FD_202533 | JGI IMG/M metagenome (GOLD analysis project Ga0307372, IMG submission 202533) | Soil microbial communities from Risofladan, Vaasa, Finland - OX-1 | ecosystem: Environmental > Terrestrial > Soil > Coastal area > Acid sulfate soil | place: Finland: Risofladan, Vaasa | collected...
GTGACCGCGTGCTCGTCGCGACCGGCCACCTCCTGCGGCTCGCGGTCGAGCCCACCGGATTCGTCGTGCGCTTCGGTGGGGAGGAGTTCCTCATGGTGCTTCCCGGCTGCGACCGCGACGCCGCGACCCGCGTCGCGGAGCGCGTGTGCGAGGAGATGCGCGCGCACTCCTGGCGGACCGACGTCGGCTGCGGTCCGGTGACGATCAGCATCGGCGTCGCGACCCTCGGCGCCGACGGCGACATCGCCGCGCTCATCTCGGAGGCCGATCTCCACATGTACGCGGCGAAGCGCGCGGGTCGGGACCGCGTGATCGCCACGGGACTCGCGCCACCGGTCGCCTGACCCGTGCGGCCGCGGCGCGGCCGCTCACGCGACGAAGTACTTCGCCCGCGGGTGGTGGCAGACGATCGCGAGGGTCGTCTGCTCGGGCTCGAGCTGCCCGTCGTCGGTCGCGACGACGCCGACGCGCTCCGCGCGCAGCAGCTCGACGACTTTCGCGTTGTCCTCGAGGTCCGGGCACGCGGGGTAGCCGAACGAGTACCGCCCCCCGCGGTACTTCTGCCGGAAGAGCCCGTTGAGGCTCGGCCCGTCCTCGGACGCGAAGCCCCACTCCTCGCGCATGCGGCGGTGCCAGTACTCCATGAGCGCCTCGGTCATCTCGACCGACAGGCCGTGGTGCGCGACGTAGTCGAGGTAGCGGTCCGCGGCGAACAGCGCGCGTGCGTGCTCCGACGCCCGTGAGCCCATCGTGGTGAGGACGAACCCGACGTAGTCGACCTCCGGCGCGCCCTGCGGGCGGAAGAAGTCGGCGATGCAGAGGTGCGGCGCCTCGCGCTGTCGCGGGAAGGTGAAGCGCGTGAGCTCGACCGTCCGCTCGACGTCGCTGTAGACGACGACGTCGGTGCCGATCGAGCTCGCGGGGAAGTACCCCCAGGCGACCTGCGGCACGAGCACGTCGCCGGCCTTGGCCTCGTCGACGCGGACGCGTAGCTCCGCGCGGACGCGCTCTTTGAACTCGGCGTCGCTCTCTCCGTCCTGCGGGCGGTAGCCCCACTGGTTGCGGAAGAGCGCGGTCTCGTTGAGGTACGCGAGCACGTCGTCGAGCGGGATGCCCTTCGCGATCCTCGTCCCGACGAACGGCGGCGTGAAGACCGGGTTGTCCGACGCGACGTCGGGGGAGCGCGCGGGCAGCGTCGAGGGGTCGACCGCCGCGAGGATCGCGCTCTTGCGCGGCGGCAGGACGCGGCCGGACGGCTCGGTCCCGAACGACTCGTCCTCGACGCCCGAGCGCTTGAGCTCCATGATCCGCTCGAGCGTTCGCAGGCCCTCGAACGCGTCCTTGCCGTAGAAGACCTTGCCGTCGTAGACGGCGCGCAGGTCGCGCTCGACGTAGCTGCGGGTGAGCGCGGCGCCCCCGAGGAGCACGGGAACGTGTGAGGTGCCCCGCCGGTTCATCTCCTCGAGGTTCTCGCGCATCACGAGCGTCGACTTCACGAGCAGCCCGCTCATCCCGACCGCGTCCGCGCCGACCTCGTCGACCTTGCTCAACATGTCGGCGATCGGGACCTTGATGCCGAGGTTGTGCACGTCGTAGCCGTTGTTCGTCAAGATGATGTCGACGAGGTTCTTGCCGATGTCGTGCACGTCGCCCTTCACGGTCGCGAGCACGATGCTGCCGCGGCCCGCCCGGTCGCTGCGCTCCATGTGGGGCTCGAGGTGCGCGACCGCGGCCTTCATGGTCTCGGCGGACTGGAGCACGAACGGCAGCTGCATCTCGCCCGACGCGAAGAGCTCCCCGACGGTCTTCATCCCCTCGAGCAGGACGTCGTTCACGATCGAGAGCGCGCGCTGGCCCGACGCGAGCGCCTCGTCGAGGTCGGCCTCGATGCCCGTCCGCTCCCCGTCCACGATCCGGCGCTCGAGCCGCTTCGCGACCGGCCAGCCGCTGCGGTCCTCCTTCACGGCGGCGGTGCTCGACACGCCCGAGAACTGCTCGATGAGCTCCTGGAGCGGGTCGTAGCCGTCGCTGCGGCGGTCGTAGACGAGGTCGAGGCAGACCGCGCGGGCCCGCTCGTCGATCTTGTGGAGCGGGACGATGCGCGCGGCGTGGACGATCGCGGCGTCGAGGCCGGCCGAGACGCACTCGTGGAGGAAGACCGAGTTGAGGACCTGGCGGGCTGCCGGGGACAGGCCGAACGACACGTTCGACAGGCCGAGGATCGTGTGGACGCCCGGCAGCTCCGCCTTGATCGCTCGGATCGCCTCGATCGTCTCGAGCCCGTCGCGCCGGCTCTCCTCCATCCCGGTCGAGAGCGGGAGCGCGAGCGGGTCGAAGAAGAGGTCCGACGGCTCGAGCCCGTAGCGGCCGACGGCGAGGTCGTGGATCGCGCGCGCCGCGCGGACCTTCCACTCGGCCGTGCGCGCCTGGCCCTCCTCGTCGATACACGTGCAGACGACAGCGGCCCCGTGCTCGCGCGCGAGCGAGAGGAACGCGTCGAGCCGGGTGCCCGGTGCGTCGCCGTCCTCGAGGTTCACGGAGTTGAGGATCGCCCGCCCGCCGAGCCATTCGAGCGCGGTGCGCACGACGTCGGGCTCGGTCGAGTCCACCATGATCGGCACGGTCGACTGCGTCGCGAGCCGGCTCATCACCTCGGCCATGTCCGCGACGCCGTCGGCGCCCGTGTAGTCGACGCACACGTCGATCACGTGCGCGCCTTCGCGGACCTGGTCGCGCGCCATCTCGGTCGTCGTGTCGAAGTCGCGCGCGAGCATCGCCTCGCGAAAGCGCTTCGAGCCGTTCGCGTTCGTCCGCTCGCCGACCACGAGGAAGGACTGGTCCTGGGCGAACGGAACGAAGCTGTACAGCGACGCGGCGCCGGGCTCGTGCGCGGGTGCCCGGCGCGCCGGGACGAGGCCGCCGACGCGCTCGACGACGCGTGCCATGTGCTCGGGCGTCGTCCCGCAGCAGCCACCGACGACCGAGACGCCGAGCTCGTCGACGAAGTTGTGGAGGTGGTCCGCGAGCTCGGCGGGCGAGAGGTCGTAGTGCATCCGGCCGTCCACGACCGACGGCAGCCCCGCGTTCGGCAGCGCCGAGACCGCGATCCTCGAGTGCTCGCCGAGGTAGCGCAGCGGCTCGTACATCTCGGCCGGTCCGGTCGCGCAGTTCAACCCGACGACGTCGGGCCGCATCGCGTCGAGCGCCGCGAGCGCGGCGGCGACCTCGGTCCCCGGGAGCATCCGCCCCGTGAGCTCGATCGTGACCTGGACCTGGAGCGGCACGTCGCGCCCGGTCGCCCGCATCGCGCGGCGGCACGCGACGAGCGCGGCCTTCGCCCCGAGAAGGTCGAAGCAGGTCTCGACGAGCAGAAGGTCGACCCCGCCCTCGAGCAGCGCCCGCGCCTCGACCTCGTAGGAGTCGCGCAGGTCCGGGAACGAGATCTGACCGAGGGTCGGGAACTTCGTGCCCGGGCCGATGCTCCCGGCCACGAAGCGCGGGTGGTCCGGCGTCGAGTAGCCGGAGGCGACCTCGCGGGCGAGCTCGGCCGAGCGGCGGGCGAGCTCCGCGGCCCGGTGCGCGATCTGGTACTCGGCGAGCACGGTGGGGAACGCTCCGAACGAGTCGGTCTCGACCACGTCGACGCCGACCTCGAGGAAGGACGCGTGCAGGTCGCGCACGACGTCCGGGCGGCTGACGACGAGCGCCTCGTTGCAGCCCTCGAGCGCCGGACCGCCGAAGTCGTCCGGCCCGAGCTCGCGCAGCTGGAGGTTCGTGCCGGTGGCCCCGTCGAACACGACGACGCGCTCGCGGAGGAGGTCGAGGTAGCCGGGCATCGTGCGCACAAGGCTACCGGCCGTGTGCCGCGGGCCTGCGTTACCCGGGGGCACGGCACGCGCGCGCGGCCGGGGCTGCGGACCCCGGCGCGCCCTGGCGCGCCTCGACGGCCCACGTCGCGCACTCGCCCGCGAGCGTCGGGTGGAATCGCCAGCGGGCGAGCTGGCGTGCCGCGCCGTCGGCGTCCTCGCCGAGGTCGACGAGGCTGAGCGCGAGCTGCCGGCCGCGACGGCGCATCTCGTCGATGGGGACCGTCGCGCTACCGGGCACGCTGTCGAGCAGCGCGTGCTCGTCGCGAAGCGACTGGGGGAGTCGGGCGAGGTGCCGGCGCGCGAGCGGAGGGAGCGCGGTGCGCACCGCGACGGCCGACGGTCCGGTGACGCGCGCCATCTCGAAGTCCACGCAGCGGCCCACCGTCCGGAGCAGCGGCGCGTTGCGTCCGGAGCGCTCGCCCAGCCCGAGCGCGCGGGCGGTCTCGACGACGTCGATCGCGCAGCCCGAGGGCGACGCGGCGAGCGCGGCGGCGAGCCGGCGGAGCAGGAGGATCGTCGATGGGCCGAGGACGGGGAGCCAGAAGGTCTCGACGTACAGCGATCGGGCGTCGTGCCCGAGCGCCTCGACGACGGGATCGCGCCACGCCTCGATCTCGAGAACCTCGGTGTCGTCCAGTCCTGCGAGCGAGCTCATCGCGCCCTCCACTTCGTCGGTGCCGGTGTCGCTGGCACCTTGGCGTGGAGAAGTACTCGGGGACCTACCGGCGGTGGCCCTCCTCCGCTCGAAGCCCGTTCGCCCGCGTACCGGCCCGCTCCGCCCGCCGCGCGGTAGGAGCGGGCCGGTTGCGCCGTGAGTCGCAGTCGTGCGCCCGAGCGGTGGCTCAGGGTCGGCGGGAGGAGACGGGGACGGCGCGTGCCGCCACGTTGTCGCGGGTGTCGGGCACGAGCTGCAGCAGCGACGTCTGCAGGCGGTGGCTGCGAAGACCCGCCAGCGCGTGTCGAAGCGCGTCGACGCCGGAGCGGATCTCGTTGGCGACGATCTGTTCCGGTCGGCCGAGTAGGCGCGCGACCTGTGGCAACGGGCAGTCCCCGAAGTAGGCGAGGACCACCGCGTGACGCTGGATCTCCGGCAGGTCCGCGAGCAGGTAGCGGACCTGCGCGCCCGCGGAACGGAGCATCGCCTCGACGTCTTCCGAGCGGAGGTCACGTCGCGAGCCGCGATACGCCACCTCGATCGACAGCGAGGCTCTCGACACGGGCGAACCCTCCGGTTCGGCGGGCCCTCGCTGCAGAAGGTCCCGGCCAGTGTACTCGCATTTTGCATGCACGTCCGCCGGCGAGGGTGCGTCGTGGCGCAAGGCGAGCCGGCCGGCCGCGTCCCGACGCGCTAGGTGCTCGTCTCGCTGCGCCGTCGGCGCTTCGTCGCGTACATCGCGGCGTCCGCCAGTCGCAGCACGCCTTCGACGGACGCTCCGCGAGCGCCGAGATGACTGCCGACGCTCGCTGGGACGTCGAGGCTGCGGCCGTGGACGAAATGTGGCGCGCCGAGGGCCTCTGTTATCCGTGCGGCGAGCCGGTCCAGCTCGACGGCGTTCACCCGAGGCGCGAGCACGGCGAACTCGTCGCCGCCGATGCGCGCCGCGACGTCGCCCGGCCGGAGCGCGTGCCTGAGGCGGGCCGCGACGGTGCACAGCACCTCGTCGCCGGCGTCGTGCCCGTAGCCGTCGTTGACCGCCTTGAACCCGTCGAGGTCAAGATAGAGCACGCCGACATCGGCCCTGTCCGGCCGATCCGGACGGCGCTCGAGGGCGGCGGCGAGCCGATCGGCGTACTCGGACCGGTTCGCCAGATCCGTCAGCGGGTCGTGGGCCGCCTCGTGGGCGAGGATCCGCTCGGCCGCCTTGCGGCGCGTGATGTTCACGTGGGACGCGACGGCACCGCGCTCCGGGCCGTCGAGCGGCGTGATGCGCAGCAGGAACCACCGGTCGACCGCCGGCGAAGGACACGGGTACTCGAGCTCGCAGTGCACGGTCCCGGCCGCGAGCACTGCTCGCAGGCCCGCCGCCGCGCTTCTCGCCTCGTCGCAACCCGCGGCCGCCGACCGGTCGCAGACGTCGAGGTAGCTCGCGCCCAACCCGGTCGCTTCGCTGCTGCCGCCGTTGTCCACGGCGAACATCTGCCAGATCCGGTTCACTGCGACGATGCTGCCATTGCCGTCGAGCACCGCAGTCGCGTCCGGCAACGCGTCGAGCACAGCGGTAGCCGTCGCCGCGCTCATCGCGGACCGCGTCCAAGGTGCACGCCTGCTGGTATCCGCGCAGCCGTCTCTGAGCGTGCTGGCGCCTCCGGCCGGGACCGGTGCCTCGTGGCGACTGACCTGGACTCGAGGGACCCCGCCCGCTCTCGACTCGCCAACAGTGCTCTCGTCACCACGCACGGTGACAGTATCTCGCGTGCGGCATGCGAATTGCAGTCGGGGGTCGAGGCGGCGCGAGCACTCCTGGCTGTGCCGGTTGCAGCGCGCGCCACGGCCTGCCGTGCGGGCTCGCCCGCACGGCCGATCGTGAGCACGTCGTGGCATCGTGGTCACGAACAGTGTTCGTATCGCCACTCGACGTGCTATGGTCAGTCGCGCAACCCTCCATCTCGACCGGGACCGGCAGTGCGGCCCGGACGCGATGCCGGGGGTGACGACCGGCCGACCGTCGGCGAAGACGGCGACTCGGCGTGAGCTGCAAAAGGACCAAGGGTGCAGTCCGCCAAGCCGGTCAGCGGCGTCGCGGCGCGCAGCCGCGAGCATCTCCGGACCGCATCGAGCCGCGCAGTTCCTCGAGCCGCGCAGTTCCTCGAGCCGCGCAGTTCCTCGAGCCGCGCAGTTCCTCGCGCCGCGCAGTTCCTCGCGCCGCGCAGTTCCTCGCGGCGCCGACGGCCGCGGACCCCCGCTCAGGAGGTGGCCGCAACCGAGCGATCCACCTCGCGTCGGTCGCGTTGCGATCGACGAGTTCCCCACAACGAGAGGCAGTCGCAATGCGCTATAGACGAACGGCGTCATACATCGTCGCGATCGGCATCGCGGTCGCTGTCGGCGGAGGTGCATTCGCGTTCACCTCCTCGAACACGGTGCCTGCCTCGACGGCCGGGGCGGGTGCGGGGACCGTGTCCGGCTACACGGTGACCAACCTGCACTACGCCCTGGACGCGACGACCCCCGCGAACATCGACTCGCTCACGTTCACGATCACCCCCGCCGTCCCGAACACCGGGTCCGGCAAGGTCACCATCGCCGCGGCGTTGAGCTCAGGCGGCCCGACGAACTACTCGTGCACGACCGACACCACCGGGTCGAACGTCACCTGTGCGACCACGAGCCCTCAGCTCACCGCCGCGCTCCTGACCGGTGTGACCGTCGTGGCGGCGCAGTAGGGCGAAGCGAGCCACCGCGCCGAAAGGTGCCCGGCAGGTCGACCCGCCAGAGCTGGCGCGGCCGTGTCGCGCACCCCGGTCCGGGACCACGCCGTGCGACGAGCCGTCCGAGCCCACACCGTGCGAGGAACATCGAGGCGCGCGCACCGGGCGAAGCTCGCCGCCGCGCTGGTCGGCGTCGCGATGCTCGGCGGGCTGTGGGTCACCTTCGCCCCGGCCGCGCTCGGCGGGTCGGTGACCTACTCGATCACCGACGGCGTCAGCATGCAGCCGCTGCTCCACGAGAACGACCTCGCGCTCGTCCGGCCGGCGGCGACCTACGACGTCGGGGACGTCGTGCTCTACGACAGCCCGGTGCTCCACCGGCCGGTGCTGCATCGCATCGTCGTGATCCAGGACGGCAACTACTTCTTCAAGGGGGACAACAACAGCTTCGTCGACCCCGGCTATGCGACTCGCACCGAGCTCGTCGGCAGGCTGTGGTTCCACGTGGCGGAGGCGGGGGCCGTGCTCGGTTGGTTCGGGAAGCCGCTCCACGCGGCGCTGCTCGCGGGTGCGGCCGTGCTCGTCGTCGCACTCACCGGTGCGGGGACGACCGTGCGCCGCAGGCGTCGTCGCCGGTCTCGGGCGGTGGCTCGGCGAGGTGTCGCTCCGAAGGTGGGCGGTGCCGAGAAGGACGAGAGAGAGGGCACACCCACGATGGACCCATCAGCGGGCGAGCGACGCGTCGCACGGCCCCCCACGTCGCCGGGATCCCGCGCGCCGGCACGCGAGCGCCGGTCGGGGATCCCGATGAGCCGGGACCAGCTCGCGACACGCCGGCCACCGTCGTTCCTCGAGGGGTCGACGACCATGCTCGTGCTCACGAGCACCTGCTTCGTGCTCGCCGCGATCTTGGCCGGCGTCGGCTTTGCTCGCCCGTCGCAGCAGACCACCGCGCTCGTGGGCGCTTACGAGCAATCGGGCACGTTCGCATACTCGGCGTCGACCAAGGCGCCGACCTCCGTCTATCCCTCGGGCGCGGTGACGACCGGCGAGCCGATCTACGCGAGCCTCGTCAACCTCGTGCAGCTCCATTTCTCCTACCGTTTCAGGTCTGCGCTCCCCCATGACGTCAAGGGAACTGTCAAGCTCGACGCGCTGCTCCTGTCCCAGACCAACACTTGGCAGCAGCTGTCGACCCTCGTGGTCCCCACGTCGTTCCGCGGTGACCGCGCCACGGTCACGAGCTCGGTTCCGCTCAGCAGCCTGTACAGCCTGATCAACAGTGTGTCGACCCAGTCCGGAGTCGCGGGCGTCAACTACTCGGCGGACATCCAGCCCGTCGTCCACCTCACCGGCACGGTGGGCGGCGAGCCGGTCGACACGACCTTCTCGCCCGTCCTGCCCTTCACCGTCACCGACACGACGATCACGCTGAACGCCGCGGTGGCTCCGGCGCCACCGGGTGCGACCTACGTCGCGTCCTCCGCTGGTGCCGCGCTCTCGGCGACCGTGCATCCGACGCAGGCCGGAAGCATCCCGCACCTCGTCGCGAACGACGTGTCGCTCGCGAGGTACGCGCTGCCGGTTCCGGCGCTCCGCGTGCTCGCGTACGTGTTCGCGGCCCTCGCGCTCGCGTTCGGTGTGCTCCACGACGTGCTCCGTCGACGCAAGACCATGCGCAGCGACGAGGAGCTGATCGCGCGACGTCTCGACTCGATGATCGTCCCGGTGGCGTCGCTGTCGGAGCCGGGCGGCGACGTGGACGTCGGCGACTTCACCCACCTCGCCGGGCTCGCGCACTTTCTCGAACAGCCGATCCTCTACGAGCTCCGGGACGGTAGGCGGACCTATGCCGTGGACGACGACGCGCACCGCTACGTGTACCGGCCCGCGCCGTCCGGTCCGGCGGGTACCGTGCGCTCGCCCCGGGACCGTCGCGCGCGAACCGAGCCGGAGTAGATGCGCCGGCGCGCCGCTCGGACGCGCGCGCGGGCACGGGTCGTGCTGGCGGCGCGCGCCGGTGCCGGGCTGCTCGTCCTCGCCGTCGCGGCGACGCTCGTCACGAGCTTCACGGCGACCACGAACGTACCCGCGAGCAACGTCGGTGCCTCGTACGAAGCGCTCACGATACCTGAGCTGGCGCCGCCGGGCTGCAGCACACTCGCGCTCACGTCGGTTCACGTCGGTTCAGGGGAATTCTCGAACGCCGGCTCCCACGTGCTCGTGCTCGGTGGCGCCGGGACCGACGTCATCACCGACACCGGCATCGGGAACTGCATCGTGGCGGGAGGGGGGACGAACAGCGTGACTGGAACGTCGTCGGATGTGTGCGTCACCGGTGCGACCCTCGACGCGGCCGGCCCGTGCCCGACGTCCGACACCACGACGACGACGGTCGTCTCGAATCCCAACGGCGTGACCGCCACGGCGTCGAGCGACAACTACGGCGACTACGGGGGGCAGGAGCGCCTGGCCTTCACGAACTCCGCGGTGGTCACCGCCTTCAGCATCACGATCCGGGTGCGCAAGACGAAGGGCGTCACGTTCAACAGCCAGGCGAACAGCTACCCGGGTGGCGCCCTCACACAGCGCTGGACCGTGTCGGGCGGGGTGATCGTCTACTCCTTCGTGCTCGGCGCGCGCGAGCAGATCCCCGCGGGATACGCGAGCGGAGTCGTCTACGCCCAGTACGGAGGCACCGGATCGGCCCACAGCACCTCGGGCGACACCTGGACCGTGACGAGCACGTCGATGGGCACGGTCTCGACGCTCTCGGGGACCTTCTGAGCCAGCCCGAGGAGGGACCGAGGAGCGGTCGCGATCGGCGGCGACCTGCTCGCAGGCCGCGCCGCGGGGGTCCGAGGACGTGCGCCACGTCCGTCGGGCACCGGCCGGTGCGCGCCGGGCGAGGAACACCGCCTCACGAAATTGCCGAGCGAGATCGCGGTGTCGAGCGCTCTCGCCGGTTCGATTCGACGAGAGCGCATTCCGAGCTCCCGAAGAGCATGCGCGGCGTTCGCGTGGGCGACGGGATCGCCGTGGATCTTGCGACCCCGCGGGCAGCGAGCGACGCGCCACACAATCCATGCACACGCGACTTGGTATACCGTGATCCACCTGACGCAGGGCACGCCGAGGCGGCTGCCCGGGGCTCGGAGGTCGCAGATGGTGGACGATCGCGGTGGCGGCCCGCCGGACGCGGGCGGTCCGGTCCTCGAGGTCGTGGACCTGCACACCGAGTTCCGACTGCGCAAGGCCACCGTCCGGGCGGTCGACGGAGTCTCCTTCACGGTCCGCGCCGGCGAGTGCGTCGGGCTCGTCGGCGAGTCGGGCTGCGGCAAGTCGACAGTCGGCATGTCGGTGATGAAGCTGCTCCCCGGCGTCGGTCACATCACCTCGGGCAGCGTGCGGCTGCTCGGCCGTGACGTCGTCCCGCTCCCCGCGTCCGAGATGCGCAAGGTCCGTGGCGACGACGTCGGGATGATCTTCCAGGACCCGATGACGTCGCTCAACCCGGCGTGGACGATCGGGCGCCAGATCGCGGAGCCGGTGGTGCTGCACCGCGGCGCGACGAGGCGCCAGGCTCGCGCGCGCGCCCTCGAGGTGCTCGGTCTCGTCGGCATGCCCCGGCCGGCCGAGCGCATCGACTACTACCCGCACCAGCTCTCCGGCGGTCTTCGCCAGCGGGTGATGATCGCGATGGCCCTCGCGTGCGAGCCGAAGCTCCTCATCGCGGACGAGCCCACGACCGCGCTGGACGTCACGATCCAGGCGCAGATCCTGGACCTCATCGACGAGCTCCGCGAGCAGCTGCGCATGGCCGTGGTCCTCATCACGCACGACATGGGCGTCATCGCCGCGCGTACGAGCGAGGTCCTCGTCATGTACGCGGGAAGGATCGTCGAGGCTGCGCCGACCGACGTGCTGTTCTCGTCCATGCGACACCCGTACTCGAAGGCGCTGTTCGACTCGATCCCGCGCATCGACCAGGACCGGGCCGAGGCGCTCTTCACGATCCCCGGCGCGCCACCGGAGCTCTCGCGCCCACGGGTCGGGTGCAGCTTCCTTCCTCGCTGCGAGCGCGCGCTCGACCGGTGCGGCGAACGAGACCCGGCGCTCGCGGCGCCGGACGACCTCGCCCCGCACGAGGCGCACGACGATCACGAGGGCGCGGATCGGCTCCGGCCGGCACCGACGGGCGCGGTCGGCGGCGGGCACCGGCTCGCGTGCTTCCACCCGGTCGTGGCGCGCCCCGCCCCCGGAGCCGGAGTGGACCCGGGCTCGGGCGTCGGGCCTCGGGCCGCGGCGGTGCGCGCCCCGCGGTCCGGCGCGGCCGGCGCCTCCTCGGGCGAGGTCGCGGGCGAGGACCGCGACCTCGCCGTATTCGAGCACGTCGTGAAGCAGTACCCGGTCGCGTCCGGTGCGCTCTCCGGGCGGCGCCGCGGTTCGGTCCACGCGGTGTCGGACGTGTCGTTCGCGGTCCGCGCCGGCGAGACGTTCGGTCTCGTGGGCGAGTCGGGGTGCGGGAAGACGACCGTCGGGCGCCTGCTGGTCGCGCTGGAGCGCCCGAGCGCGGGGGTCGTGCGTTTCGACGGCGACGACCTCGCGACACTCGGTGGTGCCGAGCTCCGCCGCCGGCGGCGTGACCTGCAGCTCATGTTCCAGGACCCGTACTCGTCCCTCGACCCGCGCATGCGCGTCGGGGAGATCGTGGAGGAGCCCCTCCTGGTCCAGCGGATCGGCAGCCGCTCGGAGCGCCGGCGGCGGGTCGAGCAGCTGCTCGACGAGGGCGGGCTGCCGCAACGCGCGGCCGCGCGCTTCCCGCACGAGTTCTCCGGGGGCCAGCGCCAGCGGATCGGCCTCGCGCGCGCGCTCGCGTTGCGGCCGCGTCTCATCGTCGCCGACGAGCCGGTCTCGGCCCTCGACGTCTCGATCCAGGCGCAGATCCTGAACCTGATGCGGGCGCTCCAGCGCGAGCACGACCTGGCCTACGTCGTGATCTCCCACGACCTCGCCGTCGTCCGCTACCTCGCGACCCGGATCGGCGTCATGTACCTCGGCAAGCTCGTCGAGATCGGGCCGGCAGCCGACGTCTACGACCGGCCCGCGCACCCGTACACGGCGGGGCTCATCGACGCGATCCCGGTGCCGGACCCGCGCGCGGCTCGCCGTGCCCGCCTCGTGCGCGGCGAGCTGCCGTCCGCGATCGACCCGCCGAGCGGCTGCCGCTTCAGGACGCGGTGCCCGCTCGCGACGGACCGCTGCGCGGACGAGGAGCCGCCGATGCGGTCGTTCGGTCCCGGTCGCGCCGCTGCGTGCCACCACCCGCTCGTCGAACCGTCGCCGGAGGAGCCGTCTGCGATCGCGATGAGCCGTTGACACGTAGGCCGAGTGCTCATATACATATGAGGACTTCTTGACCGCCGGGCACGGCAGAGGGAGACCAGGACACATGAGAGTTCTCCGTCGCTACATGTCGGGTGCACTCGCCGCGGCCGCGGCCGTGGGGCTCGCGGTCGGGACGCCGCTCGCCGCACGCCCGGCCGCCGCCGCACCCACGTCGACGATCACCGCCGCGATCGGCAGCGACCCGCCCTCGCTCGACCCCGCACGGGGCTTCGACGCGATGTCGTGGTCGTTCATCCACGCGACGTTCGTGAGCCTGCTCACCTTCGACAGCTCGCAGAAGATCGTCCCGTGGGGGGCCGTGTCGCTGCCGACGCTCAGCAACGGCGGCCGGACCTACACCTTCCACCTGCGAAGCGGCCTGAAGTTCAGCGACGGCGAGCCCGTGACCGCCCAGGACTACGCGGACGCGATCGTTCGGATCCTGAACCCCGCGACGAAGTCGCAGCTCATGGCCTTCTACCAGGTGATCGCCGGAGCGAGCGCGTACTCGGACCACAAGGCCCGCTCGGTGAGCGGCATCGACGTCGTCAACAAGAACGAGATCCGCTTCACCTTGACACGGGCGGATCGGACGTTCGCCGACATCATGGCCATCCCGAACGCGAGCGCGATCCCGCCGAAGGTCATCGCGAAGAACTCGGCCCGGTTCGGGCTGAACCCCGTCGGCGACGGGCCGTACGTCGTGAAGAGCTACATCCCCGGCCGCGAGATCACGCTCGCGAAGAACCCCACGTACTTCGACGCGAAGAGCGTCGCGACGTCGCAGATCGACGTGACGATCGGGCTCGCTCCCGAGGTCGAGGCGCTCCGGGTCGAGAACGGGCAGACAGACGTGATGATGGACAACGTTCCCACGTCGATCTATATCGGTGTGCGCAACAACCCGCGCTACAGCTCCTATCTGCACCACTTCATCTCGATCGAGGACAACTACGTCGCATTCAACATGGCGAAGGCGCCATTCAACAACAAGCTCCTCCGAGAGGCCGCAGCGTACGCGGTGAATGACCAGCAGGTTCTTCGCTCGATATCGGGGATGGGGACACCGCTCACGCAGATCCTCGCCCCAGGGATGCCGGGATTCGACCCCACCGTGAAGCCGCTCGGCTACGAGGTCCGCAAGGCGCGCAAGCTGCTCGCACAGGCCGGGCATCCAGGGGGCAAGGGGCTGCCCGTGCTCACCTTCGCGGTGGCGAGCGGAGGGTTCACCGCGGGGGCGAACGTCGCGCAGGTCGTGCAGCAGGACCTCGAGCAGGTCGGCTTCAAGGTCCAGCTCAAGGTCATGGCACCCGGCGTGTTCCTCTCGTCGCTCGGCAGCTACCCGATGACGATGGGGATCTACGGCCTCGACTACCCTGACCCGTACGACCTGATCGCGAGCCAGTTCGCGTGCAGCGAGATCGCAGCCGGCAACAACTGGCAGTACTACTGCAACCACTCGGTCGACAAGACGCTCCAGTCGTCCCTCGCGCTGCCGCTGTCGTCGGCGATCCCGGTCTACCGCAAGCTCCAGGCGCAGATCTTCTCGTCGTTCCCGTGGATCCCGCTCTACTACCAGGAGCTCTGGTACATGGTGAACCCACGGGTGAAGGGCTTCGGAGCGGACCCGCTCTGGCCGATGCTCTTCGCGAGCTGGAAGGCGTAGGGTCCGCGCGCCGTGAGTTGCCGGGCAGCCGCCGTCGTGGGGACGGCTCCGTTTGCGGGCGTCGGAACGGCGAGCGCTGCGACGGCGCCATGTCGCCCGTGAGCCGGCTCGGCGATCGGGCGCTGCGCCGTTGATCGCTCCGCCAGGCGCGCCGGCCGTGCTCGACTCGCTCGAGCGCGGCCCGCGCGCGCGGGCGCTCGAGATCTGGCACTCGCTCGTCTCGAGGCCGAGCGGCATCGCGGGGCTGGCGATCACGTTCGTGCTCGTCGCGGTCGCGGCGCTCGCGCCGGTGATCGCGCCGCACTCGCCGTACTTCCAGTTCCCGAACGGGCTCGCGCCCGACGGCGCTCCCGTCGGGCCGAGCGCCCACTTCCTGCTCGGCACCGACGCACTTGGTCGCGACCTGTTGAGCAGGCTCCTCTACGGCACCCGCAACACGCTCGTCGTCGCGGTCGCCGCGAACGTGATCGCGGCCGTCATCGGCGTCGCCTTCGGTAGCGTGGCGGGCTACTTCGGCCGCTGGGTCGACGTGGCGCTCATGCGTCTCACCGAGGTCCTGCTCGCGATCCCCGCGATCCTCCTCGCGGGGTTCCTCGCGGTCGTCACGCACCCGTCGGAGCTGAGCCTGATCCTCATCATCGGGCTCGTGAACTGGTTCTACATCGCCCGGATCGTGCGCGGCGAGGTGCTCTCGGTCCGCGGACGGGAGTTCGTCGGCGCGGCGCTGACCGCGGGCGCGCGCCACCGGCGCGTCATCCTCAGGCACGTCCTCCCGCAGCTGTGGTCGCTCATCATGGTGTACATGACGCTTCAGTTCTCGACGACCGCGATGTTCGTCGCGTCGATGTCGTTCGTCGGAATCGGCATCCAGCCGCCGACGCCTTCGCTCGGCAACATCATCTCGGACGGAAGCCAGTACCTGACGAGCGTCCCGAGGCTCGCGATCGCGCCGGGGATCGTGCTCGGCGTGCTCGTGCTCGGCTTCAACCTGCTCGGGGACGCGCTTCGCGACGCGCTCGCCGTCCGTGACTAGGCGGCGGCGGGCGGCGACAGGGGTGCCGAGATGGTGAGGTTCGTCGTGCGCCGCACGCTCGGCGGGATCGGCGTCATGTGGGGCATCGTCACGCTCGTTTTCCTCATCGGCTATGCGCTTCCGATCAACCCGGCGCGCATCATCGCGGGCAGGAGCGCGCCGAAGGCGGTCGTCGCGAGCATCTACCATCAGCTCGGGCTCGACCGGCCGTTGCCCGTGCAGTACGGGACCTACCTGTGGCACATCCTCCACGGCGACCTCGGCCAGTCGTACGCGACGAACCAGCCGGTCGCACAGGCGCTCGCGCAACGCCTTCCGTACACGCTCGAGCTCGTCGCGCTGTCGGTCGCAGGCGAGCTCGTGATCGGCGTCGGCCTGGCGATCCTCGCCGCCGCGCGCGCGCGGAGCGTGTGGGACGGTTTCGCGAGCGTGGTCGCGATGGTCGGACTCACGCTCCCGACGTTCTGGCTCGGCCTGCTCGTTCTCTACGTCTTCGCCTACCGGGTGCCGATCTTCCCGCTCGGAGGGGTGAGCTCGGCCAGTTGGGTGGTTCTGCCGGCCTTCAGCATCGCGTTCACGGGTGCCGGCTTCTACACGCGCATGGGTCGTGCGAGCCTTCTCGAGGCGCTGTCCGAGGACTACGTGAGGACCGCGCGCGCGAAGGGCGTCGGTGAAGGGCGCGTGCTGATGCGCCACGCGATGCGCAACGCGATGCGGCCGGTCGTGACGATGGCGGGACTCGACATTGCGACGCTCATGGGCGGCGTGCTTGTGACCGAGCAGGTATTCGGCATTCCCGGTCTCGGTACCCTGTCCTGGACCGCAATTCTGCAAAACGACCTGCCAATGCTTGAAGGTGTAGTGTTGGTCATAGGCGCGGTCATAGTCGTCATGACCATCCTCATGGACATCGCCTACGCGTGGCTCGATCCACGGGTGAGCTTCGCGGGCGCCGGCTAGCGCTCACCGGCTCCGACCGGACGGGGGACACGAAGCCGTCATGACGCGCTACGAGCAGACCGCTCGCCTCGTCGAGCGGTACATCGCCGACAACGGTCTCGCGCCCGGTGACCGACTCCCGCCGGAGTCGGAGATCGGTCGGATCGCCGGTGTGAGCATGATCACTGTGCGACGCGCGATGGCCGAGCTCGCCCAGCGGGGCATCGTGCGCCGCGAGCAGGGCCGCGGCACCTTCGTGCAAGCGACCCGCATCGACGCCGAGACGACCCGGCTCGGGAGCCTGCGCGACACGCTCGGAGGCGAGCACCTGCTCACGACCGAGGTCCTCTCGGTCGCACGTGCAGCGCCGAGCGACGTGCAGGCAGCGGCGCTCCACCTCGGGCCCGGCGCGCTCGTCTGGCAGGTGCAGCGGGTCCGGAGGATCGACGGCGAGCCCGCGATCGTCGAGCTCGCGGCCGTGCCGGAGTCGCGCGCGCCGGGCCTCGACCGCGAGCTCGCTCGATCAGCCGACGCGTCGCTCTACGGGCTGCTCGCGGTGCGATACGGGCTCGAGGAGGGCCACGAGGAGCAGACCCTCGTCGTGCGCCCGCCGGAGCCGGTCACGCGCGCACGGCTCGGGCTCACGGCGAGGGATCTCGCGGTCGTCGTGACCGGTACGAGCTACACGCTCGATGGCGTCGCGTTCGACGCGTTCGAACTCGCGTTCGACGCGGCGCGCTTCGCGTTCCACCTCCGCTCGACGCCGCAGTCCGCGTTCGTCGCGCTCTCCGCGCCCGACGACCTGTCGCGCCGACCGCCCGACCAGCGGGCGTGACGCGGCCGGCCGGCCCGGTCGCCGCGCGGCGGCTCGCCGCGCACGTGGGCGCCGGGGCGGGTGGCGCGCACGCCGTGCCCGCCCCGGCACCTCGATCAGCGGCGGTCAGGCCTTCTTCGCCGACACGGCCGTCGCGGTCCAGGTCTTGCCCTTCACCGTGTAGGTGACGGTGACCTTCTCGCCGGGCTTCAGCGACGCGACCGTCGCGGACTTGCCAGCGACGACGACCTTCGTGGTCGCGGAGTCCTTGAAGTGGTCGTCGGCCTTGCCCACCTTCACGACGAGCTCGTGGGTCTTCGCGTTGGCCGTGACGACCGCGCCCGTGACGGCGTGCGGCGCGTGGCGCGTGGCGGCGAAGGCCCCGGTCGAGCCTCCGGCGAGCACGGCGCCGGCGACGCCGAGCGCGAGCACGGTCGGGGCGAGTGTGGTGCGAGTCGGGATGCGCATGATTCCTGCCTTTCGGGTGGTGCGGAGCGCCGGCGCGACGTGCGCCGGCTCGGGTTGCGAGCGGTCCCCCCCGGTTCCGCCGCGGCGCAAGTGTTACCGGATGATGACGGTCATGTGACGTCGCCAGGCAACCCTGTGCGACGCGCAAATCCTCGAACAGCCGAGCAGCCTGGGATTTCCTCGAAGATGAGCCTGAGAGGCCGCTCAGCTTGCGTGACGATGCGGTGTCGGCTCCCGTCGGAGCGGGCCGTGCGCGCCGGCGGCGTCGGTCGTGCGCGTGCGCGTGCGGCATCGCCGCGCCGTGGTGCGGTCGCGGGCGGACGGTGCCGACGGGCGCCGATGCTGAGCGGCGCCTCAGCGAGCGCCGCTCGCACGCACCTGCCGAGGCGTACCGTGCCGCATGGCCGTCGGTCGCAAACCGGAGCGTCGGGGGATCGCGCTGCTCGTCGCCAGCGCGTCGTCAGGTGCGGTCGCGAACCTCGGGTTCGTGCTCGGCGCGCAGCTGCGCGTCGGGCTTCCGGCACTCGCGGCGTCGGGGTGGCTCCTGTGGCGCGCCGCGCGGCGGTTGGACGCCGCCGAGGTGCGCGAGCGCCTCGCCGCGCTGCGGTGAGCGGCGGCGCGCCGTTCCGCTCGAGGCGCACGGGCTTCGCGCAGGCGACGCGCTCGCGACGCCTGGAAGCGCGCGAGGTCTGCTAGCAAGTCCGCAGCGTGCCGGTCGTGCCGGTCGTGCCGGCCGCGCCCTGCCGGCGGGCGGCAGGCGGTTCGCAACACAAGGGACGGCGTCGTGCGGATCCTTCTGGTCGAGGACGAGGACCGGCTTCGCGACGCGCTCGCCCGGGGCCTGCGCGCGGAAGGGCACGAGGTGCTCGGAGCGCACGACGGCGAGACCGGCCTTCGGCTCGCGGGCGAGCGTGCGTTCGATGTGATCGTCTGCGACATCCTGATCCCGAAGATCAACGGATTCCAGCTCTGCAAGCGGCTTCGCGAGCGCGACGTGACGACGCCGATCCTCGTGTTGACGGCGAAGGACGGGGAGTGGGACCAGGCCGAGGCGCTCGACGCGGGCGCGGACGACTACCTCACGAAGCCCTTCTCGTTCGTCGTGCTGAGCGCGCACCTGCGCGCGCTTCAGCGGCGCGCCTCGAGCGGGGCGGGCGAGGGCGCGGCGGCCATCCAGGTCGGTGACGTGCGCGTGGACTTCCGTGCCGGGTCGTGCACGGTCGCGGGCGAGGCCGTCGAGCTGTCCCGGCGCGAGCAGGCGCTCCTCGTCGCGCTCCTCTCGCGGCCCGGGGTGGTCGTCGCAAAGGCGGAGCTGCTGCGCGAGGTCTGGGGCGAGCGGTTCGACGGCGACCCGAACATCGTCGAGGTGTACATCGGCTACCTCAGGCGCAAGGTCGACCAGCCGTTCGGCCGGCGGAGCATCGAGACGGTGCGTGGCGTCGGCTACCGCCTGCGCGTCGGGGCGCCGGGCGGCTGAGTTGGCACCTGCGCCGCGCGGGCGGCTTCGGGGATCGGTCCGCGTGCGCGCCGCGTTCGCGGCCGCGCTCATCGTCGGCGCCGCGTTCCTCGTGAGCGGAGAGGTCGTCACGTCGTTGCTGCGAAGCACGCTGTACGCGAGCGCGACGGGCTCGGCCCGCGCCGAGGCGCTCGACATCGCGTCGTTCATCGGGACGCGCGGCAGGGTGCCCCGCCGGCTGCCGATCGCCGCGGAGGAGATGGCCGCGCAGGTCGTGGGCGCGGGCGGGCGCGTCGTGACGTCGAGCGCGAACGTCGCCGGGCTCGCGCCGATGCTCGCCCACGCGCC
>Ga0307372_10005351_pt1 | contig 19341 bp, 17 predicted proteins | sample OX1MG_FD_202533 | JGI IMG/M metagenome (GOLD analysis project Ga0307372, IMG submission 202533) | Soil microbial communities from Risofladan, Vaasa, Finland - OX-1 | ecosystem: Environmental > Terrestrial > Soil > Coastal area > Acid sulfate soil | place: Finland: Risofladan, Vaasa | collected...
AGCTACAACGCTGCGGTCGCCCAGTTCCTCGATGGCAAGTCGGCCATGATGTACATGGGCACCTGGCTGCTGGCGCAGATCCTGTCGTCGCAGAACAAGGTCGGCAGGAACAACGTCGGCTTCATGCCTTTCCCGGCCGTGAGCGGCGGCAAGGGGTCGATTGGACAGTACCCGGCGAACACCGGCTCACCGAATGTCATCAATCCGCAGCTGTACGGGCCGCACGCTCAAGCCTGGCTGAAGTGCATCGCGCAGAACTACGGGAGCGCGTCTCTCAAGGACCAGGGCGTCTTCACGGGCTTCCGGACGAACCAGCCGGTCGCCGGATTGGCTCCCATCACGCAGACGATCCAGAAGACCATCAACTCTGCGAAGCAGAGCGTGCTCTGGTTCGAGGCGCTCTTCGGCCTCAAGGCGAACGATGACGCCTCGGGGAACGCCGCTGCGCTCGTCACCGGAGCGATGAGCCCGCAGCAGTACATGGGCATCCTGCAGGCGGACCAGTCGCAGCCGTAACACGGTCTAGTTGCGATGGACGAGGCGGCACCGCCGTGACAGCGGTGCCGCCTCGTCCTTTTCAGGCCACCGTTTCTAGATAGGCTCCAGAGATGCGCCAGGTGTTCGGCAACAGGCGAGCAATCGCTCTCTTCTTGGCCCCGGCCTTGCTTGTCTATATCGGCGTAATCGTCGTCCCTGTCGGGTGGTCGCTTGTCTACTCGCTCTTCACGGGCAGCCCGGCATCAGGCTTTACCTTCGCGGGTCTGAAGAACTTCCGCTCCCTGATCTCGGACCCGACGATCTCGCAGACGTTCTGGTTCACGGTGAAATATGCCGCTCTCCTCACTGTCGGCCAGATCGTGATCGGCTACGCGCTCGCTCTGCTCTTCAAGTTCGTCCTGCGCCGATCATCGACGTTCATCCGCACGCTCGTGTTCTTCCCCGTCGTCCTACCGACCGTCGCGGTCGCGCTCCTCTTCGCGCAGCTCTTCGCGGTGACCCCGCAGGCAGGACCCATCGACTCACTCGTCCACCTGTTCGGAGTGCAACCCGTCGACTGGTTCGTCTCGGGAAGCCATGCGTTCATCGTGATCCTCGCCATGGACATGTGGCGCTCAGTGGGCCTATTCGCCGTCATCCTCTATGTCGGGCTGCTCGACATCCCCGAGGAGGTGATCGAATCCGCCCGGCTAGACGGGGCGAGCGGGTTCAGCTTGCTGCGCCGGATCATCCTCCCGATGTCGCGTCCCATCGTCGCCGCAGCGACAATCTTCGCGCTGAACGCCGACCTGAAGGTGTTCGACTCGATCCTGGCATTGAACAATGGCGGACCGGGGACGGCGACCACTCCTCTTAATCTCTATATGTTCCAGGAGTCGTTCAATTACAATAATTGGGGCTACGGAAGCGCGATCGCGCTCCTCATCACCCTCCTATGTCTTGTCGTGACCGTGCTCGTCTTCCGTTCGCTCCGACGCGACATCACGAAGGGTTGAGACTCTGATGGCGATCACGAGACAGCGGGCGAGGTCCGCGGGGTCCACACCGCCGACTCGCGCGACCCGGTACGGACGTGGCGCAGTCCGAATGGCCCAGCTGCCGCGCAGGACGCTCACGAGAGCCATCATCGGAATAATCCTTGTGGTCGAGATCTATCCGTTGTTCTGGCTGTTGACGAGCTCTCTCAAGACTCAAAACGCCTTCGTTTCGCAGCCGCTCTGGACGCTCCCGCACACCCTTGATTTCGGGAACTACTCGTCGGCATGGACGACTGCGCACATCCCGAGCGACGTCTCCAACAGCCTGATCGTGACGGTGAGCTCGGTCGCGGTAATTCTGGTGATCGGAACCGGCGCTGCGTTCGCCCTCGAGGTGCTCGCGTTCAAGGGTCGCGGTGGGATCCTGTTCTTCCTGATCGGCGGCCTGATGGTCCCGGCGCAGCTCGTGCTGCTACCGCTGTTCGAGATCTACTTCAAGCTAGGGATCGACAACTCGCTCCTGCCCATGATCGTCACATACATCGGCGAGGGTCTGCCGTTGACCGTGTTTCTCATGGCCACGTATTTTCGCTCGGTGCCGCGCGAGCTGTTCGAGGCTTGCGTGATCGATGGTGGCGGCACCTATCGGTGCTTCTTCTCCGTCGCCCTCCCGCTCGTCCGGAACGGGATCTTCACTGTCGGGATGCTGATCTTCTTTTCGGTGTTCAACGACCTGTTAGTCGCTCTGACGTTCAACTCGAAGCCATCACTTTCGACGATCCAGGTCGGGCTCCTGAACTTCAACGGCCAATACGGCAGCGTAGAGTACGGTCCTCTGTTCGCCGCGATCAGCATCGTGATCTTCGCTCTTCTCATTCTCTACCTGTTCATCAACAAGCAGATCATGAGGGGTCTGACTTCGGGCGCGGTCAAGGGGTGAGGCTGGTCGACATACGCCCGCGAGCCCATCGGTGATTGTCGACGGGCACGTTCACGTGTGGCCGCGTTGGCCCCACAGTCCGCCGGTGCCCGATGCTAAGACTCGCGGCGGCGCCGAGCATCTGCTTTTCGAGATGGATGCCTGCGGTGTCGACCGGGCCATCGTGGTGAGCGCCGCGATCGAAGGGATGAGAGACAACAACGACTACGTCGGCAGCGTCGTGGCGGCGCACCCGGACCGCCTCGTCCAGCTGGTAGACGTGGACAGCCGCTGGAGCGACGCCTACCATCGGCCCGGCGCCGCCGATCGGTTGTGTCGCCTCGTCGATCGCTACCAACCGGTCGGCCTCTCCCACTACCTCGGTCCCGTGGACGACGGCTGGCTCATGTCGCGGGAGGGGATCGACTTCTTTGGCGTAGCGGCCGAGCGCGGGCTCATAGCGAGCCTCGCCGCGCCAGGGCCATGGCACGAGGACCTCTGGCAGGTCGCGAGGAGATTCCCCGAGCTCTGCCTGCTCGTAAATCATCTCGGTGGTGCCACCGTCGACCCGGCCGAGCGCGGCGGGATGCTCCGTAGCGTGCTGGGCGGTAGCGATCTCCCGAACCTTCTGGTAAAGGTGTCCGGCCTCTATTACGGGCACCCCAAGCCGTGGGATTACCCTTACACGGACCGGATGCACCTGGTGCGCTGCTTCTACGACGCTTGGGGTCCGGAGAGACTGGTGTGGTCCTCCGATTTCCCGTCGAACCTGGCGCATGTCACCTACCGTCAATCGCTCGAGCTGATACGCGAACATGCGCCGTTCCTCTCGCCCGGAGAGCTGGACGGTGTGCTCGGTGGCAACGTTCGTCGTTGGCTTCCGACCGAGATCGGGGCGGACCGTGGCTGATCGTCGTCCGCGCGTCGGCATCGTCTGCACCGCGGCAGCACGGGCCCGCTATGTAGCGCCGGCGTCACTGGAGCGCCTCGCTGCCTCGGCCGACGTAGCCTTCCTCGAGCTCCCCGGGGCGTCGCGCACCTCCGGAACGCCGCCGGACGACCCACAGCTCACGCGCCGGATGTGCGCGTTCGTCGGAGATCTCTCCGCGCTCGTCGTGGGCTACGGCTCCCCGCGAGTAACTGAGGAAGTGCTTGCAGCCTCCCCGATCCTCGAGATGGTCGGGGATACGCATGGCGACCGGTTCGCTGCGCGCATCGATGTCGCGGCCGCAACGCGTCGCGGCGTCGCCGTCGTCGACACGACGAACGGCTCCTCCGCGCCGGTGGCCGAGTGGGCCCTCGCACTCACGCTGATCGGCCTACGCAACGCGGGCGCCCACTTTCGGCGCCTCGTTTCGGGGGAGCTGCTGTGGCCGGACCGGGAGGTCTTCAGACAGGATGCCGGGTACCTGAACGGCGAGCTCAGCGGTAAGACGGTCGGCCTCCTCGCGGTCGGCAACATCGGCCGTCGCCTGATCGCGCTCCTCGAACCGTTCGGCGTGTCGCTGCTCGCGCACGATCCCGGCGCTCCGAGCGCGCTCGGGCCGATCTACGGACTCGAGCTGACCTCGCTCGACGTTGTGTTCGAGCGCTCCGACGTCGTCGTCTGCCTCGTCCCACTCACAGCCAGCACTCGCGGGCTGATCGGCGCCGCCGAGATCGAACGTCTGCGTCCGGGCGCGGTCTTCGTGAACGTGTCGCGCGGCGCCGTCGTGGACACGGACGCGCTCGTCGCGCGGCTTGGTCGCGGCGACATCATCGCATGCCTCGACGTCGTCGAGCCCGAGCCGCTCCCCGAGGGATCCCCGCTGCGGAACCTGCCGAACGTCTTCCTGAGCCCCCACATAGCGGGTGTGACCGCAGCGTCCGAGCCGCGCTTCTTCGACCTAATGGTGGACGAGGTCCTGCGTGTACTTTCCGGCTTCCAGCCGCACTACCCGCTGGTCCCGCGAGAATAGTGGTCGACCAGTACACCAGTCGCCCACACCCTGGTAGCGTGGCCTCGCATGTCCGGTTCGGCCTTGGGGGGAATCATGGCGCTACCAGGCGTCGCGCTGATCGGAACGCTCGACACCAAGGGTGCTGACTTCGCGTGGGTCGCCGAACGCCTTACGGCTGCAGGCGTTCGGCCGATCGTCGTCGACACTGGGATCTTCGAGCCCCAGGGGTTCGACGCGCCCCTCGCCGTGAGCCAGTGGCGCGTCGCGGATGCAGCCGGCATTGACCTCGGAGATCTGCGCGCTGCAGGCGACCGCGGACGCGCCGTCGCGGCGATGGGGGAGGGCGCGGCGCGCGTGCTCACGGAGCTCCACGCGCAAGGTGATCTCGATGGTGTGCTCGCGCTTGGCGGTAGCGGCGGGTCGTCGATCGCTGCCCGGGCCGTCCGTGACCTCCCGCTCGGTCTGCCGAAGCTCCTCGTATCGACGATGGTATCCGGCGACGTCTCCCCCTACGTCGGCGCCAGCGACGTCACCTTGATGTACAGCGTGGTCGACATCGCCGGTGTCAACCGGGTGTCGAGCGTCGTCCTCGGCAACGCGGTCGCGGCGGTCGCAGCGATGGCATACGCGCATGCAGACCGCAATGCCAATCCGCCTACGAGTGGCCGGCCACTCGTAGGTGCCTCGATGTTCGGGGTCACGACGGTCGCGGTGAGCGCGGCGCGGCGTCGGCTTGAGGAGCTCGGTTACGAGGTGCTGACGTTCCACGCGACCGGCACCGGAGGACGAGCGCTCGAGAACCTCGCGCGCTCGGGATACCTCGCCGGCGTGCTCGACCTGACGACCACCGAGCTGGCGGACGAGCTCGTCGGCGGCGCGCTGAGCGCAGGGCCTGACCGCTTGACGGCCGCGGGAGTCGCCGGAGTTCCGCAGGTCGTCAGCCTCGGGGCCCTCGACATGGTGAACTTCGGTCCGCTCGAGAGCGTGCCCGAGCGGTTCCGAGACCGGCACCTCCATGTGCACAACCCCACCGTTACCTTGATGCGGACGACGCCGGAGGAGTGCGAGGAGCTCGGGCGCCTGCTCGGCGCGAAGCTCGCGGCGGCGCGCTCGCCCACAGCGGTCGTCATACCCCGCGGCGGCGTCTCGGCGATAGACCGCGAGGGCGAGGCGTTCTTCGACCCCGATGCGGACCGCCGGCTCGTCGACGCGCTGCTCGGCGCGGTCGCCGGGTCGTCGGTCTCGGTGGTCGAGCATCCAGGAAACATCAACGACGAGGACCTGGCAGTGCTCGCCGCCGACATGCTGGACTCGATGATCCGGGAGGATGCCTGACGTGGAGCGGCTGCAAGCGCTCGCCCGGCTGCGCGAGACCATTGCGCACGGCGAGCCAGTCATCGGTGCGGGTGCGGGCACCGGAATATCGGCCAGAGCCGCAGAGATCGGCGGAGCCGACATCATCATCATCTACAACTCCGGCCGTTACCGGATGGCTGGACGGGGTTCTCTTTCGGGACTGCTTGCCTACGGAGACGCGAACCAGATCGTCGTTGACATGAGCCGAGAAGTCCTTCCCATCGTCCGCGACGTGCCGGTGCTCGCTGGGGTCAATGGCACCGATCCGTTTCGGATAATGGGTCGCTTTCTCGATGAGCTGCAGGCCATGGGGTTCTCAGGCGTCCAGAACTTCCCGACCGTCGGCCTCATCGACGGTGTGTTCCGCCAAAACCTAGAGGAGACGGGTATGAGCTACGACCTCGAGGTCGAGATGATCCGCCTCGCGGCCGAACGGCACCTGCTGACCGCGCCGTACGTGTTCGACGCCGAGTCCGCGGTGGCCATGGCAGAGGCTGGCGCCGACATCGTAGTGCCGCACGTGGGCCTGACTGCTTCGGGGACGATCGGGGCGAAGACGGCGCTTACCCTTGAAGAGGCAGCTCATCGGGTGCAGGTGATGCGCAACGCCGCCGTCGCAGTGAATCCCGACGTCATCGTCCTGTGTCACGGTGGACCGATCAGCGAGCCGCCCGACGCCGCATACGTGCTCGCACACACTACCGGAGTCGTCGGCTTCTTCGGCGCGTCCTCCATCGAGCGCTTGCCCACCGAGCGGGCGATCCGGCAGCAGACCGAGGAGTTCAAGTCGATTCTCGAACGCAGCGAGCCAACAGGAGGAGCAGAGCATGCACCGCACGGCGGATGACGTCTCCACGAGGGTATTCGATTGGGGCACGATCAAGTGGTTGGTGACGCCACACCTCGACGACGGGGCCGGACTCACCACCGGCGAGGTGATCGTCTACCCGGGCGAGGGCCACTCCCCGCACCGGCACCCGGGCGAGGAAGAGGTGATCTACGTCATCTCGGGACGCGGAGTCCAGACGGTCGGCGAAGGCGAGGACGAGGAGCGCTTTCCGATCGGCGAAGGTGATGTCGTGTACATTCCGATCAACGTGCTGCATTCTACGTACAACACGACTTGGGGCCCGCTGCGGCTCATCGTCGTCTACACACCCGGTGGCGCGGAGACCGTCCTCGACTCCCTGCCCGGTGCCCGCGTACTCGAGCCAGGCACGATGCCGCATTGGGTCCAGTCCGCCTGACAGTGCGCGAGCCGCGCCCGGGAGTGCTCTCCCGGGCGCGCGTCGCGCGGTGACGGCCGGATTCGCGGGGCGCCAGCAAATAGCCGGCTCGCGTCCGGACGAGCGGCGACGCGTGGGCCGCGATGGAGTGGCCGTGGGAGCCGTGACCCTCCACCTGCCGGCTGGACAGAGTTGCGTGACCCGCAGGGGGCCGGTCCGTAGTGCCTAGAACTCCGCGACCACTACCCGCCCTTCGAGCCAGGCGATCATATTGAGCACAAGGAAGTTCCAGTTCTGGAATCCCTTCGTCATTATCGGCTCGCCAGAGTCAGGGTTGTAGAACTCGTGCAGTCCCCTCGACATCTCGAGGTCTTGCCCGAACAGCCGTATGGTCTTCTCGGCCAACTCTCGGGCATCTTCGTCGAAGCCGTACTTCACGAGACCGCGGAACACCATGTAGTTGCTCATGCCCCAGACCGGTCCAAGCCAGTTCGACGGATTGTTCGACGCGCGTAGGTCGTACATCTTCTCCAAGCGCGAGAGGCTGCGGATACCATAAGTCGCCCGGAAAGTGCGGGGGTCCCGGACGCGCTCAACCATTCGCTCGGCTTGTTCGCGCGTGGCGAGCCCAGCCCACATTGGCAGGAAGCTCGACCAGCCGTCGACGCGCAGTAAGAGCGCCGACCAGGACCGCGGGGCACCCTGGTGCAGCCAGGCCTCGGAGTCGATCGGCCGAAGCGCGAGGTCTGCGGAGTAGTAGGTGCCGTCGCGCTCATCCCAGAGGTGAACGGTCATCGCGTCGGCGAGATCCTGCGCCCGGCGACGTCGTCGGGTGGCCTCGAGATAGTCGCCGATCTCCTCTAGAAGATACCCGTAGGCGAGCAGCTCGCGGTAGAGCAAGGAGTTGAGGTACACCGCCGCCGTGCTCTTGTTCGGCCGGTAGAAGATCGACGGGTCATTGTCCACACCCACCGCGAAGTCACTCTGCCAGTACGCCAGGCCGGTGTCCGCGTGCACATGGCTTTCGAGGTAGCGATCGATGAACCGACCGATCGTGGGCATATGTGGGCGAACCCACTCGACGCTCCCCATGCGCTGCGTCAGCAGCGCGGCGTGCTGTGCCACGACGGGCTTGTGCATGTTCTCGGCGAATCCGCCCGCACGCCTGGGGTCGCCAAGTCTCAAGGTTCTCGTTGGTGCGATCTGGATGGGCATGACGCCGTCCTCGTCGGTGTGGTCGAGGAAGTTGAAAATGCTTCCCTGCTCGTATGGCGCGAACCGACCATTTCGATCGGTGTCGAGCTCCACTTGTCCGAGCACGATGCTTATCGACCAGGAGTCCCAGTCCCATAGTGCGCTCGAGTAGTAAGGCGAGCCGGGGCTCGACGGCACCGTGTATGGGTGGGTGAGCTGCCCGTCGGGCTCGCGCATCATGTGCTCGCAGTGTGCGTGAACGTGCTCCTCGAGAAGGCGTGCCCAGCGGTCCAGCATCTTCGCTCCATATGACTTGTCGTCACCAATCGCCGCGGATCATATCAACCGGTCAACCAATATCGCTCCTTCGCGCGGTCGGGGCGCAACGCCCGCCCGGGTGCTGTACGCGGTCATGATTCGGGTGCTGGACGCGGTCAAGATGGAGCGTTCCGCGCTCGCTGTCGGCACGACAGCCAGAGGGTGCTAGTCGTCCTCGAGCCGCACGTTGCCGTCGTAAAGCCTCGCGCGATGACGCCCGGGACCGAGGGCGACCGGTTCGCAGCCGTCGAGGTCAAGGGTCGCCCGGGAACCGGTCGGGACCACGACGTCGACGGTGAGCCCAGTCTCGGTGACGAGCCACGAGATCGCCACGGTGCCGTAGGGCGACTCGTGGCGGGCCGACGCGAACGAGATGCCGCCGCCAGGACGCGGTCGGAACAGCACCTCCTGGTAGCCGGGGGAGGCGGGAGCAATGCCGGCGACCACCCGGTGCATCCAGTCGGCGACCGCGCCTAGTGCGTAGTGGTTGAACGAGGTCATCGTGCCAGGATTGACGGAGCGGTCGGGGAGGAGGGCGTCCCACCGTTCCCAGACCGTCGTCGCTCCACGTGTTACCGCGTAGAGCCACGAGGGGCACTCGCGCTCGAGCAGGAGCAGGTAGGCACGTGCGAGGTCGCCCACGTCGCAGAGCGCGTCGCATACGACCGGTGTCCCTGCGAATCCGGTCGCGATGCGTCCCCCGCTAGCTGCGACGAGCTCGCCGAGACGAGCGCCTGCAGCTTCCACGTGCTCCTCGGCGAGCAGGTGGAAGCGAATCGCCAACGCGTATGCGGTCTGCGTGTCGCTCGAGAGCCGGCCGGGCGCGACCACGAATCGGCGCACGAACGCGCCTCGCACAAGATCCGCCAGGTCGCGGTAGTGGGCCGCGTCCTCGTTCTCACCGAGCACGGCGGCCATCATCGCGAGCCGCGTCGCCGAGTGGAAGAAGTAGGCGGTCGCGACGAGATACGGGTCGGTCATCGCCCGCGCTGGCTCCTGGACGGGCGCGCTCGGGTCGAGCCAGTCTCCGAGCTGGAAACCTTCATCCCACAGGTGGTCCTCACCGGCGAGGCGGTCGACGAGGTCAACCCAGGCTCTGGCGCTCCTGTACTGGCGTGAGAGGATCTCCCGGTCCGCGAATCGCTCGTAAAGGGTCCAGGGTGTCAACACAGCGACGTCCCCCCAGACGGCGCCGGGCCGGATCGGAGTCCACGTCTTGTGCGCGGGGATGACCGGCACGTACCACGGCACCGTCCCGTCGGGAAGCTGTTCGATCGCGACGTCGCGCAACCAGGAGTCCAGCATCCCGCAACAGTCGTAGAGGAACGTGGCGGTGGGCGCGAATACCTGGAGGTCTCCGGTCCATCCGACCCGCTCGTCCCGTTGGGGGCAGTCCGTCGGGATGTCGACGAAGTTGCCGCGCATGCCCCATACGACGTTCTCGTGCAGTCGGTTCACGTCGGCGTCCGAGCACTCGAACCATCCCGTGCGCTCCATGTCGGAGTGGTAGACACGGGCGACGACGTCCCCGCGTGACGCGGCGGCCTCGAGGTCTCCCGGCCAGCCGTCGACCTGGACGTAGCGGAAGCCGTGAATAGTGAACCGCGGCTCCCACTCCTCGATGTCGCGGCCGTCGAGTATGTACCTGTCCTGTGACTTCGCGCCACGAAGTGGGCGCGTATAGATCTCGCCGTCTTGAAGCACCTCCGCGGTCGACAGCGTGACGGTCGATCCCCGTGGACCTGCGACGCGGATCCGCATCCGCCCGACCAGGTTCTGACCGAAGTCGAGCACCAACTTCCCTGTCGGTGTCCGGATGACGCTGCGCGGGCGCAGCTCGCCAGTGCAGCGCACTGGGGGACCGGTAGGCGCGACAAGCGTAGATGGGTCACGGTTGGCGACGCGCACGGGCGTCCAGCCGGCATCGTCGAAGCCAGGCGACGACCAGCCCGGACGCTCCTCCCGGGCATCGTAGACCTCGCCATCGTAGTTGCCTGCGCTCAGGATCGGCCCCGAGGCCGCGCACCATTGGCCGTCGGTTGCAACGAGCAGGTGCTCGCCTCCCTCGAGGTCGATCTCGAGCTGCGCGATGAGTCCGACGTCGCTGCCGTAGAGGTTGCGGAAGCCGCCGTTCCAGCCGAGCCGGCCCCGGTACCAGCCATCGCCGAGCCACGCGCCGATCGCATTGGGCCCACCGCGGAGCAGGCCCGTCACGTCGTAAGTTTGGTACTTGAGGCGCGTGCCGTAGACGGTCCATCCCGGAGCCATCGCTTCGCGGCCGACGCGGCTGCCGTTGAGCTCGACCTCGTATAGCCCGTGCGCGGTGACATAGAGGCGCGCGCGCACGACCACTCCAGGAAGATCGAACTCCCGCCGGACGAGTGGTGGCCGCCGGGCGTCGGAGTCGACGTCCTCGTGCCACGCGGGGCCGACCGGTACGGCGTGCCAGTCTTCAGGCTCGAGAAGGCCGGCCTCGAGCCGTACGGCAGCGCTCCACGGCGAGAGCTCTCCGTCGGCTCCGCCCACGCGCACTCGTACGCGTGCGTGCTCACGCGACCGAAGGTCGTCGAGCGGCCAGGGGACGAGCACCGAGTCGGGCGAATGGACGGCGGAGCGTGTCGGGGCGCCACTCTCGCGTGTAACCTCGAGCTCGTAGTCGGTCTGCGCCCATCCTGGTGCCGCGTCGACTTTCCACGAGAGCCGCGGACGCCGCTCCCCGACGCCTAAGGGCTCGCGGTGGTGCTCGACGGTCGGCGCGCCAGAAATGGTTGCCACGGATTCCGCCCCCCTCTCTGAGATGCGACGGGCGATCTCGTTGGGTAGGGTAGCAGTGGCCGACTGGTCGACCACTCGGCCAGACGAACGATTGCCCGCGATCCGGCGAACTGGAGGACACCACGCCCGTCTTCGACCTGACCTCCGGTTGGATCCATCCAGGGACCCGGCCGCCGTGGCTCCAGGTCGTCGCGGTCGGACGCTTCCGGGTGGTCGGCGGTGGCCGGTTCGACCGCCACTACCACGACGACCACGAGCTCTGGATCATCACGAAGGGCATGGCGAAGGTGGTCACTGACGGCGTCGAGCATCTCGTGCAACCTGGCGACCTCGTGATGACGCCTGCCGGGGAGGTCCACGACGTGCTCGAAGTGTACGAGGACCTCGAGGGGTACTTCGTAGAGACGGGACATCCCGCGGGCGGCCGTACCGGCCACCTCTACGCGTGCGATGACGATCGGTTGGGTCACGAGGTGCCAGCCCGGCCGCTACCGGCTTCATTTGTGGTGCGCTGAGCGCTGAACGGACGGGGGAAGATGCGACTACAGGGCAAGCGGGCCATCGTGACCGGCGCAGCCGGCGCGCTCGGACAGGTGATCTCGACCGCGCTCGCCGACGAGGGCGCGGCCGTCGCGGGACTGGATCTCGACGGATCGGGGCTCGAACGGACGCGGCAACTCGTGGCCGAGCGAGGTCAGACGACGCGTGTCGTCGTCGTCGACTTGACTGATTTCGATGCCGTCGGGCAGAGCGTCGAGGTGGTACGCGAGTGCCTAGGCGGCGTTGACATACTCGTGAACTGCGCCGGCGGCGGCGCGGTCAGCTACTTCTACGAGATGAGCGCCGAGACCTGGAAGACGCAGATCGATCGGAACCTCACCGCGGTGTTCAACGTGACGCGCCACGTGCTCCCGGGCATGCTCGACCAGCGGCACGGTCGAATCGTGAACATCGCCTCGGTCGCCGCTATCGCCGGTGGGCGCCTCGTCCGAGGGGCTACCGCGTACGCGTCGGCGAAGGCCGGGGTGGTCGGCCTGACCAAAGCTCTCGCGATAGAGGTCGCGGAGCACGGCGTCACCGTCAACTGCGTTGCCCCCGGCGCGCAGGCGACTCCCGGCCGCGACCGAGACACGCCCGAACGGAGAGAACAGCTGCTTGCGCAGATCCCGACTCGGCTGCTCGGCCGCCCCGAAGACCTCGCACAGGCGGTGGTCTTTCTGGCAGGGCCGGAGGCAGTGAACATTACCGGCGTCATCCTCCCGCTCGATGGCGGGCATTCGATCTGATCAGAGGGGGTGCCATGAGCGACCGGTTGCGACGCGGACGCGAGAAGTTCGAAGAGCTCTACGGCGAGGGGAAGTCCCAGGGCCTAATCGACATGCAAACTGGGCTGGCACAAGATCTCGCCCGCTACGGCGTCGAGTTCAACTTCGGCGACATATATTCGAGGCCGGGCCTGACCCTCGCGCAGCGCGAGATGGCGTCGCTCGCCGCTTTGGTCGCAATCGGCGGCCTGGAGCCGCAGCTTCGTGGGCACACGCGCGGGGCCATCCGGGCGGGGCTCAGCGCGACCGAGATTCTCGAGACCGTCATCCACACCGTGCAATACGCAGGCTTCCCGCGCGCGCTGAACGCGATCCGGATCGTCACCGACACCCTCGAGGAGCTCGGCGTCGAGATCCCGCCGCCGCTCAGCCCCGTGGATCCAGAGTGACGGGTCGACCAACGCGCCGGAGCCCGGAGGGGCGACGGTGACGATCGGCCTCAGTACGTACGCGTTCTTCTGGCGGCGGTCAGCGCGCGTCAGCCACCCGCTCGATCTCTTCGCCGTGATCGAGCGCACCGCCGCGGCGGGGGCCGGCGTGCTCCAGATCTGTGACGTCCCTGACCTCGAGCGGCTTGCGGCGACCGAGCTCGCGGCGCTGAGAGCCGCCAGCGAGCAGGTGGGAGTGGCGCTGGAAGTGGGGTTCCGCGGCGTTCGGTCGGCGAACCTCGAGCGCTTTCTCGAGATCGCGGTGGCACTTCGCGCGCGCATGGTCCGCACGATGCTCGGGGCCGGCACCGACCGGCCGACGGTGCGCGAGGCGGTCGCGGAGCTGCGCGCGGTCGCACCACGGTTCGCGGACGCCGGTGTGAAGATCGGGCTCGAGACCTACGAAGCGTTCTCGACGAGCGACCTCGTCCGAGTAATCGCGGGAGTCGACGACCCGGGTATCGGCGTCTGCCTTGATCCAGCGAACACCGTTGCCCGTCTCGAGCACCCACGGGCGACGATCGACCAGGTCGCCGGCCACGTGGTGAACCTCCACGTGAAGGACTTCGCGTTCGAGCGCGCGCCCGGTCTCGTGGGGTTTGCTCTCACGGGCCGCGAGCTCGGTGCCGGGATGCTCGACCTCGAGTACCTGTACGACCGCGTTCGGCCCGCCGATCATGGCATCAGCCAGATCGTGGAGCATTGGCTGCCCTGGCAAGGGGACGAGGTGGCGACCGTGGAGACCGAGGAGCGCTGGACCGAGCACTCTCTCGCGGTGATGCGAGATCGTGCCGGTTGAGCGCCGTGATGACGCACCGATGACCTACGTGTTCAATGCCCCCGAACAGTTCGCGGAGGAGGCGGCCGACGGGTTCGCTGCGGCGTACTGGCGCTATGTCCGGCGCGTGCCCGGTGGTGTCGTGCGCCGTGAGCCGCTCGCGCCGGGCACGGTCGCGGTCGTGATAGGCGGTGGCTCGGGACACTATCCGGCGTTCGCGGGGTTCGTCGGCGACGGGCTGGCCGCCGGTGCCGCGATGGGCAACGTGTTCGCTTCCCCGTCTGCGCACCATGCACAAAATGTGGCCCGGTCCGTCGAAGCGGGCGGCGGCGTGCTGTTCTCATACGGCAACTACGCCGGTGACGTCCTGAACTTCGGCGAAGCCGAGGCGCGTCTTCTCGCCGATGGCTTCGCGTGCGCGTCGGTTGCGGTGACTGACGATGTGGCGAGCGCGCCCGCGGGCGAGCGGTGGCGCCGGCGCGGCATCGCCGGCGGATTGATCGTGTACAAGGTCGCGGGTGCGGCCGCGGGCGAGGGCTCCGATCTCGGCGAAGTGCACAGGCTCGCCGCGCTCGCCAATGAACGGACGCGGTCGATCGGCATCGCGTTCTCCGGTTGCACCCTGCCGGGATCCCGAGAGCCTCTCTTCCACGTGCCGCTCGGCCGGATGGCCGTGGGCATGGGCGTCCACGGGGAGTCAGGTCTCGACGAGCGCAACGCCGTGCGTGCCGACGAACTGGCCGAGCTGCTGGTAGGCATCCTATGGCGCGAGTCGCCCTGTGGAGCGAGCCAGCGGGGCGAGCGGGTCGCGGTCGTGCTGAACGGCCTCGGGTCCGTGAAGTACGAGGAGCTGTTCGTTCTCTACCGGCGGGTCTCTCAGCTGTTGTGTTCCGAGGGCATGATCGTCATCGAACCCGAGGTCGGCGAGCTTGTCACGAGCTTCGCGATGGCCGGCGTCTCGCTGTCGCTCTGCTGGCTCGACGACGATCTCGAGCGAGCGTGGCTCGCCCCGGCCCTAGCACCGGCGTTCCGACGCCCGCCACCGAGCGGTGTCTTACAGTCGCCAAGGACGCCGGTGTCGGTGCCGTCGGCGAACCCCCCCATGCTCGACGGCGGCGACCAGTCGGGCAGGGTCGCGACCGGGCTAGCACACGAGGGTTCGCGCGCCGCGGCCGCCAGCGTGGCGCGCGGCCTCCGCCTCGCGGCCGGAGCGCTCGATGCCGCGGCCGAGCAGCTCGGGCGCTATGACGCGATCGCAGGCGACGGCGACCACGGCATCGGGATGCAACGAGGGGTGATCGCTGCGGCGGCGGAGGCCGACCGACTGGTACGCGAAGGTGCCGGCGCGGGTGCTGTTCTCGAGTCGGCGGGTGCTGCGTGGGCCGACGCAGGAGGGGGCACCTCCGGTGCCCTCTGGGGGATTGGGCTGCGCGCGGCCGGGCGGCACCTCGGAGACTCGCCGCCGCCCGACGCTTCCACCGTCGTCGACGCTGTCAACGCCGCGTGCGAGGCGATCGCGCGGGCCGGCAAGGTCGCCGAAGGCGACAAGACGATGCTCGACGCGCTGTTCCCGTTTGGGCGCGCGCTGCGCGAGCAGATCGGGAGAGGCGTGGCTCTCGGAGACGCGTGGGTCGCTGCGGCTTCGCTGGCCCGAGAAGCTGCAGAAGCCACTGCTGCGCTCGCCCCTCGAGCAGGACGCGCTCGCCTGCACGGCGAGAAGAGCCGAGGGACACCGGACCCGGGCGCGATTTCCCTCGCCCTCGTGCTCGATGCGGCCGGAAGGGCAGGGAAGGGTGGCGAGGATGCCTGAAGAGACGAGGGCGAGTGCCTCGTGGCGGATCGTCGTCGGCTCCGATGACGCCGGGTTCGAGTACAAGAAGGTGTTCAAGGCGGACCTCGAGGCCAATTGCCTCGTCGCCAGTGTCGAGGATGTCGGCGTCGACTCCGACGGCCACACCCCCTATCCAACGGTCGCCATCACCGCCGCAGAACGGGTCGCCGCCGGCCTCGCCGACCGGGCGCTCCTCGTCTGCGGCACTGGGCTCGGCGTCGCGATAGCGGCGAACAAGGTGCCGGGGATCCGGGCGGTGACCGCGCACGACAGCTACTCGGTGGAGCGGGCTGTTCTGAGCAACAATGCCCAGGTGCTCGCAATCGGCCAGCGAGTGATCGGATTGGAGCTCGCTAGACGGCTCGTAGGCGAGTGGCTCGGATACCGTTTCGACGCAACCTCGCCGTCCGCAGCGAAGGTCCAGGTTCTCAGCGATTACGAGGCGCGCGGCGGGTTATGAGCGAAACCGTCCCGGCGCCGACCGCGTCGCGAGGCGCGGCCTTCCTTGGCGTCAGCCTGAAGCTCTACCTCGACCACCCGACGACGCTCGAATGGTGTCGCTCAGTGAGCGACATCGCGATCGACTGTGCCGCGATCGGTGACGGTCGCGTCGAGCTCGTCGTTCTGCCGGCCGTAACGGCGCTCTCGGCCGTGGCAGAGATCCTCGGCCCCGCCGGGGTCGCGATCGGCGGTCAAGACCTCTGGGCGGAGGATCGTGGTCCGTTCACCGGAGAGATCAGTGGTGCTGATCTCGTGGCGATCGGCTGCCGGTTTGTCGAGGTCGGGCACGCCGAGCGCCGGCGCATCTTCGGGGAGACCGATGAGGTGGTTCGTCGAAAGCTGGCGGCGGCGGCACGCAATGGGCTGACGCCGCTCCTTTGCATCGGCGAGGAGCATCGAGGAAACGCACGCGACGCTGCTGGCGAGTGCATACGCCAGCTCCGCGCAGCGGTCGACGGCGACGATGGCAAAGCACCGGGACTGAGAGACCTGATCATAGCCTATGAGCCCGCCTGGGCGATCGGAGCCGCGGAAGCAGCGCCACCCGCACACATCGCCTTGGTGTGCTCCGCGATCAAGAGGTGGGCGGGCAACCGGTTGAACGCGACATCGGTGCGGGTGATCTACGGCGGCGCGGCGGGCGAAGGCACGGTGTCGAAACTCGGAGACAGCGTGGACGGACTGTTTCTGGGCCGTTCCGCACATGACCCGGCGCGGCTCGCGCGCGTGATCTGTGAGGTGTCGGCGTGCTGACAGCCGGTCGCGCTCACCTCGGACCCGACCCGCTTGACGCGCGCACTACGAGCTCCGGCTCGAATCGTACGTCTCGATGCTCGTGACCGCCGCCGCTCGTCTCCTCGAGGAGCAGCCCTGCGGCCGCAGCCCCGAGCTCGTACTTCGGCTGGCGGACCGAGGTGAGCGCGGGCGAGAGCATCGACGCGAACGCCACGTCGTCGTAGCCTACGACCGCGACGTCGTCGGGCACGGACCGCCCCGCGGCAGCGAGGCCGCGGAGGACGCCGAGCGCGAGGAGGTCGTTCGCGCATATGACTCCCGTCGGCGGCGGATCAAGCGCGAGAAGCTTGGGAACCGCCGCTTCACCGTGCATCACGGTGGTCGACGCGGCACCGACCTCAACGAGGGTCGCCCCGGCACGCTGACCCATCGAGCGCATCGCCCGGCGCGCACCCTTGCGACGGTCGGCACACTGGCGGATCGTCACCGGGCCGTTCAGGAACGCGATGTCGCGGTGGCCGAGTTCGATGAGATGTCGCGCCGCGAGCTCGCCGCCGCGCACGTCATCTACTGTCGCGGAGCAGAGCCCCTGCGCGCCGCGCTCGCGATCGATCAGCACCGTCGGGATGCCGTGCTCGGCGAACGCGACCACGCGGTCGAGGTCCTGTTCCGCGGGCGTGATCAGGAGGCCGTCGACGCGGTGCTCCTCCAGGATGCGCATGTAGCGGCGTTCCTGTTCTGCGGACTCCTCCGTCGAGCACAGGAGCAGGACGTAGCCCTGCTCACGGAGCACGCGCTCCGCTCCCCGCACCATCTCGGTGAAGAATGGATTTGCAATGTCGAGGACGATGACACCGATCATGCGGCTTTGCCCACCGCGTAGCTGCTGTGCCGCGGTGCTGCGAACGAATCCGGCCTCGCGGATCGCCTCGCGCACGCGCTCGCGCGTCACTGAGGCGACGACTGACGGATTGTTCAGCACGTTCGACACCGTGCCGAGCGAGACGTGCGCGAGCTCAGCGACCTCACGGATCGTGACCCGTCGTTGCCGACCGGAGGGCTGCCATCGCTCCGGGTTCGAGCGGCGTTGGTCGCCGTCGCTTCTCACGCGCACTCCTCACTCACGAATCGCACGCGCTCCGCGCATCGCCGGAAGATCGCGCACTGAACGCATCTTGACATCATCTAGGTACGGCCTTACTCTAGCGCGGGGCGGGATTTGAACGATTCATATCTGCTGCTGCCAGGCAGCAAGTTCGGGGGCATGCCGCCCGGAGAGTCCGGAAATGACGGGAATTGCGGGATGCCCGACGCGCGCCAGATGGTCACAGAAGGGTGGTGTGCGAGGTCTCGCGGACTTGAGGTGCTTGTGTCCAGCCGCTATGGCGCTCGACGTACGGGGTCTCCACGGCGACTCGAATCGCGGCGGCCTGACTGGCGGTGCGGTGCGCGTCGTCGGCTCCTTCAGTGGCGGTCCTCAGACGCTTGGTGCTTCTTCGCGCCGCTCGACGAGCGGCACGCAACGGGGTCCGTCGGCATTATCCGCCAGGACTCCGCGGCTGGCGGGAGACGACCGCTCGTCGTTGTGCTAGCAGAGTGATCGGAGGGGGATGACTACGCGTAGCAACGTCGGCGCCGCGTTGCGCCAGCAGCGCATCGAGACTCCGTCTTGGGCGTACGGCAACTCGGGAACGCGGTTCAAGGTCTTTCCTCAGCGCGGCATTGCCCGCAACCCGTACGAGAAGATCGAGGACGCGGCTCAAGTCCACCGTTTCACGGGCGTCGCCCCATCGGTCGCGCTCCACATTCCCTGGGACAGGGTCGACGACTTCGGGAAGCTGGCCAAGCACGCAACGGACCTCGGAGTGCAGATCGGGGCGATCAATCCGAACACCTTCCAGGAGGAGGAGTATCGGCTCGGCAGCGTGTGCAATCCCGATCCGCGGGTGCGCCTGAAGGCGACGGATCACCTGCTCGAGTGCGTCGCCATCGCAGAGGCGACAGGATCGTCGCTGTTGTCCTTGTGGTTCGCCGACGGCACGAACTATCCCGGCCAGGACAGCATGCGACGGCGTCAGGGCCGTCTCGGCGAGGCGCTGCACACGGTCTACGCGGCGATGCCGGCGGAGATGCGTATGTTGCTCGAGTACAAGTTCTTCGAGCCGTACTTCTACACGATGGACGTGCCGGACTGGGGCACGTCACTGCTCCACTGCCTCGACCTCGGGGACAGGGCACAGGTGTTGATCGACACCGGGCACCACGCGCCGGGGACCAATATCGAGTTCATCGTCGCGCAGCTCCTGCGGGTGGGACGTCTGGGAGGGTTCCACTTCAACAGTCGCTTCTACGCCGACGACGACCTGATGGTCGGCGCCGCAGACCCTTTCCAGCTCTTTCGGATCATGGACGAGATCGTGTCTGCCGGCGCCCTCTCCCCGGGGTCCGGTGTCGCCTTCATGTTGGACCAGTGCCACAACCTCGAACCGAAGGTTCAAGGTGAGATCCGATCGGTCGTCAACGTCCAGGAGGCCACTGCG
>Ga0307372_10005353_pt1 | contig 19326 bp, 17 predicted proteins | sample OX1MG_FD_202533 | JGI IMG/M metagenome (GOLD analysis project Ga0307372, IMG submission 202533) | Soil microbial communities from Risofladan, Vaasa, Finland - OX-1 | ecosystem: Environmental > Terrestrial > Soil > Coastal area > Acid sulfate soil | place: Finland: Risofladan, Vaasa | collected...
GCCGCCTTGGCCGGATCCGTCGCGCCCATCAGGTCGCGCCACTTCGCGATCGCGCCGTCGGCTTCCAGCGCCATCACCACCACCGGCCCCGACGACATGTACTCGCAGAGCGAGCCGTAAAACGGCCGCGCCTTGTGTACCTCGTAAAACGCCTCGGCCTGCGCGCGACCCAGGCGCATCAGGCGCATCGCACGAAGCCTAAGCCCCGCGGCCTCGATGCGTTTGATGATGTCGCCCGAAAGCCCGCGCCCCACCGCGTCGGGCTTGATGATTGCCAATGTCCGTTGAATAGCCATCCGTTACGTGCCGTCCTGCTTGCGCCGGGTATCCAGCGCCGCCTTCAATTCTTGCGGCCGTCGAGCGCGGCCTTCATGGTCGAGCCCAAATCGGCCGGACTCATCGCGACGCTGATGCCGGCGGCCTTGAGCGCCGCGATCTTGTCGGCCGCACCACCGTGCCCGCCCGAAATGATCGCTCCCGCATGACCCATCCGCCGTCCCTTGGGCGCAGTCTGCCCGGCGATGAATGCGACCACGGGTTTTTTCAAGTTTTGCTTGATATAAGCCGCCGCCTCTTCCTCGGCGGTGCCGCCAATCTCGCCGATGAAAATCACCGCGTCGGTGCCGGAGTCCTGGTTGAACAACTCCAACACGTCGATCTGATTGGTGCCGATTATCGGGTCGCCGCCAATCCCGACGCAGGTCGATTGCCCGATCCCGAGTTGGGTGAGCTGGTGCACCGCTTCGTAGGTCAGCGTGCCCGAGCGCGAGATCACGCCGACCCGGCCGGGCTTGTGGATGTATCCCGGCATGATTCCGATCTTGCACTCGCCGGGGGTAATCACGCCCGGACAGTTGGGGCCGATCAGCCGCGACTTGCCGCCCTTCAGGTAGTGTTTGACCTTCACCATGTCGAGCACCGGGATGCCCTCGGTGATGCAGATGACGAGTTCGATTCCGGCGGCCGCGGCCTCGAGGATCGCGTCGGCGGCGAACGGCGGCGGAACATAGATCACGGTCGCGTTGGCGCCGGTCGCTTTGCGCGCCTGCTCGACGGTGTCGAAAATCGGAATGCCCTCGAAGTCCGTGCCGCCCTTGCCCGGCACCACGCCGCCGACCATCTGAGTGCCGTAGTCGCGGCAGGTGCGGGTGTGGAACTGGCCGGTGGCGCCGGTGATGCCCTGGGTGAGGACGCGGGTGTTTTTGTTTACCAGGATGCTCATCGAATCAATGTCCTATTTGCCGATCGACTCGACCACGCGGCGGGCCGCGTCGGCCATGTCGTTGGCGGCGATCACCTTGATGCCCGACTCGGCGAGTATCTGCTTGCCCTCTTTGACGTTGGTCCCTTCCATGCGGACCACCAGCGGGACGCTGAGGTTGACCTCGCGCGCCGCGGCGACCACGCCGCGCGCCAGCACGTCGCATTGCATGATGCCGCCGAAGACGTTGATCAGCACCGCCTTGACGCGCTCGTCGGAGAGCAGGATGCGGAAGGCGGCCGCAATTTTCTGCGCGTTGGCGCCGCCGCCGACGTCGAGAAAATTGGCCGGCTCGGCGCCGTAGTACTTCACGATGTCCATCGTCGCCATCGCGAGGCCCGCGCCGTTGACCATGCATCCGATGTTGCCGTCGAGATGGACGTAACTCAGATCGTACTTGGCAGCCTCGGTCTCGGCCGGATCCTCCTCGTTGGAGTCGCGCAGCTCGCGGATGTCGGGATGGCGAAACAGCCCGTTATCGTCGAACGAAATTTTGGCGTCCAGGCAAATCACCCGTCCGTCGGTCGTCACCACCAGCGGGTTGATCTCGATCAGCGAAGCGTCGGTCTCGACAAACGCGCGGTAAAGCGCACCGAGCAACGCGGCGAACTGGCCCACCTGCTTGTCCTTCAGCCCCAGCGCGAACGCGATCCGGCGCGCCTGGAACGGCGCCATACCGAGCAACGGATCGATCGGGTCGGTGATGATCTTTTCGGGCGTTTTGGCGGCGACCTCTTCGATCTCCATCCCGCCCTCGGTGCTGGCGATGACCGCAACCGCCTCCGCCTTGCGATCGACCACCATGCCGAGGTAGAGCTCGCGCGCGACCTGGCTTGCTTCCTCGACGTACACGCGGCGCACCACGCGCCCCTCGGGGCCCGTTTGATGTGTCACCAGCGGCTGGTCGAGCAGCCGGGTGGCGAATTGGCGCGCCTCCTCGGCCGAACTTATCAGCTTCACGCCGCCGGCCTTGCCGCGCCCGCCGGCATGGATCTGCGCCTTGATGACAGCCTTGGGTTGGCCGAGCGCCGTGAAGGCCGCCGCGGCCTCGTCAGTCGAGGAGGCCGGTTGTCCCTTGGGCACCGGCACGCCGAAGCGGCCGAGCACCTGTTTGGCCTGGAATTCATGGATATTCATGCTTCACTAACCTTGCGTCTGGCGCGGGCCGACCGTCCGCCGGGCACGCCAGTGGCACTCTAGCCGGCTATCGCCTTGTCCATCGCGTCGACCAATTCGCGCACGTGCGAGACGGAGCTATCGAAAGCGGTCTTCTCGGCCGCCGTGAGCTGGATTTCTATCACTCGCTCGACGCCGCCCGCACCGATCACCGCCGGCACGCCGGCATAGAGGCCGCGCGCGCCATATTCGCCCTCGAGGTAGACCGCACACGGCAGCACTTCCTTGCGGTCGAGGATGTAGGCCTCGACCATCCGGTAGACCGCCGCGCCCGCGGCGTAGTACGAGGACGTCTTCATCAATTCGACGATCTCGCCGCCGCCGTTGCGGGTGCGCTTTTCGATCTCGTCCAGGCGCTTGGGCGCGATCATGCGCTCGATCGGAACGCCGCCCACGCTGGTGTAGCTGCGCACCGGCACCATGTCGTCGCCGTGGCCGCCCAACACCATCGCCGAGACGCTTGCGACCGACACCTTGAGCTCGGCCGCAAGAAACGTGCGGTAGCGCGCCGAGTCGAGCACGCCGGCCTGCCCGGCGACGCGATGCTTGGGGAAGCCGGTGACGCGCTTTATCTGCGTAACCATCGCGTCGAGCGGATTGGTCACCACGATCACAAACGCGTCGGGCGCGTGCTGTTTGATCGCGGCACCGACCTGGTTCATCACGCCGGCGTTGATTTTCAGCAGATCGTCGCGGCTCATCCCGGGCTTGCGCGGCGATCCCGAGGTCACCACGCAGCAGTCGGCGTCCTCGATGATCTTCATGTCGGTCGAGCCGCTGACGTTCACGTCGACGCCCAGCACCGGGGCGGACTCGAGCATGTCGAGCGCCTTGCCCTGGGGCAGGCCGTCAATGATGTCGAAGAGCGCGATGTCGCCCAGTTCGCGCAAAAAGCACAAATGGGCACAGGTGGCGCCGACGTTGCCGGCGCCGATGAAGGCTATTTTTCTACGCTTAATCACACTTTACCGGAGGGACTCAACGCCCCTCTCCTCCATGAGGCTGACTTATACATCCGCTATCGCCACGCGCGCAAAGTCTTATTGACGGGCGCGGCGGAGAATCCTCCCGCGATGGCTCTCGGCCGCGGGCAACCCCGAATCAATATCAGCCGCCGCCCGCCATGTGAAGCCGCACGGGATCGACCGCTTTGGCCGCTTTGTGGCCGAAGCCAAGCCGTGTTACACAAGCCTAAAAGCAAGCCGGACGAAATTATCGAGAGGAGGATGATTCATATGGCTGCTGCCGACCTGGAGGCCCGCATCGGCGCGCTGGAGTCCAAGGTTCAGGAGCTTGTCGACATCGAGGCGATTCGCGACCTGCGCTTCCGCTACCACGAATACATCAACGAGGCGAAGTTCGCCGAGATCGCGGGCCTGTTCACCGAGGACGGCGATCTGCTCTTCGGCCATCTCGGCAACGCCCATGGCCACGACGAGATCAACCGCTTTTTCGGCGGCCTGCTGACCAAACCCGAAGGCGCCGCCAAGAGCGACAAGCCGCGAGTCTCGCGCGTGCGCCAGTTCATCCATAACCACGTGGTCGAAGTTCACGGCGACCGCGCCAGCGGCTTCTCCTATCTGGAAGCCAAGCCGGTTTACAAGGGCGAGAGCTATGTCGTCGCGGCGCGCTACGACGACGAGTACGTGCGTCAGAATGGCCAGTGGAAATTCAAGAAGATGGCGCTGACGCCGTACTTCATGGTGCCGTTGAAGGAAGGCTGGGCGCAGGACGACCTGCTCAAGATGGGCCACTGAGACGGTGGCCGGCGGCGCATTTATTCCGGCGGCGTGGCGCCGGTCGCGATGGAACCCCAGGTTGTCGCGCGCGCGTTCGATGGAGCTTGCGTGGATCACGGCGTGGTCCACGCAATGAGCGCGAGTATGCGGCGCGGCTGGCTGACGTTATCGGTATCGCTCGCCGTGCTGGCGCTTGGCGCCGGTCCATACGCCAGGCGCGCGTGTGCCTCGCAGATCGAGGTGTGTTTCTCGCCGCCGCTTCCCGGCGGATGCGACCCGGCCAGGGCTATCGAGGAAGCGATAGGAGCGGCGCACACCTCGATCCTCGTCCAAGCGTATGAGATTACCCCCGGCCCGTTGGTAAGTGCCCTTATCGATGCGCATCGGCGCGGCGTCGATGTGCGCGCCATCGTCGACTACAAACAGCTCACCGATCGCCGCAATCGCGACGACGCGTTCGCCGTCGACCATCTTGGCGCTGCCGGAATTCCCGTGCTGGTCGACCGACCGCGCGGATTGATGCACGACAAGGTAATGATCATCGACGACGACGTGGTCCTCACCGGCAGCTTCAACTACACCTATTCCGCCGAGCATCGGAACGTCGAGAACCTGCTGGTGATTCGCGATCCCGCGCTGGCCGCGCAATACACGCGGCACTGGAGAAGCCGTGCGGCCGTGTCGCGGCCGCTTCGAGTCGCCGCGAGCTCAGAGAGCCGCAATAATTCGATTGCAATGGATAGTCCTTCGCCGCCTGCTGTGCCGAATGGACCGATCATCGGCAATCGCCGCAGCCGCATCTACGAATGGCCGGGATGTCCCTTTTACGACAAGGTGTCGGCCGCCAATCGTGTCGAGTTTTCGAGTGCTCAGGTGGCGGAGCAGGCCGGCTACCGCGCCGCCCGCAACTGCCGATAAACGCATCGGTCATCCCGAGCGATTCTGCGAATCGAGGGATTACGGAGCCCTGGGTGTACGAGCTCGCTCGTTTTTAATTAGTCATCCTGCTTAATCGGTCATCCTTCGACTCCGCTCGCAGCCTGCGCTCAGGATGACACAATGGGCCCTCTTGGGCTCAGGATATTCTTGTCCTGTCCTCAGTGCGCGAAGGCCGTCTCCTGGGTCTTCGCCCACGGATAGACATGCACCATCCATCCGAAGACCTGCGGGTAGAAGCGCCCGCCCGCGGCGTCGCACGCAGCCTTGGTCGAAATTGAGCCCTTGGGCCCGAACTTCATCCAATCGGCGGTCGCGCCCTCGCCCTTGGGCGGGAAGCACAGGTTGATGTGCCGATGCCATCGCGCGATGCCGAGCGGCACACGCTGATCGAGCTTCGCTTCGCTGGTTGCGCGCGGCGCCGTGTACATCGCGCCCACCAGTTCGTACCCGCCGTTGGACGTCTTCTTGTAAAGCAGCGAAGTTGGCTCGGCGGGGTCGAACGTGAATGCCGACCTAAGCCCGTTCTGCCATCGCGTGAAGTGATAGACGTTTTGCGGAATTTCGGGATGGAACGGCTTGAAGCCGGCGGCCTCGGCCACGTGGTAGTCCTTGTACTTGGCGAGCGCAGTTTGCAGGGTCTTGACGATTTCCCGCGCGCGTTCGCGGTCGGCCTCAGTCGCGGGCCGAGTATCGCTCCACGCCATGTGCGCCGCCATCGCCTCGTGGCCGGCCGTTTGCTCGGACATGTGCATCGACGACATCGCGTCGACCGCCGCTTCCGAAGTCACGGTGTCGCCGCGCTGATTCATCGTGACGGCCGCCACCCCCGCGCCGCCCTGCCCCATCGTGCCAGCTATGTCTGTGCCGCGTCCTTGTGCCGCCGCCATCGCCAGCAACACCATGGCGATCCCTGCCGCGTTGTGCAGAATCATCGTTCCTCCCCTTTGCTCGAACCCGAGCGCTCAACCGCCGCCGCCTAGCAATGACTACGCAGCCGCCCCCGCGGGGTTACACAGCTACTCATGCAATCTACGAAGATCATTTGACTCCGCTTCGGAGTTGTGCACCATGGGGGGTGGCGGCGAAACCGCTGTGCGAGAGCCTCAAACCACTACCGGCAGTGTAACCGGGAAGGGCACCTACCAGCCGGACGGCGCGATTGTATTCCGGGGCACCGTTTGGCCAACGCAAAAGCGCCCGCGGGCGATGCCCGCGGGCGCTCCTTGACAGCCTTGAAGCTCGCGACGCGTCACGCGCCGCGGCGATGCCACCCTACATATTGTCGACGATCGCCTTGCCGAACTCCGAGCACTTGAGCAGCTTCGCTCCGGTCATCAGGCGCTCGAAATCGTAGGTCACGGTCTTGTTGGCGAGCGTCTTCTCCAGCCCGCGAACGATTCCGTCGGCCGCCTCCTGCCATCCCATGTGCTCGAGCATCATCACGCCCGACAGGATGACCGAGCCCGGGTTGACCTTGTCCTGGTTGGCATACTTGGGCGCGGTGCCGTGAGTGGCTTCGAAGATCGCGTGGCCGGTCACGTAGTTGATGTTGGCGCCCGGTGCGATGCCGAGGCCGCCGACCTGCGCCGCCATTGCGTCGGAGAGATAGTCGCCGTTGAGGTTCAGCGTCGCCACCACGTCGAAGTCTTCGGGGCGCGTGAGAATCTGCTGGAGCGTGATGTCGGCGATGTTGTCCCTGACCAGGATTTGTCCCTCGGGAGCCTTGCCGTTGCAGTCGTCCCATCCGATCGCCCTGCCCTTGTACTCGCGCCGCGTGAGCTCGTAGCCCCAGTCGCGGAAGGCGCCCTCGGTGAACTTCATGATGTTCCCCTTGTGCACCAGGGTGACGCTCTTGCGCTTGTGCGCGATGGCGTAGTTGATCGCCGCGCGGATGAGCCGCTCGGAGCCCTCGCGCGAGACCGGCTTGATGCCGATGCCGGAGGTGTTGGGGAAACGAATCTTGGTGACCTTCATCTCCTCGAGCAGGAACTTGATCACCTTTTTCGCTTCGGGCGACTCGGCCTCCCATTCGATGCCGGCATAGATGTCCTCGGTGTTCTCGCGAAAAATGACCGCGTTGAGATTCTCGGGATTCTTTACCGGGCTAGGCGTGCCTTTGAAGTAGCGCACCGGGCGCAGGCAGACGTAGAGGTCGAGCATCTGGCGCAACGCGACGTTGAGCGAGCGGATGCCGCCGCCCACCGGCGTGGTCAGCGGCCCTTTGATTCCGACCAGGTATTCCTTGAACGCCTCGACGGTCTCGTCGGGCAGCCAGTTGTTGAACTGGTTGAAGGATTTTTCGCCCGCCCACACTTCCATCCACGCGATCTCGCGCTTGCCGCCGTAAACCTTTTTGATCGCGTTGTCGAACACGTACTGCGAGGCGCGCCAGATGTCAGGCCCGGTGCCGTCGCCCTCGATGAACGGAATAACCGGCCGCTCCGGCACGTGCAGTTTGCCGCCCGGCCCCATCGTGATCTTCTCGCCGTTGCTCGGAACCTTAATCGTCTTGAACGCCATCTGCCTTGACACCCGCCTGGTTGAGGATTCTTCGCCTGCCCGGCCGTCGCCCTTCCAATCGAGGGCGCTTGCGGTCACGCGAGCAAACCTAGTTCATATAGCAAACGCTTGCCCTCGCGGGCAAAGAGTCGGCATCGGGCTGACGCCCCAGCGCGGCCATTGCTATAGTCCCCCGCAACGCGCCGCGCGGGACGCGGCTCAAGGCGGAGACGGCACATGGATTTCAGTTTCACCCCGGAGCAAGAGGCGTTTCGTTCGCGACTGCGCACCTGGCTCGAAAAGACCTCGGCTGAAGTGTTCGGCCGGGACGGCGAAGGGATGGGCGCTTCGACCGCCAGCCTGCTCGACGTCGGCGACGACTCCAAGTGGCACGGGTTGCGCGAGTATCACAGGCGGCTGTACGAGGCCGGTTACGTCGCGCTGCATTGGCCCGCGCAATGGGGCGGCGGTGGCGCTTCGCTGATCGAGCAGGCCATTTACCAGGACGAAGTGCTGCGCCTCGGTCTGCCGCTTCACGGCGCCAACCAGCTCGCGATCGATCGCCTCGGCCCGACCATCATCCTGCTCGGCACCGAGGGGCAAAAAGAACGTTACCTCGGCAAGATGCTGACCGGCGAGGAAATCTGGTGCCAGGGCTACTCCGAACCCAACTCCGGCTCCGACCTCGCGAGCCTGCAGACCCGCGCCGTGCTCGAGGGCGACTCCTTCGTGGTCAACGGCCAGAAGGTATGGACCAGCCTCGCCCAGCGCGCCGACATGCAGGTGCTGCTGGTGCGCACGGACCCGGTTGCGCCCAAGCACAAGGGCATCTCCTACCTGCTGGTCGACATGAAAAGCCCCGGCATCACGGTCCGCCCGCTGATGCAGATAACCGGCGAGTCCGGATTCAACGAGGTCTTCTACGACAACGTCCGCGTACCCAAGGAAAATCTGGTCGGCGAACTAAACCAGGGATGGCAGGTGTCGATTGCGACCCTGATGTGGGAGCGCGCCTCAGGCGGCACGCGCCATCCGGTCGAGCGCACCATCAACGAACTCATCGAACTCGCCAGGGCGGTCAAGTTCGACGGGATGCCGGCGAGCCGGCATCCCTACGTCCGCCAGAGGCTTTCGCAGTTCGCGATCGAGTCGCGCTGTCTGCGGCTAAGCCGCTATCGCGGCCTGACCGCGCAGCTCAAGGGCAAAGTGCCGGGGCCCGAGACTTCGTTCGGCAAGCTGTTCGCGACCGAGCTCAACCTGCGCGTGGCGATGTTCGCCGACGAACTGCTCGGACCTTACGCGACGCTGATGAAGGAATCGATCGGCGCGGTCGAGGGCGGACGATGGATGATGCGGATGCTGGCGGCGCGCGGGCTGACGATCGCAGCCGGCTCGAGCGAAATCCAGCACAACATCATCGGCGAGCGCGTGCTGAAGCTGCCTAAGGGTTGATCTTGTGCGGCACACGGACGGCATCGTCACGCGGGCGATGCCGTCCGTGCGTGATCAGCGCATTACCTTACGCACGCCGCTCTCCAGGCATTCCGCCTGAAGCCGCTTTGCAAGATCCTTTGCAAGATCGAGGATGGCTACGATGCATGTCTTAGCTCTTGCACGTAGGACAGGAATTTTTGCTGCAAGCTGCTGTCGGCTTTGACCATCTGGATGACGTTGTTGTACTGCTGCGGTTCCATCCCCTCTGCCTTCACCGCTGCGACCTTCGCCGACTCGCTCTCGGCCGCCAACTGCTGTTTCCTGGCGGTGTCGTCGGTGCTGTCGATCGCCTGCCTGGCCTTTATCGCGATGTCGCTCACCTTCACGTACGCGGCCGCGGTGCGTCTCAGGATGGCGTCATCCACGCTGCCGGGATTTGTCGCGCCGGCTTGCGCGTATATCGGGCCGGCGCTTCGGGCCGAACGTCCGTTTATCGCGGCCATCGCGAACGACGGCAAGGCCAGAGTCATGCCGAGTAGCGCCGTGGAAGCGGCGATCGCGTTTGGTCTAAATCTCATGTGAAAAATCCTCCCTTTGACGAAACTGTTTTACATAAAGCGACATCGGGCGTTCGCGGCCGCCATGGAGAAACGGTCCAAGATTCATGCCGCCGTGCGCCGAATTTTCACCATGTAAAATCCGACGCTTTTCGCCGCCCATGCAAAATGTTCACGACGAGCCTGAAAATATTGGGCGACGGTCGGCACGTTTTACAAAACGATGCGTTCGGGGTTTTACTCTTCGTGTGCAATCGAAATGACGCGCAGCGGACACGAGGACCAACCGCAATGAACCAAGCCACAGTTCCCGCAATAATTTCCGCCCCCTGGGGGCCGCACGGACGGGGCGCGGAAATCAGCTACACCGTTGTCGATTCGCCGTTCGGCCGGATGCTGGTCGCGGTGACCGCCCGCGGCATCTGCGCGCTCTCGGTGCATCAGTCAGACGAATGGCAGGAGGCCGAACTGCACCGCGACTTTCGCGAGGCGAAAATCACGCGCGAGACCGCGACGGAAGACGGCGCGGCGCGCCAGGCCGCACAAGCCGTGCTGCGCTGCCTTCGCGGCGAGACGCCGCGATGCGAAGTGCCATTGGAGGTCAGCGCAACGCCATTTCAACTCAGCGTATGGCGCGAGCTTTGCGCGATTCCCGAGGGGGCTACACGCAGCTACGGCGAGATCGCGGCACGTATCGGACGGCCGTCGGCGGCGCGCGCTGTCGGGCACGCCAATGGATCGAATCCGGTGTCCATCCTGATCCCGTGCCATCGCGCGATCGGAGCGAACGGCAAACTCACGGGCTATCGATGGGGCCTGGAGACCAAAAAGAAACTGCTCGCGTTCGAGCAGGCGCGGGCCGGCCGAGCGATATTCCACCCGACCATCGATCTGGGCTAATTTCTCGATCAATCTCGTCGAATAAGGGTAACGTCCATGGACGTGAAACTGCGGGAAGGCCGGCCTGAAGACGCGCGCGCGTGCGGCGCGATCGCTTACGAGGCATTCAAGTCGATCGCCGACGAACACAACTTTCCTCCCGACTTTCCCACGGTTGAAGACGCCGTCGCCGTCCTTTCCTTTCTGCTGGCGAATCCGGGCTTCTATAAAGTAGTGGCCGAACTCGACGGCCGCATCGTCGGCAGCAATTTCCTCGACGAACGCAATCCAATCGCGGGCATCGGGCCGATAACCGTCGACCTCACGGTCCAGAACCGCGCGATCGGGCGGAGCCTGATGCAGGCGGTGACGGAACGCGCCGCGGCACGCAAGTTCGCCGGCGTGCGCCTGGTGCAGGCGGCGTACCATCGTCGCTCGCTCAGCCTTTACACCAAGCTGGGATTCGATTCGCGCGAGCCGCTGAGCGTTTTCCAGGGCCCGGCGCTCGGTCTCGCCGTTCCCGGATGCGTCGCGCGGGCGGCGCGCGAAAGCGACCTCGAGGAATGTGCCCGGCTGTGTGTCCGCGTACATGGCCATGACCGTGGCGGCGAGCTACGCGAAGCGATACGCCGCGGTGTGGCCGCGCTGGTCGAACGCGCCGGGCGCATCACGGGCTACACCTCCGCGATCGCTTTCTTCGGTCACACCGTGGGCGAGACCAATGACGACCTCAAGGCGCTCATTGGTGCGGCGCAATCGTTCGGCGGTCCGGGATTTATCGTACCGACGCGCAACGGAAATCTGATGCGCTGGTGTCTCAACAACGGACTGCTGATCGTTGAGCCGATGACTCTGATGACGGTCGGGCTTTATAACGAGCCGGCCGGGGCCTGGCTGCCGTCGGTGGTCTACTGAGCAAGCGCTTCCGACGGCGCGCACGCGGATCCGGCGTTCTCAAGTCCCCTGGATCGGCGCGGCCCAGCGGCCAAAAATCGTCTCGGCAATTTTGCTCAGGCCCGCCAGATGCCGCGGTGCCGACGCCAGAATTTCCTCTCCGTCGATGCCGACCCGCTTGAGACCCTCGCCGAACTCGCCGACCAGCGCGGCCACGATCCGCTGCGTCATCTCGGCATGAAACAGCAGGCCCCAGGCATTGTCGCCGTGGCGAAAGCCCTGCAACTCCGTCAACTCCGACGAAGCGAGCGCAACCGCGCCCGCCGGGAGGTCGAAGATGTCGCCGTGCCAGTGGCACGCGACGAACTCCTCGGGAAGCCCGCGCAGCAGGCGGTCCTCCTTCGCCTCGGGCCGCAGCCGCACTGGATACCATCCGATTTCCTTGTGTGCGGCGCGGCGCACGTCGGCCCCGAGTGCCGCCGCGAGCAACTGACTTCCCAGGCACACGCCGAGTACCGGCCGGCCCGCCTTGAGCGCGTCTTCGATAAGCCGCATCTCCGTGCGCAAGTATGGATAGCGATCGAGCTGGTAGACCGCCTCCGGACCGCCCATCACGATCAGTCCGCCCGCGCCTCTCATGTCGGTGGGCACAGGATGGCCGTCGAAGACGCGCACGTATTGCCACGCGAGCGCCGCCGACTCCAATGCTTCGGCGATCGCGCCGAGATTTTCGGCCGGATGGTGCTGGAGCACATAAATCTTCGCCATCGCATCTCCTTGCGTGCGGCCCGCGCGCCGCGAAGCCGCCGCTCCAGCTTTGATTCGGCGCCGTCCGTCGTCAAGCGGTGGAGCGCGGCCGCCAGCGCATCCGCGAACCGGCGGGTCCGCGACTGACCTGCAAGTTGATGGAATTGCGAAGACGGATTAGGCTTCAACGTGGGCGGCGGCGCTATATCCATAAAAGCGCGCCGCGCCAAATCGCACACCATCGGAGGATCCCGCCATGAGCATCATCGGGCTTCGCGAGCAAACCGTCCACGGCGCAAAGAGCATCGCCGAGGCCCGCGCACGCCATCGATGGAACATCCCGGTCGACTACAACGTCACCGTCGATTGTCTCGACCGCCACGTCGATCTCCACGACAAGCCGGCGCTCTATTACGAGGATGACGAGGGCCGGGTCGAGACCTACACCTTCGGCAAGATGGGCGAGCTCAGCCGGCGCTTTGCCAACGCGATGACGGGGCTGGGCATCAAGCGCGGCGACGTGGTCGCGGTGCATCTGCCGCAGCGGCCCGAGACCGCGATCGCTCACATGGGGCTCTATCGAATCGGCGCGATTGCGCTACCGATTTCCAAGCTGTTCGGCCCCGACGCGCTAAAGTACCGGCTGGGCAACAGCGCGGCCAAGGCAATCCTGGTCGAGCCCGACAGCGTTGAGAAGATCGATCCGATCCGCAAGGACGTACCCGAATTGCGCCACCTGATCGTCGCCGGCGGCAAACAGGGCGGCCTCGCCTTCGACGACCTCATCGCCAAGGCGTCCGATAAGTTCACGCCGGGCCCGGCTCAGGCCGAGGATCCGATCCTGATGATGTACACTTCGGGCACCACCGGCGATCCCAAGGGCGTCCTGCACGTTGCGCGCTACGTGCTGGGGCACAATGGGATCGACTACTCGTACAATTTTCTGCGCCAGGGCGACCTTTACTACAGCCCGGCCGATTGGGCGTGGGCGGGTGGCCTGCTCGACGGGCTGCTCGCGATTTGGCCCTACGGAATTCCGGTGCTCGCCTACCGCAGCAAGGCGCGTTTCGATCCCGACGTAACGCTCCGGCTGCTCGAGAAGTATGGCGCGACGGTCGGGCTCTATCCGCCGACCGCGCTCAAGTCTTTGCGCGAGATCAAAGACCCGCGGGAGAAATATCGCGAACTCCGCCTGCGATGCATCGTGAGCGGCGCCGAACCGGTCAGCCCCGAGCTCTCGCGCTGGGTCGCCGAGCAGCTCAAGGTCGAATTCAACCAGGCCTTCGGCCAGACCGAAGCCAACTACTTCATCGGTAACTGCACGGCGCTCGAAAAAGCGCGCCTCGAGCCGCTCGGCAAGGCCTATCCCGGCCACGAGGTCGCCGTGGTCAACCCGAATACCGGAACACCGGTCAAAAACGGCGAGACCGGCGAGATCGCGATCCGCATCGACGATCCGGTGGTGATGAAGGAGTACTGGAAGAATCCCGGCGCAATGAAGGAAAAATTCGTCAACGGATGGTGCGTCACGGGCGACAACGGCCACATGGACGATGAGGGTTACGTCTATTTCCAGGGCCGATCCGACGACGTGATCAAAACCTCCGGCTACCGGGTCGGTCCGGCCGAGGTCGAGGCCAAGATAATCGAGCATCCGGCGGTCGCCTCGTGCGCGGTGGTGGGAGTGCCGGATGAGCGGCGCGGCCAGGCGATCAAGGCGTTCATCAAGCTGCTGCCGGGTCATCAGCCGTCGCAGCAGATGATCGACGAGATCCAGCGGCACGTGAAGACTCGGCTGGCGGCGCACGAGTATCCGCGCGAGTTCGAGTTCATGGACGAGTTTCCGGTGACCGTCACGGGCAAGATTCGCCGTCGCGATCTCCGCGAGCGCGAAACCCAGCGCCTGGCCGCCGCCAAGGCGACGCGCTAGTGCAAGGTCTCATCTAACCAAAAACTGGTCATCCTGAGCGCGGCGAGTCTGCGAGCGGAGTCGAAGGATCTCGTGCGGCACTTCCGGCCGCGCGATTTGTCGCAGTCTTTCGCGAAAATACTATCGCGCCGCACATATGCATTTACACGTTGGGTTTTTCGAGCAGCATCCGAATGGCTACATCCCAGGGCCGCTGGATAAACAGCTTTTCGATATCAGTTGGAGCCCTGAGTCTCGGAGACCTTCGCATTCTCGGTTTCGTCGACCGGCTGCCATGTTTTGTCGGGATTGTATTCCACCATCTCGGAAGCAATTTGCGCGGTTCGCGAACCCAAGTCCTTTTGGTAAATCTGGCCGTCCTGGTTAACCACGAAGGTCATCACTCCCGAGTCGCGATAGCGGATCGGATAAGCGACCAGCGCAAACCCACCCTTCATCTTGCCGTCGACGATATAGCTTCGGGCACCCCCAGGCGCGGCCGCCCCTTGACTGGTCAATAGCCGGTATACGTAACCGTGGAAAGGATGGGGATGGCCCGCGGCATGGGGACCGTGATGTTTATAGCCCTCGCTAGCGGCCTCGGCCACCAATGGACCCAGGGGACTCTCCTCGCCTGACGTGACCTCCCAGTATAGACCGTCCTGCTTGCCGGGAGTGCTTCTGAACTTCTGAGCGTATTGATGCACCGAATCGCCGTCGTGGAGTTCGGCGTAGTATTCCCGCTCGCCATCGACTATTTCCTTGCAGACCTTGATTACATTGAGCTCATTGGACCCAATCCGGCGATATAGGACCTCCTGCTCGCCGTAGGCCGTATCGAAATACCATTTGGCGCCGTTTTTTTGGAGCGGGATGGCAAGCGGCCAGTTCTCCGCGCCTATGTATAGGAACAAGCGTCCCTTACCGGTGGCAACGAACCGATGCATCTGATGATACTTCGCGACGAAGCGATCGTTGTTTGCTCTGTCGGCAACCTGGTCGCCCGAGTAGATCAATTTTTGGCCGGAATGGCCTAAAATCGCCAACATTTCCTGCTTATCGTGTTTCTGCGCGGCGGCGGCCAGGGCATCGGCCGCGGCGGCGGGCGAGTTGAAGGTTTCCTGGCCCGCCTCCTGTGCGAAGGCGGATCGTGAGATCCCAAATCCTCCAACTACCAAGCCGATGAACAAGTCCACGAGTATGACTTTCAGGGTCAGCCGGCCGATGGTTTTTCCTCGATTAGCGTCTCTACCTTGTAGCATGTGCCCTTTCCTTAAGTGGTAAGGCCCTGGCATCCACAGGGCGCTTTGTGCGGTCTATTCTCAAGGCCCTGCTCTGTTCAATGCTTATGCTTTGCAGGCGCGGCAGGTCGCGCGGCGTGTGGCGCCGGTCGCGCAGCGTGTGGCGCCGGTCGCGCAGCGGCGTGAACTGGCCTCGCCGCGCGAGGCGGCCTGGGTGCCCGGCCCAAGCTGGCCCGGCCACGGGCGCTGGCGGCTATGGCCTCGCCGCCCGGAGCGATCCTGGCGAATGCGGTTTTGTTTAAACCGGGGGCTGGGGCTTTGGCAAAGCCTCGGTAGGGATTGGGATGGCTGGCTTGCGGCGTGCGTTCATTTCGCACAGATGGCCGAGCCGACGCTTTGGGATTGTAGGCGGGTCTGGCGCCGGCCGCCGGATGGGCCTCGGCCGGAGCCCCCATTTGGCGTGGGCCGCCGTTTGCGGCCTGATGATTCGCGTGGGCCTGACGACTCGCCTGCGCGTTAGGATTGTAGGCGGGTCTGGCGCCGGCCGCCGGATGGGCCTCGGCCGGAGCCCCCATTTGGCGTGGGCCGCCGTTTGCGACCTGATGATTCGCGTGGGCCTGACGACTCGCCGGCGCGCCGGTTCCGTAATGCGCTCCGGCGGCTCCCTGCGGACGGCCAGCCACGGGAGCGTTGAACCCGCCCTGACGAGAGTTTCCAGCCGCGCGATTGAAGTGACCTCCGCGACTCCCTCCTCCTCCATAAGAACCTACAGAGGCAAAGGTGTTCGTATTCGAGACATATTCATTATTTTGATAAGTCACATGATGGTGGTGCCAGTCGGTATTCCAGCCATGCCATCCCCACGCTTGATTTGCGAGCATACCGACTGCCACCCCGGCGCCAAACGCCAATAGTCCGACGCCGACCATCTCTCCCGTCGAGTATCCCGGATATATCGCCTCCGGGGCCCCGTACATAGCGGCAGGATTGTAGGCTGGAACATAAACCTCATTGGGATCGACCGGGTCGATCATGATCATGCCATTCTGGTCGTAATACCTCTGTTGAGGCGTATTCACCAGCGTCCTGGCGGCGAGCGCTCTTTGGCGCATCACCTGAACGGCGTTGAGCACGTCCTCGGGCTGATAGTAGTAGGCCTGTCCGAGCGCCGAGGTCCACGAGAGGTTGTTGTTCATGTTCGCCAACACCGATGGAAACTGGGTCAGCGCCTTGATGCTGGGGTCCCAATTCGAGCTGTCGACGGCCGCCGCCAGGCTGCCACCGCTCAGTCCGGGGTTTGCGCTCTGCCAGCGGGCCGCTTCGACGATCTCGGTCGGATAGGTCGATCCTGCCAGGATCTGAGCGACGAGGGCGTCAGGATAGAGCGCAATCGGCGCCACCAACTGTTCGAGTTCGTCACCTGAAAGCGGAGCCGGCGTCTCCGGGGCTCCCGGTGGAAGCGGAGCCGCGACCTCCGGTGGCGGCGGATACCCCACCTGGGCCCACGCCATCGAGAGTGATTGGCTACTTGTCCATAAAACCGCCACAAGACAGCAAGTGAGCAGCGACGAACAGCCGCGACGCTTCAACTTTATCATCGACACACTCCTTCGAGGACCGAACGACTGACGCACCCCGTTCGTGGGGTCATACGAAAGTGTTCCCTAGCATACAGCCAAACAGCCGCCGTGTCAGACATCCCAGGGGGTCAAAAGCAATCACACGCCGCGCTGTACGTCTGTGATTGGCAGCGGCCCTCATACATAGACTATGGCTGATGGTGTAAGTCTATCGCTCGCGTCGCTGACCGGAAACGTGAAACACCGCCGAATCGCTCCGCGGGTTTGCGTCGGAAGGCGCAACGCGGTAGGAAAACGATCTCTTCACCTAATCGGCGAGAGGAGCATTATGGCAGCCACCAAACCCGTACATTTCAGTGAGCTCTTGAAGGATGCACCCAAGAACTGGGGTCGTTTCGGACCCAATGACGAAATCGGCGCGCTCAACTTCCTGACCAGCGCCGAGGTCTTGCGCGGCATCCGCGCCGTCAAGCAGGGCAAGGTCTTCACCTTGGGCGTGCCGGTGGCGCGGCCGCAGGGCGACCCGCTCTACCCCTCGCGCTCGCAGCCGATTCGCACCAATGCGATGGACAAGGGCCACTATATCAGCGGTAAGGCGACGCCCTTCCCCGGCGGGATGGAATACGCCGACGACGTGATCACGATGTACCTCCAGGGCACCACCCAGTACGACGCGCTGGGGCACGTCTGGCACGGCGACACGCTCTACAATGGCTACGACGCCAAGACCACGATGGGCAGCCTGGAAAAGTGCTCGATCAAACCGATCGCCGAGCACGGCGTGGTCGGACGCGGCGTGCTGATCGACGCGGCGCGCTTCAAAGGCAAGGAGAGCCTGGACGCGGGCGAGCGAATCACGCTCGACGATATGCTGGCCGCGGCCAAGAAGCAGAACTCGCCGATCGAGAAGCACGACATCATCATTGTCCACACCGGATGGCTCAAACGCTTCTACGACAAGGGCATCGAGGGCATCTTCCCAAAGGGCGTGTTCAACGAACCGGGGCTGGGTTACAGCCTCGAGCTGGCCAAGTGGTTTCACGAGATGGAAATCCCGTCGGTCGGCAGCGACACGATCGCCACCGAGCAGACCTATCACGAAGAGAGCGGCACGATGATCCCGCTGCACATGGCGCTGCTCCATTACCAGGGCGTGATCTTCAACGAAATCGACTGGACGCACGACCTCGCCGAGGACTGTGCCAAGGATGGCCAGTACACGTTCCTGTTCGTGGGCTCTCCGCTAAAGGTTGTCGGCGGGGCCGGTTCACCGGTCAATCCGATCGTAATAAAGTAGGATCATGAGTACAGCCAAAAACCCGCCAAAGGATCCGCGTGGACTCGGCGCCCTCCGGGTGGTCGAATGCGGCCAGGGAGTATCGGCCGCCTTCGGCGCCAAGATGATCGCCGACCTAGGCGCGGAAGTGATCAAGGTCGAGCCGCCCGGCGGTGATCTGACGCGCCGCCGCGGCCCATTCCCCAACGATAAGCCCGACCCCGAGAAGAGCGGGCTGTTCGTTTACCTCAACACCAACAAGCGCGGCGTGACGGCCGACCTCGGCCGGCCCGAAGGACGCGAGCTGCTCGGCCCCCTGCTCGAGAAGGCCGACATCCTGATTCACAACGTGCCGCCGTACGAGCGCGCGAATCAGGGCCTCGACAGCGCGGCGCTGTGCGCGAAGTACCCGGGGCTGATCGTCGCGTCGATCTCGATGTACGGCGACCGCGGACCGCGCGCCAACTGGCGCGGCTACGAACTGAACGCCTCCAATGCCGGCGGCTGGGCGTATCTCAGCCCTGGGGCGTCGCCCTACCCCGAGTTGCCGCCGCTCAAGCCTTTCGGTGCACAGTGCGATTTCCAGGGCGGGGCGCACGCCGCGCTCACCTCGCTGGCGGCGATGCGGTACAAGCTGCGCACGGGCAAGGGCCAGGCGATCGATGTCTCCGAGCAGGAAGCGATCGCGGCGATGCTCGAGATGAATTTCATGCACTGGACCTACTCCGGGCGCGAAACCTCGCGCCTGGGCTCGCGCGCGCTTGGCCCATGGTTCCTCGCCGATTGCCAGGACGGCAAAATCTTCGTCCTCGCGGTCGAAGAGGACCAATGGAAGCGCCTGGTCCAACTGATGGGCAACCCGGAGTGGGCCAACGAGGAGATCTTCAAGGACCGGATGTCGCGCGCGCAGAACATGGACGCGCTCAAGGCGCTGATGACCGAGTGGATCTCGCAGTGGAAGGTCACCGACCTGTATAAAGCGGCGCAGGAGGCGCGGATTCCCTTTGCGCCGGTAAATACGATGCAGCAGATGTACGAGAGCGACCATCTGCACGAGCGAAAATACTTTGTCGAGTTCGATCAGCCGGGCATGGGCAAGCTGACGCTGCCGGGCGCGCCGTCGCAATACGGCAAGATCAAGTGGGCGCTGCGCCGGCCGGCGCCGCGGCTGGGCCAGCATGGCGAGGAGGTCTTC
>Ga0307372_10005354_pt1 | contig 19325 bp, 17 predicted proteins | sample OX1MG_FD_202533 | JGI IMG/M metagenome (GOLD analysis project Ga0307372, IMG submission 202533) | Soil microbial communities from Risofladan, Vaasa, Finland - OX-1 | ecosystem: Environmental > Terrestrial > Soil > Coastal area > Acid sulfate soil | place: Finland: Risofladan, Vaasa | collected...
CTGCGCCGCCGCTGCTCTGGCTTTGTTCGGGAACTTCGCCGGTACTACGGGTCTGTCCGACTTCCCTTGTCCGTGCATCATCGGCGTACGTCTATCGACTTCCCGATGCGGCCCGTTGCTCTGGGCGCACAAGGGATCTCCCGGCTCCCGCGCGAGGTGTTTGCGTACGTGCACGGGGTCTCTGACCGCGCAGGGTCCCGAGGCATCTCGCGATATCGATGCGCCGGGTGTGGCCTTCCGCTTCTCCTGACAGCGTCGGCACCCCGCAGGAAGGTTCTTTCGCGGCTCAATACCCGGCCCGCACGCACCCCTGTCAACGCTTCGACGCCGCCCTTGCGGGCGGCTCCGCATGACTCGGGGCCGGTGTGGGTCGCTACACCTTCACCGTATGAAACTTTCATTCACAACACCTCGCCGGTTTAGCCGGCGCACCGGGAGAACGTCCATGATCACCCTCGTCGGCCTGTCCGGCAGTCTGCGCCGCGCCTCGTACAACTCAGCCTTGCGTTGCGCTGCCGCCGCGTCGATACCCGCCGGCAGCGAGCTTCGGATCGAGTCGATCGCGGGCATTCCGCTCTACGACGGCGACGCCGAAACCGCCCACGGCATCCCCGCGGCGGTCGCGCGCCTGAAGGACGCGATCGCCGGCGCCAACGGCCTGCTGCTCGCGACGCCGGAGTACAACAACAGCGTTCCGGGCGTAGCGAAAAACGCGTTCGACTGGCTGTCGCGCCCCCCGGCCGACAGCGCGCGCGTGTTCCGCGGCAAGCCCGTCGCGATCGTCGGCGCCTCCCCGGGCGGATTCGGCACCATCCTTTCGCAGTCGGCGTGGCTGCCGGTGTTTCGCACCCTCGGGTCGGACCTGTGGTCCGGGGGACGCCTCCTCGTCTCGCGCGCCGCGAGCGTCATCGACGCGAACGGCGCGATCGTCGACGCGGCCACACGTGAGACCCTCGCCAAGTTCATGGAGGGCTTCGTGGCCTACGTGCGCGCAGGCCGGAACCGGGCAGTCTGAGCGCGACGCTCATGGCCGACGCCGCCGACTGGCAAAGACTCACCGAGGCGCTGCGCGCGCTGCATCGGGCGCTGATCGAGCGCGCGCGGCGCGACTACGAGAGCGAGCACCTCGAAACGCTCGGCGCAGGGCGGCTCGTGCAGCTGCTCGCGACCGATCCGCATTTCGCCTGGCTGCGAGCGCTCTCGGAGCTGATGGTCGATCTGGATATGGCCCGCGATGCCGGCCCGACGCTCATGGACGAGCTCTCAAGCACGGTGCGGCCGGCCGTCGAGCACGTTATCGCGATTTCGAGCACGGCGAGCACCCCCGACGGATTCGGTGCGCACTACTGGCCGTACGTGCAGGACGATCCGCACGTCGCGATGGCGCACGCGGCGCTCAGGCAGGCGCTCGCGTCCTGGCCGGCCGCGGAGCCGGCGGACGCCGCAGCCTCTTTGCATGAGCGCCATCGCCTTGCGGAGAAGGCGCGGCACCGCAGGAGCTGACGCCCGGAGGGGGCTCGACAGCTTCCGTTGTGCCGAATGACGCGCCGACACGGCGGAGCCGTGCGACCCCCGAGGGCTGCCTAGGGGTTGCCCAGGTAGTCGCGCTTGCCGATCTCGACGCCGTTGTGGCGCAGGATGTTGTAGGTCGTGGTGGCGTGGAAATAGAAATTCGGCAATGCATGGCCGAGCAGGAATTGCATGCCTTTGTAGCGGGTTTCCTTGTCGCCGCGCTTGATCACGATTTCCTTCTCTTCGGTACCGTCAATCTGCCCCGGTGTCAGGGCCTGCATGAAGGCGATGGTCTTGGCGATGCGCGCCTTCAGCTCGGGCAGGGTTTTCTCGTTGTCCTCGTGCACCGGAATCTCCACCCCGGCCAGGCGCGCCACGACTCCCTTGGCCGTATCGCAAGCGATCTGCACCTGCTTGGTCATCGGCAGCATGTCGGGGAACAGGCGATAGCCCGTCAGCGCGGCAGGGTCGAGCTTCCTGGCGTCGACGTGGGCCTGCGCCTTGTCGAGGAGGTTGGCGACGTTGCCGAGCATGTTGACGAAGCGCGGAACGCTCGCCTGATACATTGAAATGTTCATGGGAAATCCTGGAAGTGGAAAGGGAGACTGCGGCAGACGTGCATTCTAGCCGCAGCCGATGAACGCGTCGTGCGCCATTGCGCCTACACACAGACTATGGATGCGCGCATTACCGAGATCGGCTGCAACGGCTGTCGATTTCGCCGGCGCGCCGGGAGGATGGCGCACAGCGGGCGGTGAGTGCAGCACGCAGAACGCTGTTTTATCCTGCCGGTCGCGATGGCGGCGGCGCCTGCGTGCCCTTGTGAATGAGAGCGTCGACGCTCCAGGGTCCCGGGCCCGCGACCCACAGGTAAAGGAACGCGAAGCAGAACAGCACGGCAAGGTCGCCGCCGTTCAGGATTGGCAGCCAGCTCTTCGGCCAGTGCGCCATGAAATAGGCGACGGCCATGTCGCCCGACAGAACGAACGCGACAGGGCGGCTGAATAAGCCAACCGCCAGGAGCACTCCGCCCACGAGCTCGATCACGCCCTGCAGTCCCAAGAGGGACATCAGCTGCAAGTGGTCAAACATCGCCACGTGCGGAATATGAAGCAGCTTCGCAGTGCCGTGCGGGATGAACAGCAGTCCCGACACGATCCGCAGCACGCTCAAGACGCGCGGCGACCATTGCTCGAACATGCTCTGACGCGTAGCCATGTCTTACCTCCGCCTGACAAGGGTCTGATGCACACCAACCTGATAGCGTAGGCGCATATTGCGAACCCTCGCAAGTACTGTACCAGTACCTGTCCAGTCGCACTCCTAACGGCACGGGAGCGGTTTCGCTGCGGCGCAACGCGGGCTCCTGCGCTCGCCCGGCGATGCTACCCAGTCGGGATACCCTCCGACCCGGGCGCCCCGAGAGAACCGGGACCCTGGGGTGTCGCGCAGCGGGCGGTGAATGCCACGACCTGCACTCTGCTCCTGGCGGCAGAGCCCCCTCGACCGCGTTGCTACCGATCGCCGCGCCGCTCCGGGACGTCCCAAGGTTGCTGCGTGAGCCGCCGGGCTTCTTGGGCTTCGCGGAACCTGCGCTCCCATTCGCCCGGCGAAGACCGCCGTCTGCGCACCCGGGGGGTCACCAGTGCGAGAAGGAGAAGCGCACCCAGTACTGCGACTACCGCGCTCATGATTTGCCTCCGTCCTGAAAAGGATGTGAGCGCAGTGTTTCTCGAAGTCGGTTTAGGCGCTGTAAGCGATTGAAACGATCTGTTTCCCGGTAGCGGATCCGCTCAAGCAGCCGGGCGCCTCAAGAGATCAGGAGGGTACTTGGCTCCCCGGGGCATGAATGCAGGGGCTTGCGGGCTACTGGGCGCGTCGCCGCCCCTTCGTCTCCCAGTCGATGGAGCACCCTGCGGGGATGCGCTCCGGAATGGCTTCGCGAGCGTCGCGCATGTACGGGTGAGTGCAACACGTTACATGCTGGTCCAGAACGCCCGATGCGGTGCCCCGGCGCCGATGCGCATCGTCCTGAATGCGCTTCCGGCTCACCTCCATCGTTGAAAGCGCACGGGCTGCACGCGGCGGCGACGCCCCACCGGGCCTTCTTCTTGGTCCCCAGGGCAATCGACGCTTCTATTGCGGCGAGCTGTACCGCGCCAGGATCCGCACCCGATTCCACGGATCAATATTTACCTTGTCCAGATCGCCCCGCACATGCGGCAGTGCGAGCAACCTCGGGTCCATCACCCGGAACCACAGCGGCGGAACATAGGACAGCGGAAACATGCCGAAGTAGCCGCTGGGCAGCTGCGGCAGATCGGGGAAGTGGCGCAGCGCGTGGTAGCGCCGTGAGGGATAAGCATGGTGATCAGAATGACGCTGCAGGTGAAAGAGCGCCAGGTTGGTCACCACGTGGTTGGCATTCCACGAATGGTGCGGCTGCGGTGCCTCGTACTGGCCGCTGGGCAGACGTTGGCGCAGCAGGCCGTAATGTTCAACGTAGTTGGCCGAGGTCAGCTGCCACCAGGCCACGACGTTGTGTACCGCGAGGAAGGGCAGCATGACCCAGCCGAAGGCGGCGATCAGGCCCAGCTGTAGCACGGCCGTGACGGCGTAGGACTGCAGCATGGTGTTGTGCATGCTCCAGGCGCCCTTGCCGTCGCGCCGGAGCCGTTCCCTCTCCAACTGCCAGGCGCGGCGAATGCCGCCCGGCAGCTCACGCAGCGCGAATCGGTAGATGCTCTCGCCCATGCGGGCACTGGCATGGTCCTCCGGCGTGGAGACCCAGCGGTGGTGCCCGCGGCCATGCTCCACGGTGAAGTGACCGTAGGCCGGCACGGCCAGCACCAGTCGGGCCAGCCATTGCTCGAGGCGGTTGTGCTTGTGCCCCAGCTCATGCCCGGTGTTGATGCCCAGACCCGAATCGGTACCGGCGACGTAAGCGAGCATCAATACAGCCCACCAGGACAGATCGTGCGAGCCGACCCACCAGGCACAGCCGATCAGTGCCACGAAGTGCAGCGGAACGGTAACCCACGTCAGCCACCGGTAATAGGGGTCCTGCTCCAGTTGCGGCACCACGGCCTCGGGCGGGTTGTTCTCGTCCTCGCCGATAAGGAAGTCCAGTAGCGGCATGAGGCCGTAGCTGATGAGCAGCGGCAGACCCAGCGCGAGCTGCCTGCCCGTCAAGGCGTGCGCAGCCATGCCGGTGAATGGCAACAGCGGGTAAATCACCGAGAGCGACCACCACAAGCGCTTGCGGTCGCGGTACGTCACGCGCCCCTGCTGCGGATACCCGGCAACGTAAACCTTGCCCATCAGCTTAACCCCCTCTACTGAAGGGCATTATGGAAGGGCGTTCCGGCCACATCAAGCGGGGGCGCCACAACCTGTTGCCGAGTGATCCGAGCGGCCCATTGCAGCTCGAGCATCACGACATCCGCGATCACGTAGCCGTTCGCGTTGTCGGTGAGCCTCACCGTGGCCGTGCCCGCATCGAAGCTGTAGGTCCCCAGGAGCTTCCAGGTGCCTCCGTTCGCCTGCTGGTTCACGCTCACCGTCTCCGAGCCCCCGAGTGCCCGATCGTATAGGGGGCATTCGTCGCACGGTTCGTGCTCGCCGTCCAGCGCGCATACACCTGATAGGTCCCCGCGGTGGCGACGTTCAGCGTCCCGGTGAAGATGTTCGTCCCCGCCCCGGGGGCCTGGTAGGCGGCCGGCGAGGGCAATTGCACTACCGGACAGTGCCGCTTGCGCGCATCGCGCAGCGGCCGGTGAGTGCAGAGACCTGCTCGGTGCTCGTCGCTCTCAAGAGTCCGGGGCTTCCCGCGCAGCGGCAGGTTGATACCAATAGCTGTCGACACACCGGCCGGGGGGAACCTCGCGTCGGCGAGCCGGATCGCGAAGCTTCTGGCAGCGGCCGGTGCCCGCGGCACGTCGCCCGTACTTCGATGTGACCCGGATTGAATCGCGGCGACCGAGGCAAGTGCGCGTGGCTTGCGCATCGTGGATAAGTGCTATCGACCAATTGGAGTCCCTCATCGCTACATTTAATTTCGTCAAATGCGGCTGTTCGGCAAGGACCCAGAAACGAATATGGGGTGAAGCAATTGCTCAAACTGATCCGTCTGCTCGGGCAATGAAAGTCAACTCCAGATTGAAAAACAGCCGGGCACCTGAGGAATAAGAGAAAGCTGGCGGAGCAACCTGACCCGCCAGCCGCTTCTACGTCAATTGGATGCGCTGCAGGTTTATACAGCCAACGTGATCGTCGACCTCGTGGCATGGATCGCCATGCAAAAGCGCAAATGAACGGTGACACCTTACATACAGCCGTCGTTGCGCTCTATGTGTGCTGCCGCACGGTTCCAGCCCAGTTTCAAGCCTAAGGTGATTTGCCGTGACGCTCACACCAATTCTACGTCTCGGGCGTTGGACTTTAATTAAGCAGTCTTCTCAGAAAAAGGAACATCGTCATGTCAAATATCCAAGAAGCAAGTGGTCTCCATAAGCAAGCTGCAGCCGACCACGAAGCGGCGGCCAAACACCATCGCAAGGCAGCGGACTATCACGATCAAAGCAAGCACAGTGATGCTAAGGGCAGTTCCAAGAGCGCGATGGATAGTTGCAATACGGCACAAAAGACCTCGGCAACTGCATGCGGGTGCTCAGCCAAGTAATTTCGAGAGAACGGCTGCCGGTTTAGTCCACTGACCGGTAGCCCAATTGCGTTCAACCGCAACTGCAGCGCAATGCAGCTGACCTGCCCAGGGAGCTTCGGACCATTCATAACTGGAAAACGGCTCCCTGGTTGGCGCAATCGTAGCGCGCTTTTAATTCGATGGGTGTCATGTCTTTGAGGCTCGAATGCGGATGGACGTGGTTGTAGTGGCGACGCCAGGTTTCGATCACGACGCGGGCCTCGGCGCGGCTGCGGAACCACTCGAGCGACAGGCACTGGTCACGGAAGTTGCCGTTAAAGCTCTCGGCATCGCCGTTCTACCGAGGCGTGCACGGCTCGATGAACGCCGTCTCGATCTTCGCGTTCTCGAGCCATTCGAGGATCGCGCGTCTGACGAACTCAGGACCGTTGTCCAAACGCAGGAACCGCGGTGCACCGTGCTGGGAAATCAGGCGGGTACGCACCTCGATCACGCGGCTGGATCGAATAGAGCCGGCCACGTCGCTCGCAAGTGCCTCGCGGCTGAACTCATCGATCACCGTCAGGCACTTGATCTGCCGGCCGCTGGCGCTGGCGTCGAACACGAAGTCGTAGGCCCAGACGTAATTCGGTCCCGTTGCCGGCAGCGGCCTCGGAGGCGAAGTCGCCACGCGTCAGCGGGGTCGTTTGCGAGGCAGCTGCAGCCCCGCCAAGCGTCACAGGCGATGCGCGCGGTGCCGGCTCATGGGGTGACTCTCTCGTCTCAGGAACACTCGAATTCTCCGATAGCCGTAGCGGGGGTACTGGACGGCAACGCCTCGCCTGGCATCCAGGCCCGGCCCATCGCGCTCGGCGCGCACCGAGCGGTAGCGCAGCCCCGAGCGCGGGCAATTTCGACGAGCCCGCAGGCGCGCCGCTCTTCGACAGGCCCCGCTCGGCAACGATCTTCTTGAGCTTCGCGTTCACGGCCTCGAGCTGGCACAGGTGCTTCACGTCCGCGAGCTCGAGCTTGCCGAACCTTTGCCTCCAGACGTAGATGGTCTGCTCGCTCACCTTGTGCCTCTTGGCGACCTCGGTCACCGAGCTGCGCTCGGCCTCGCGCAGAATCGCTACCATCTGTTCTTCGCTGCAACGGCTCTTCTTCATGGGCTCCTCGCTGCGCAGCCTGCGGACGCAACGCCCGCCAGGGTGAGTGAGCTCAAGCCGGCACGCAATCGCACGGTGATCACAGAAAGCAACAAACAGAAGCAGATAGCATGCAGACAGAAGGAGATAGCATGCGTACACCAAATCGTTCCGCACCAGGCGGGCCCGGAATTCCAGCGCGCTGGACTTCCAGCGCCAAAACTGGCGTTGGCACTGCCCTGGGCAACAAGAGCCACGTCTGGTTCACGCTGAGCCACGGAATCTTCAACGAGATCTATTACCCCCGTATCGATCAGGCCTGCATCCGCGACCTGGGATTGATCGTCACGGGCGACGATAAATTTTTCTCAGAGGAAAAACGCGATGCCAGCCACACTGTGAAATGGCTGGCCGACGGCGTGCCGGCCTTCAAGCTGGTCAATACCTGCCGCGATGGCCGTTACCGCATCGAAAAGCAGATTGTGACCGATCCGCACCGCGACACGGTGTTGCAACAGATTCAGTTTCACGTTCAACAGGGTGTGTTGTCGGATTATCATCTACACGTCCTGCTAGCGCCGCATTTGGGAAATCACGGCGGCGGCAACACCGCCTGGGTGGGCGAGTTCGAGGGAACGCCACTGCTGTTTGCGCAGCGGGGCGATTGCGCGCTGGCGCTGGCGTGTTCCGCGCCGTGGACCAAACGCTCGGCCGGCTACGTTGGTTCGTCCGATGGCTGGCAGGATTTGAAGGCACACCACCAGATGACCTGGGAATACACGCGGGCGGAAGACGGCAACGTGGCTTTGACCGCCGGAATAGATCTGGTGAGATCGCACGGGGAATTTGTCCTGGCGCTTGGATTTGGCAAGGCTTCAGATGAAGCAGCCCGGAATGCCATCGCCAGCCTGCGCGACGGTTTCGACAAGGCAAAGCATCACTATGTCAGCGGCTGGCAGGAATGGACGAAGACCCACGCGCCGCTAAAGCCAGTGGAAGTTGCTCCGGGCGATCTGACCCAAAAGAGCCTCGCCGTTCTGCGCACGCATGAATCCAAGACCGCGCCCGGAGCGCTCATCGCCAGCCTCGCGATTCCGTGGGGATTCAGCCAGGGGGACAATGATCAGGGTGGTTATCATCTTGTCTGGTCGCGCGACATGGTGGAGACGGCGGGCGGCTTGCTCGCGGCCGGCGCGCACGAAGACGCCCGCCGGGTGCTCGCATTTTTGCAGCGAACCCAGCAGCCGGACGGTCACTGGTCGCAGAACATGTGGCTGGATGGTTCGCCCTATTGGACCGGAATCCAAATGGACGAGACGGCGTTGCCCATTCTGCTGGTGGACCTCGCCCGGCGCGAGAAAGCCCTGGCCGCAGGCGATCTTGAAAAGTTTTGGCCAATGGTGAAAAACGCCGCCGGTTATCTGGCACGCAACGGCCCGGTGAGCCCGCAGGATCGCTGGGAGGAAGATCCCGGCTACACCCCGTTCACGGTCGCGGCGGAAATCGCGGCGCTGCTGACGGCAGCGGAAATGGCTGAATTGAATCACGAAGCCTCCCTCGTGAACCACCTCCGCGAGATCGCCGATGGCTGGAACGATTCCATTGAGCGCTGGATGTATATGTCCTCCACGGACTGGTGCAAGAAATACAAGGTCGAAGGCTATTACGTGCGCGTCGCGCCGAAACAGACGGCTGCCGGCGGGTCAAGTTTTCAACAAAATGTTCGCGTCAAGAACGTGACGGCCTCCGAGGACACCCGCCGGGCCAGTCATCTGATCAGTCCCGACGCGCTGGCGCTGGTGCGTTTTGGTTTGCGCGCGGCCGATGACCCGCGCATCCGTGATACCGCCAAAGTCATTGACGCCCTGCTCAAGGTGGAGACGCCGAACGGTGCCACCTGGCATCGCTACAACGACGACGGCTACGGCGAGCATGAGGATGGTTCGCCGTTTGACGGAACGGGAATCGGTCGGGGCTGGCCACTGCTTACCGGCGAACGGGCGCACTACGAACTGGCGGCCGGTCGCGAGGCAATCGCCAAAACACTTTTGTCCGCCATGGAATCGTTCGCCAACGCAAGCGGTTTGATTTCCGAGCAAGTCTGGGATTCACCCGACATACCGGAACGCGATCTTCATTGCGGCCGGCCTTCCGGTTCAGCGATGCCGCTGGTCTGGGCGCACGCCGAGTATCTCAAGCTGCGCCGCTCGCTGCGCGACGGGCGGCTCTTCGACGAGCCGCCGCAAACCGTGCAACGTTATCTGAAGGGAAAAACGGTTTCCCCGCGCCTGACGTGGCGGTTCAACCACAAGCTGCGTTCGCTGCCGCCTGGCAAAATCCTGCGCATCGAGTTGATGGCTCCGGCGGTCATTCACTGGACCGCCGATGATTGGAAAACGTGCCAGGACATCAAGACGATTGATGATGGCCTGGGGATTCATCTCGCCGATCTTCCGACCCAGTCGCTGCCCGAAGGAAAGCAGATCAAATTCACGTTCTACTGGCCAGATGCCGGTCATTGGGAAGGCAAAGACCTCATGGTGCGCATTGCTGCTTGGCGCAGAGAAGACAGTGTCCCGTCTGAAAGGAATGAGACCAATGGGAAATAAAGCTAAATCAGAAGTGAACGGATTTGTTTACTTCGCTGTAGGGGTCGCCGCTCTCGGCGGCCTGCTCTTTGGCTATGATACGGGTGTTATTTCCGGGGCCATATTGTTCATTACAAAACAGTTTTCCCTGTCGGCTACCATGGAGGAAATTGTCGTCAGTTCCGTTTTAGTGGGGGCCGTTGCTGGCGCGACCATCGGAGGTGCCCTGACTGGCCGCTTTGGCCGCCGCAAAATGATCATACTGGCCGGAATAATCTTTACCGCCAGCGCCCTCGCCACGGCTCTGGCACCAACGATTGGCTGGTTGATTGCGGCCAGGGTGGTGAGCGGCATCGCCATCGGCATCGCTTCATTTATCTCCCCGATGTATATCGCCGAACTGGTGCCGGCAAAAGTCCGGGGTTCCTTGGTGGCGGTCAACATGCTGGCGATCACCAGCGGCATCGTGATTGCCTACTTGGTGGATTATGCCTTTTCCTCCAGCAGGGGATGGCGCTACATGTTTGGACTGGCAGCAATACCATCCTTCGCCCTGATTATTGGAATGTGGCGGCTGCCCGATAGCCCGCGTTGGTTGATCAGCAAATCGAAAGTTAAACAGGCGAGGCAGATTTTAGAGCGCGCACGGACGGTGTCAGATGTAAGCCCGGAAATCACGGACATCCAGAAAAGCATGGAAAAGCAGGGTGCCGGCGGGATGAAGGGACTGTTCCAGCCTTCACTTAGGATGCCGATGATTGTCGGCATGGGACTGGCGATATTTCAGCAGATAACCGGCATCAACACGGTCATCTATTATGCCCCGACCATTTTCAAGTTCGCCGGCATTACCGCCGTGGGTCCCGCGATACTAGCCGGAGCGGGGTTGACCATGGTCATGTGGCTTTTTCATGTGCTGGCCATTTTCCTGTTGGACCGGGTCGGCCGGAGGCCCTTGTTACTGACCGGAGTGGCCGGCCAGATCATTGGCCTGGCGATTTTGGGCGCGGCTTTCTATTTCCAGCAGTTGGCGGGCTTCAAGAGTTTTGTCGCCATTGGCGGACTGGTGATCTATGTCGCGTGTTTTGCCTTTGGACTCGGGCCGATCTTCTGGCTACTGATTTCTGAGATCTTTCCGCTGAAGATTCGCGGTGCGGCCATGAGCGCCGTGACGGTCACTAACTGGGCATTGAATCTGGTGGTGGCCGTGACTTTCCTGACCCTGGTTGGGGTTCTGGGGCACGCGGGAACTTTCTGGTTATACGGTGTCATCGCAATCGGCGCCTGGATCTTCTTCTATCGGCTGGTGCCGGAGACGAAGGGGAAGAGCCTCGAGCAGATCGAGGCACACTGGCGCTCGGGAAAATCCCCGCGCCAACTATGAAAGCGAGAGGCCGCGTCGCATGAAGCATCTTCAATTCACGTGTTGCCTGTGGGACGAGCCCACGGCGTTACCTCACTTCTGGGAGCACACCGTGGGCAGCGGCCACGCACCCCTGGCACTGCGCGGCGACTGGCAACAACAATTGCGCGAGTGCCGCGCGCTGCTGGGCTTTCGCCATACCCGCTTTCACGGGCTGCTGGGCGATGAAATGGGAACGCTTATGGACGAGAAGAACGAGTTGCTCTATTCGTTCTTCAACGCCGACCAGATCTGCGACTTCCTCCTTTCGATCGGAATGAAGCCCTTCGTGGAACTGAGCTTCATGCCATCGGCTCTGGCGAGCGGCGGCAAGACCGTCTTCCACTACGACGCCAACGTCACCCCGCCGAAAGACTACGGCCAATGGGCGGCGCTCGTTTCCAGACTGGCGACGCACTGGGTCGAGCGCTACGGGATCGACGAGGTCAGCACCTGGGTCTTCGAAGTGTGGAACGAGCCGAACTTGCCTGCGTTCTGGACCGGAACGCAGGCCGAATACTTCGATCTGTATCGCTGCACGGCACTGGCGCTCAAGGACGTGGACGCGCGGCTTAAGGTCGGCGGCCCGGCAACCGCGAACAACGAATGGATCACCGAGTTTGTGGACTTCTGCGAGCAGAACCGCGTGCCGCTCGACTTCGTCAGTACGCATCACTACCCCACCGACGCGCTGGGCTCGATCGGCGAAGATACTGAGACGCAACTGGCCCACAGCAGGCGAAGCATCCTGCGCGAATGGGCGCAGGAGACGCACCGCAAAGCGCGCGGCAAGCCGCTCTACTACACGGAATGGAGCTCGTCGTCCAATCCGCGCGATCACCTGCACGACGAGCCCTATACGGCGGCCGTCGTCGTCAAAACGATGATGGAGGCCACCGGGCTCGTTCAATGCTACAGCTTCTGGACCTTTACCGACATCTTCGAAGAGAACTACATGCCGGCGACTGCCTTCCAGGGCGGCTTCGGCCTTCTGACACTGCAGGGCGTTCCAAAGCCCTCCTTTCGGGCCTTCGAGCTGCTCCATCGCCTGGGTACCGAAGCCTTGCCCGTCACCGGTGAGCACGACACCGTTGACGTCTGGGTGGTGCGCGGCCGCGATGCGGTCACTGTCCTGCTGACGAACCACGTGTTGCCGCGGCATCCGATCCAGAGCGAGTCGGTCCACATCCAGTTGACCGGGTTGCTGTCGCCACGCGACGTCTACATTGAGCGGATCGACGACGATCACGCCAATGCCAGGAAGCTCTGGGTCGAGATGGGCAGCCCGGCGCTTCCGAGGCCGCGGGAAGTCGAGCAAATGCGCACCGCATCGCAGATCGTGCGCGAGCCCCTGCTCTGGAAGCACGAAGGCGACACGCTCCATCTGGGCGTGACGATGCCGGCGCACGCCATTGCCGCCATCACGGTGGAGCTGACGCAGAGACGAGGCCATGAAGACCCTCGATAGTAGGGAAGTGGCCCGTGCGGCCTGCCACGAGGATCGTCATCGTGGCTGATCCGCCGATCGGCCCCGCCGAACTGGAGAAAATGCAGCGGGAGACCTTCGGCTACTTCGTCAAGGAAGCGAACCCGCGCAACGGACTGATAGCCGACAAGACCGAGCCCGGCGCCCCGTGCAGCATCGCTACCGTCGGGCTGGCCCTGTCGTCGTACCCCGTCGGCGTAGTGCGCGGTTTCATGAGCCGCGCAGACGCCGTGCAGCGAACCCTCGCCACGCTGCGTTTCTTCGACGCCAGCGTGCAGGGCACCGAAACCGACGCCACCGGGTACAAGGGCTTTTATTACCACTTCCTGGACATGCAAAGCGGGCGGCGGGCCGGGGCGTGCGAGCTGTCCACCATCGACACGGCCTTCCTTTTGGCCGGTATGTTGACTGCGGCGGCGTTCTTCCTCGACGACACCGACGACGAGCGTGAAATCCGCGAGCGGGCCGACAAGCTCTACCGGCGTGCCGACTGGCAATGGGCGCAAGACGGCGGCCCGACGGTCTGCCAGGGTTGGAAACCCGAAAGCGGATTCCTTTCCTATCGCTGGCGAGGCTACGACGAGGCGATGTTTCTCTATCTGTTGGGGCTCGGCTCGCCGACCTACCCGCTGCCGACGGAGAGCTATGCCGAGTGGACGTCGAGCTATCAATGGCGGCGCCTCTACGGCTACGAGCTGTTGTACTCCGGGCCGCTCTTCACCCACCAAATCTCGCATTTCTGGATCGACCTGCGAGGCCTTCGCGACGAGTACATGCGCGGCAAGGACAGCGACTACTTCGAGAACAGTCGGCGCGCGACCTATGTCCAGCAACGCTACGCCATCGACAACCCGCGTGGCTTCAGCGACTACGGCGAAAACTGCTGGGGCATCAGCGCGAGCGACGGCCCGGGACCCTGCGACATCGAAATCGGCGGACGCCGGCGCGAGTTTTTCGACTATCTGGCGCGCGGCGTGCCCGACGGGCCCGACGACGGCACCATCGCGCCCTGGGCGGTAGTCGCGTCGCTGCCGTTCGCGCCCGAGATCGTCTTGCCCACCCTCGACCATTTCATCAACCATGTGCACCTGCAGACCGAGGATCGTTGCGGCTTCAAGGCGACGTTCAATCCCACCCATCCGGACCGGTCCGAGAATCCCTTCGGCTGGGTCTCGCGATGGCAATTCGGGCTCAATCAAGGCCCGATCGTGCTGATGATCGAGAACTATCGCAGCGGCTTGCCCTGGCGATTGATGCGGAGCTCCTCCTACCTTACTTGCGGGTTGCGGCGTGCGGGCTTCACGGGCGGCTGGCTCGATGCCCCTGATGGCGGGACGACGAGCGCGCGCTAAGCGTCGAAGAGGCGGGCCAAATTCGCCCATCATTGACAGCGATCGACTGCCGTCAACTGGATGACGCGTCGTCACGAGCTCACTTGGACTCGCGCGAGGGTGCCTTCGACATCAACGACTGTAGTCAGGCCAGCTGGAACACTTCTGCCGCAATGAACCGGCGCCACTCGGGTCTGAACGGTCACTTGCAGGAAAGCAGATGATTGGCCGAACGCGTTAATAGACGGAATCCACCGCCGCAAAGGCCGAGGGCACGCGCTCGTTCTCCCCCCGAGGGGCTCGCCGCCGACTCTGCACTCCCGGTTTGCCCTCCAGGCGTCGCAACATCTGCCGCGCTGCGTACAGCGCGTGCCCCGACAGCCCGCGGCCACGCGCATACTGCGTCAGCGTGTTGCCCTCGCGCTTGGCCGCCGCCAGGTGGGGCGTCCATCGATCCAGATTGACCTTGCCACTCATCTCGCACTCCTCGTCTCAAACAAGAAGCGCACATCTTGACGCGACTCCTCCCGATGGCGGAAGAACGCGGTTTATTGATCGCTTACTGCCCAACGCCTGGCGCCTCGAAGACTACGGGGCGTTGCTTGCCCTGGCGCATCGCCGCGGACAGCCAGTAGACTTCCTGCCTCAACCACGATCATTCCGCCACGGCAAGGACGTGGTTGAATGACCGCTTACCGGCGGAGTTTCAGCGTTAGTTGGACACTTGAGTTTCAGCGTTAGTTGGACACCGAGTGCTCGAAAGGCATTGCGCGGAGGAAATGGAGGGAGCCCGTAGGGCGAATCCTACCGCCTCAAGGAAGCCCAGGAACGCGCCGCACGCAAAGCGAAATCCCGCGGCCACGCCGCCTCACGCAAGTGAGCGCTGAAGCCGATGTTGCGACCCAACGATTTGCCCCTCGTGTGTCTGCCCACCGAGCTCTCCGATGAGGCTCACCGCAAAACTGCTCGAGTTCCTCTATGAGCTCACCGAGGCGCTCGAACGTCACTACGGCGCCGAACTTCGCCGCTACTACCAGCCACGCGCCGACATCGGACAACGCGATCTTGATGTCGATCCCCCGAGCACCGATCCATCGTTCTGATCGTTGCCTCCCCATCTCGCCCGAGTGCCCCTACCAACACATCGCGCGCCCATCCTCAAAATGACGCGCTTTTACATCCCCGGCAACACCCCCTTCGGCCGGCTACTGCCGATCGGCGAGAAGGTACGAAAAATCGAGCGCGTCAACCCAAGTGGCGGGGACGGACGCGCGGATTCGCCGATAATGGGAATCTCCTTGAGCGGTTACCGGCCGAACAGGACGCGGCAGCGCGGCGGGGGAGGCTATCCGCATCGAGGCAGAGAGCGAGGCGTCGTGTCCAGAAATGTCGCCAAGATTGGAACCCTCGCCGGGATTCGGCCGGGGAACATGAAACAGGCCGAGATCGCCGGCCGGCACATCCTGCTCGCGAACGTCGATGGCCGCTTCTACGCCACTGGCGACACGTGCACTCACGAGGATGCATTGCTTTCGACCGGGTCGCTGCGCGGCGAGGTAGTCAAGTGCGCGTTGCACGGCAGCCGCTTCAAGCTGCGCGCGGGCGAGGTGATGGAAAATCCTGCGGAGCGGAACCTGGAGACCTGTCCCGTGCTTGTCGAGGGCGAAGACATCCTGGTGAGCCTGGAGCCGGCAGAGCGGCGCCCATGAGCGGTCCCGGCAAGGCGCCGCAGCCCGATCCGGCGGCCGAGATGCGCTCGATCATCAAGCGCATTGCCACCGGCCCGCAGCTGAGCAAGGACATTTCGCGGGACGAGGCGTGCGAAGGAATGAGCTTCGTGCTCGACGGCCGAGTCGATCCGGTGCAGGCCGCGGTGTTCCTGATCGCGCTGCGCATGAAGCGCGAGACCGACGACGAGAACCTCGGCATCCTGGACGCGCTGCGGCGGGCCACGCAGGCCGTGACGGCGCCGGTGGACGAAGTGCTGCAGATCGGCGATCCATACGACGGCTTCAACCGCACACTCCCGGCCTCTGCCTTCCTGCCCGCCGTGCTCGCGGCCTGCGGCGTTCCCGCGGTTTCGCACGGCGTCGAGCGCATGGGTCCCAAGTACGGCGTGACCCATCGGCAGGTGCTGCAGGCGGCCGGCGTGTCCGTCGATCTCGGCCCCGAGCAGGCCGCGGCGCGGCTCGGCGAGCCGGAGCTCGGCTGGGCCTACGTGGACCAGGAGGCGTTCTGCCCGAAGCTGCACCAGCTTGCCGCGCTGCGCACGCTGATCGTCAAGCGAGTCGCGCTGACCACGGTGGAAGTGATGGTGTGCCCCCTGCGCGGGCGCGTGAGATCCCATCTCGTCACCGGCTACGTGCACAAGGCCTACCCGAGGATTTACGCGCTGCTCGCGCGCCAAGCGGGCTTCGCCTCGGCGCTCATCGTGCGCGGCGTGGAAGGGGGCGTGACACCCTCGCCGCGCCAGGCGGGCAAGGCGTTCCAATACAGCGACGCAGGCGAAGAGCGGCCCTGGGACTTCGTGCCAGCGGACTTCGGGCTCGAGAACTCGTTGCAGGGCACGCAAGTCCCCGACCGGCTGCCCAAGGCGCGGCCCGAAGGCGGGGACGCAGCGGAACGCCTCGATACCGCCGCCGCGGCCAAGCTCGCGGCCGAGGCGGGCCTGGGCGCGCTCAAGGGCCAGCCGGGTCCGGCGCGAGACGACCTCGTGTGCTCTGGCGCCCTATGCCTGCGACATCTCGAGCGCCACGGCTCGCTGAAGGACGCGGCCAATGCGGTACGCGAAGCGCTCGATTCCGGCCGGGCGCACGATCGGCTCCAGCGCGCACTCTGAGGCCCGAGAGCGAGATCGATCGTATCGGTGCCGGCTGCAGCAAGGAGCACGCGCTCCGCCACGGCTGTGGTTTAACATTCATCGGCCCAGCGCCGGCGTGCCGCGCGGCGAATCCATGACCAACCCGACTCCCTTCCCGCAGATCGCCGAGCGCGCTTACTTCGCTGCGTTCCTCGACCTGCGGGGCAGCCCGGGCGTGGTCGTGGGCGGCGGCCCGGTCGCAGCGCTGAAGGCCGAGGCGCTGTTGCGCTCGGGCGTGCGGGTGACGGTGGTGGCGCCGCAGCTGTGCGCACGGCTGGCGCAGCTCGCGCGCGACGGCGCGCTTCGCCACGCGGCCAAGCGCTTCGACGCGGACGATCTCGCCGACGCTGAAATCGCGATCGCCGCCACCAACGATCGGGCGGTCAACGCGGCGGTGTCGAGCACAGCGCGCGCGCGGCGCATTCCGGTCAACGTCGCCGACGATGCCGCACGGTCGAGCTTCATCATGCCGTCGGTCGTCGATCGGGCACCGCTGCAAATTGCGATCTCCAGCGCCGGCGCCTCGCCGGTGCTCGCACGCACGCTGCGGCGCCTCATCGAAGCGGCGGTGCCGATTGCCTACGGGCGGCTCGCGGCGCTCGCGTTGCGGTTCCGTGCATCCTCCAAGCGCCGTCATCCGGATCCCGAGGCGCGCCGCCGCTTCTGGGAGGACGTGTTCGACGGGCCGATTGCAGATCTGATGCTCTCGGGGCGGGAGCAGGCGGCCGCAGACGCGCTCGAGTCGCGGCTCTCCGGCGAAACCGAACCCGCCGCAGCGGCGGGCGCCGCGTACCTGGTGAGCGCGTCTTCGGCTGACCCCGAGCTCCTCACGCTGCGCGCGCTGCGGGTGCTGCAAAGTGCGAACGTGGTGCTCTATGACCGATCGGTCGCACCCGCCGTCGTGGACCTGGCGCGCCGCGACGCCGAGCGTCTCCCCGTCGACAACGGCAGCGCTGCGGATGAGACCCTGGCGCAGATGCTGCGCCTTTCGCGCGAGGGCAAGCGGGTGGTTCGGCTGACCGGACCCGAGGCGCCCGCCCTGCGCCGCGCCGCGATCGAAGAGTTCGCGGCGCACGGCGTCGCGCTTACCATCGTGCCCGGCGTCCCGATCTAGCAGCCGCGAACGCGTCTCGTTCAAACAGCCCCGGGCCCGTTGCACCCCGCGCAGGGTTAGAATTTTGCTGGGAGAGGCTGCGGATGCAGACCGATAACGTCGAGAGCGACGCGGAGCATGGACGGTACAAGCTGCCAGCGCTGCTGGCGCTGTCGGAAGTCGCATCGAGCCTGTCAACGGGCGCCGATATTGACGCGCTTCTCGGCCGCTACCTGAGCACGATGATGCGCATCGCGGGCGCCACGGCCGGGACCGTGCGCCTGCTGACCGCCGACGGCGGCCACCTGCGCCTCGTGCGTGCGCTCGGCCTGCCAGCCGAGGCGCTGCAGCACGAGCAGATCGTTCCGCTCGAATGCGGTGCCTGCGGCGATGCGGTGTTGCGCGACATTGAGGTGTGCTCGGGGGCGCTCGAGCGCTGCGCCGAAGCGGCGCGTCACGGGTTCTTCCGTGACTGCGCCGAGCTCCACGCGGTGCCACTGCGACATCGTGGCGAGATCGTGGGCGTGTTTAACCTGTTCCTGCGCCGCGCAGACTCGGTACCGGAGGACGTGCGCCTGCTGTTCGGAGCGATCGGCGAGCACCTCGGTATGGCGCTGGAGAACGCGCGCCTGAGCCGCGAGAACGCGCGCATCACGCTCATGAACGAGCGGCAGATGCTCGCCGGCCAGGTGCACGATTCGCTCGCGCAGACGCTCGCCTACGCGCGCATGCGCGCCGGGGCCCTGCAGAGGGCGCGCGAAGAGGGCGACGCGGCGCTCGAGGAGCGCCACCTGAGCGAGCTCCAGACGGCGCTCGACGCCGCCTACGCCGAGCTGCGCGCCCTGATCGGAAACTTCCGGAAGCCGATCAACCCGCGCGGCCTGCTTGCTGCATTGCGCGACGCCATCGACGAGTTCCGCGCGCGCAGCGGCGCCCAGGTCGAATTCGAGGACCGCGTGCTCGACCTGGACCTGACGCCGGAGCAGGAGGTGCAGGTCTTCCACATCATCCACGAGGCGCTCGCCAACGCCGAGCGCCACGCCGCGGCGCGCCACGTGCGTATCATCGTAGACCGCGCGGCCGGCCGGCACAGCGTGCTCATCGAGGACGACGGCGCCGGCTTCGACGCTGGAAGCTCTGCGGCGCCGGGGCATTTCGGCCTCGCCATCATGCGCGAGCGCGCGGCGAAGCTGGGCGGGGAGCTGACCGTGGACGCGACTCGCGGCGGCGGCACGCGCCTGCGGCTTTCATTTCCGGAGCAGCCGT
>Ga0307372_10005355_pt1 | contig 19325 bp, 20 predicted proteins | sample OX1MG_FD_202533 | JGI IMG/M metagenome (GOLD analysis project Ga0307372, IMG submission 202533) | Soil microbial communities from Risofladan, Vaasa, Finland - OX-1 | ecosystem: Environmental > Terrestrial > Soil > Coastal area > Acid sulfate soil | place: Finland: Risofladan, Vaasa | collected...
CGGCGTGCCTAACTTTCACATAAATTAAGAAGCCGCATCCGCGTATCTCATTCAAGTTGTTGATATGGCTTGAATTAGGTGGTGGCCAGGGGCGGAATCGAACCACCGACACGCGGATTTTCAGTCGTTACATAATGCTATTACATGACATTATGCTTCCATATCTACCCTGACGAAGCTGGATATATCAATGGGTTACGGCTATACTAATCCCTATGTCGCCAGACCTGACTTGATGCCAACTGCTTCCACAGTGCTTCCACGGCGACAAAACCGAGGCCGGTATGAAGCTCACAAAACGGACCATAGAGACCCTGAAAACACCCCGCAAAGGGTACACGCTGCACTGGGATGATGAGATCAAAGGTTTCGGCGTTCGCATCACGGTAGCCGGCGCGTTTGCGTTCATCTACCAGCGCCGCATCCACGGCCATACACGTAAGTTCACCCTCGGGCGCTATCCAAGCATCACCCCAGATCAAGCCCGCAAGCGTGTGCAACGTATCGCGCTGGAGATCACCGAGGGCAAAGACCCCGCCGCTGAGCGTAAATTGCAGCGCACCAAGGGCATCACACTCGCGGAAGCCGTTGCGGACTACCTGCGCGACCGGGATCTGAAACCGCGCACCGTGACCGACGTGAAACGGCGTATGCGCCGCCTCGGCGATTGGCAGTCACTACCCATCAAAGAGATCACCCGTGACATGGTGGTGGCACGGCATCGCAAGATCGGCGAAACGTCACCGTCCAGTGCTAACTGCGTGTTTCGCTACCTGCGAGCGGTGCTGAATTATGCCGCCGAAGCCTACGGCACCGGCAACATGCCGTTTCTCACCGACATACCCACGCGCCGCCTGAGCGCGACCCGTTCCTGGTATCGCGTCGAACGTCGCCGCACGTTGATCGCGGTGCATGATCTGGCGAAATGGTGGCAGGCGGTTGAAGCACTGGCGGCCGATGATTCGCTATTTCGGCACGGGCCTGAGTACCGCGATTATTTCCAGTTCGTGCTGCTCACCGGCTTGCGCCGCAGCGAAGCCCAAGGGCTTACCTGGGACGCGGTGGACATGAAAGCGCAGACCGTCACGATCCGCGACACCAAGAACCGCGAGCCGCACACATTGCCGCTCACCGACTACCTGCAAACGCTCATCGAGCGACGCAAGGAACGGGCAAAGGGACCGTTCGTGTTCGCCACACCGGACCGTGAGCGCGTGGATAACTGGCGCTACGCCCTGGACGCGATAACCAAGCAATCCGGCGTGACGTTTTGCATACATGACCTGCGCCGGACGTTCGCCACCGTGGCGGAATCGCTCGATCTGCCCGCCTACGCCATCAAAAAGTTACTCAATCACAAGATGGGCGCAGACGTGACTGCCGGTTATATCGTGATTACGGTAGAACGGCTGCGCGCGCCCATGCAAAAGATCACCGACTTCATCCTGAAAGCTGCCGGAATAAAAGCCAGTGCAGACGTGGTGGAGTTGAAAACCGGGGGTGCGGCGTGACCGATGCAAAACCGACCGGCGCTGATCTCACTAAGTTGCTTGAATGGAACAAACAACTTGAGGAGGATTCATGGGCTATCCATGACAGGGTTTGTGGGGACTGCGGCGCGGAATATACCCTGAAGGTGCATACCTTTAACCACCTGGTCTGCCCGGAATGTGGTGCTATGGGGAGAGGGCTTCCGCCGGAATTTGAAGATAGGGTACGGGATCGCCCGCAACCACCACCCCACACACCCATAGAAAATCGCTGGTGGAAAGGTGTGCTGGCTAAACGCGGCCAGTTAAAGCGGTATTTTCCACGCTGGGCCGCACGCTTTCCTCGGTCGGACGCGCTCAAAGACCTGATGCTTTCCGCCCTAGACGCACTCGGTCATGACGCTAGCACCAAGGCCGTGCTAGACAAGATGCAGGAAATTGACGCCAGCAACGTTATTCAGGAAGTAACCGACGATTTCACAATTCTCTGGCGTAACCCAAAAACTGGCAGAGAGAAAACCACCAGCTTTGCTAGCTTCCAAAATCGCGTTTCTGCCATTCGGAAGAAGCGCCCCGCTGAGGGCTGGCCGAAGCCCAAAACAACTTAGGAGCATCCATGGCAACCCCAGACCCGGTTCCATCCCCCGCTTTTGACCCGCTTGAACGCGTTTATCTGCTGTTTCAGTCGGCCGTCAATCAGCAAAGCTGTGAACGGGTCTGCACCGCCATGGCAACCTTGGCAAACCAAGGTTATCGCGAGATTTACCTTTTGTTATCAACGCCGGGAGGTGCCGTTAGTAACGGTATAGCCATCTACAATCTCATGCGTGGGTTGCCATGTAAGTTTGTGACCCACAATATCGGGAATGTGGACTCTATCGGGAACGTGATTTTCTTAGGCGGCGAAGAGCGCTATACCTGCGCCTATGGCACTTTCATGTTTCACGGCGTCGGATTCGACATGCAAGCGATGAGATTTGAGGAGAAGAATCTTAAGCAGATGCTAGATGGCATTAAGAACGAGCATGTGCGGATTGGCGACATCATGCGAGAGCGATCCCACCTTGACTCCAGGTATATCGCTAAGCTCTTCCTCGAAGCCCGGACCAAAGATGCGGATTTCGCCGTGGAAAAGGGTCTGGCCCATGGCATCCGGGAGGTCCAGATAGAACCCGGGCGCCAAATAGTGTCCCTGGCGGGGTAACCCGCTAATTTCATAGTTCCCATTATTCATACGCATACCCTCGCTAGAAATGTCAGTATAGCCTTCAATTACCTAATTCTTATAGCTGACCGTTAGTCAGTAATAGTACCCCTGAAAGCCTGGGGTTTCGTTAAGTACATACTTCAGATTATTCCGTACAAGATTAAAAGTCCGCGCGTCGCTGATAAGGTTTCATCAAACTAAGTAATACAATATAAGGCGTTACGCGATAGGCGGTTTTCAATGATTCGTGCGTGGAAGCACTGTGGAAGCGCTTGGGATGGTTTCGAGGCATCCGCCAGCCCCCGTTTTTTCTCCCACCGACAGCCACGGATCGCGTCCCCGGCAGCCAGGCGGTAGGCAGGAAGGCCACTTCCGGGCTGGATCGGCCTCATCCGCATCTGGGTAGCCTCCCGGCAGGTTAGACCGTGGGATCTGGCCGGTTCAGACGCCTTTTTAATGCGTTCCGAAACTAACGCAAACTGGAAGCCGTCACGCCCTGCGCATCCGCGCTGAACGCCGCCTGAGCGAGCTTCTCCGCTGGCAGAGTGAAACGGTAGGGCTGAATCCGGGAACGCGGCAAAGTATGGAACACGGCGGTACTATGCGGGAACCGCCGTCTATACCCCCTCAATAACGCATGCACACCCGCACACTCAAAGCCGTTGCAACCCGCATCGTTGGTAGGGTATACGGGTGTGTATGGCTGCCGTGGCTTTCGGTCAATGTCGGCGTGTTGGCGTTTAACTTAGACTGAACTGCGCAGAGGATGTGCGTGCAGAGGCGATCAAGTGCAAGTACTGCGGTTCAGATATTCCAGAAGCAGCCATTGAACAGGGCGGAGGCGCAACATGACCAGTAAGACCGTAACTTGTTTCAACTGCGGCACGGAATATCCTATCAGACCGCCAAAGCCATATACGCCCTGCGAGGAACACGAAAAGCTGCTGAACGATCCGGGCTACGCAAAAACAATCATATCGGAAATACAACTTTGCCCGGAATGTGGATCTGGGGCACGCCTAGCGACGCCAGAAACCGAAGACATGCTCCGCAAACGACCGATGCCGGAGCATTGGACTCCAGAGGAACGTACCGCATCGGTGAACTGGTGGAAAACCCTGGATGCAAAACGCAAACAGCTTCAAGGGTATTTCGCGCGCCAGGCAGCTCGCCACTCGCGACAAAAAGTATTCAAGAATTTGATCCTTCGCGCCATGAGTACACTCGGTGAACAGGAGCTGCTAGAAGCAAAGCGAAAGAAAAAGCTAGGGGAAACTGTATTCAAGAAAGTACTGGAAATTGACAGCGGAAACATCATCCAAGAAATCGAGAAGGATGAAAGCGGTCATCCTAAGCGTATTTACTGGCGTAACCCCGACACCGGAGCCGAAGATGATATTGGTTTTCCTCGTTTCTTAAATATCGTGAGCGAGTTGCGCCAGCCAAGGATTGGTATGCAGAAGGCTCCACAATGAACGAACGTTCAGGTTTTCGATATAAGGGTTATGTAATCACCCCAACTGCAATTGTAATATTTTAATGGGTCTTCGTGGAATTGAGTGGGTACTTTAGCGTGGTATTCAGGCCGCAGGCCAAGCGGAATGGGGCTTCCAGGGTAACAGGCGGGTGCTGAGTTCGTGAGCATGATAAGGGTTGTCCCAGGCTGGGCGCGTATCAAGAGCAACTCCAGCCCACGCGATGCGCGGGCGTGGCACGCCAAGAAGGGAATACGCGGGTACTCGGCAGGAAACACCGGCCTTCCCGGGGCTTTCTGTCCCGTAGACCAGAGGGCTATTAGTAGCCGCATGATGCTGAACACTACCGAGCAAATACCCTAAAACACCAAAATCTACCCACACGATTACGCGAAGAGCCATTTTAATATTCGGTGATTCAGAGGCAACAGTAGAGAGTTGCCGATTAAGTCGCCGGCGCTACAGACAACTCTGGAAGCGCGACTCTGCTGAGATAACTCGCAAATCTGTGCGACAAATCCTCACGGAACAACGCCGATATCGTCGCGCGATACCTCGTTACCGCCAATTCATATAATTGTTCCCGCGGAACTGAAGTGTAGTGCTTGAAATCCACAGCGAGATCCGGGAGCTGAAAGTCGGCGTTGCCAACTATGTAATGATATCTCTCATTTTGATTTGTTTTTATTGGACTCCAGCGATCGCTATTATAGTTCTCCATGACCCAAGTAGATTCGTCGAAGGCTTCTCTTAGATGAGTACCAGTACGTAACTGTTCCGCCGGATATGCCGGCAGGAGTAGCAGATCACGCAGATATTTATCTCGTTTGGCTGCACGCGCATCGGAGCGATTGCGCCAATCGTGCTCCAGGTCGCAATCTTGTGTGACCAAAACGCAGTAAGGCAGCACGCAGTCCGAGACTAGGATATCCGAACTATCAGCGCCAGCGCGCTTCCATTTTTCGATCAACAGGTCACGAAAAATGTCGCCTTGATGGAGCCGCCCACCACTACGCTGAACGAATGATCTAGTTACCTGACTTAACGGCATATCGCTTAGTCGTGCGACGCGGTTCGAGCTTTTTTCGATACTCTGTCCAGTAGTCTGAAGCCGACGTAGAGCTATATGCTCTGCTGCGCTCATCAGACTTAGGTTTTGATACGGCAGTCGCAGTCTGTCTAGTTGTGGATGTATATTTAGTCACGTACTACTCCCATTGCGTCACGCAATCTCGCTTCGATGCTTGCCTCGAAGGCATTTTCACACACGTCATTGAGATCCGCGACTCGTCTGAGCATTGCATCTCGATTTACCGCTCCTGTTATATAACAATCAAAATCTAAAATGAATTGCCTACGCACAGCAGGGGCCGGAAAATCGGGATTGTGTATCCCATAGTTCGCTACAAGCGTTACGTCGTTGTGCGATGAAACGACTTGATGCATTGATCTAGACAGCGCAAATCTTTCAGGAATTCTTGAAATTGTGGCATGTATAACTTCATCGGAAAGATATCCATTCCAATCCAACGCATTGCCTTGGTCGAGATCCACCTGATTTATATACCGCAAACCAACGCGCGTGAATTCGTTTACCTGATATGTATCCTCAAAAGATTCATAAATCTCGGAAAACTGACCGAAGAAATCATCAAAGTTTGTAAATGAACGATTGAGATTCATTAGGCTAAGTGACTCAGTCGTCAACTCGATACACTTATTCCCGGTATCATCCTTCGCAAACCACGTATAGCCTACGATTCTCTGATCAACCACAGGCCTGTCCAATGCTACGGTAAATTGGATTTGAGCCTGTGGCAGACCGGTTATCTGCGGGAAGTCCTCGGCCACGCTTGCCATCAGCGCCGGGCGGCGTTCGCTTGCAATATCTGCCACGCGCGGATAATCAATCCGAAGAACAACCTGGGAAAGAAAGTTACGTTCGTATTTCATGATCCCTTCGGAGAAATTGAATAGCAGTTTCTAAACTCAAGCCCTCTGCGCAACTCAAATATGGGGTGTCCAGCCAATATATTCAACTGTACTCCGGCGTGACCCTTACTTGGTCGTGTTCAATCAGGTCGTTGTACGAACTCGTTTAGCGCGATGCCCCAGGCGCGTAACCACTCTCCGTAATTCTTACGCCCCTCAAATTTTAGCCTATTTACAGCTACAGCCTCCCAACGTTCCTCTGCGTCGTCCAACATTCCCAGGACGGCGTCCACAGTGGTTCGTGCTAAATCGCCCGTGGGCCCGGTACCCATAATGGCATTACACGGATACATCAATTTTGCTAGGACTTTATTGAATAACTCGAACTTTATTGTCTAAGTCGCGACTTTATTGTTGCGCCATAGATAGGCTGGGCCTATCACCCTGAGAACGCCCATCGCTCCCAAGCCGTTAAGGAGTTGGCCTTCCATTTGCTATCGGCAAAAGGGCGGCGGATGCCGCGCATCGAATTATGTAACCACGTGCAGGGCCTGTAAAGCGCACATGCTTTTTTGGAAAGATCATAAATCCGAGTGTCGCTGGTAAAAATTTGACTCTATAAGCCAAGCGTTAAAAGAAATTATGCAAGAGGGGTATTTCTGTAATTCACGTGTGGAAGCACTGTGGAAGCGCTGGGGATGACTTCAAGGCACCCGCCATCAAAGAAGAGAGGAGGCAGCCAGGGATCGCGCCAAGCAGCCCCGCAGAATCAACCGGTAGCTGGCAGTGGGAGGAGCTTTTCAGAGGCCATTTTTAAGCGGCCATGCCCCCTCTGCCTTACCTTATTGATCTGAGCGGTATGGGCAGGCGGCATTGGACTATAGTAGAGAACGTCTAAGTACGCCACAGCAGCTGAATCTTGCATTTATCGACGGGCAGAGGGAGCTTGTAGTTAGCTAAGCTGAACGCTAGTAATGAGTAGCCAAAACCCACAGCCTGCTGAACTGTCTACCTCATCGGCACAGAGGAAAATTGGGAATTTCCTCACAATTAGCCGACTAATTGACAGGGGAGCTACTATTTTAGTCGTTGGATTTAAGTGCGTCACGGTTATATACATCGCCCATGAAATTGCAACGATAATTCTCGCTTTGGCTGGTAAGAAAACCGATGCCCATATTAGCGTTCTGGTTTCAGTGTTTTCCAAGTTTGATGTGGCAGATGTATCAGCGTGGATCGTTACTGCGATAGTTCTACTTTATGCATGGAATGAACGAAATGAAAAAAGGCGCAAGACTGAAAGGCTATCGAGTCGTATTAGGGAACTTGAGACTAGGCTCGACGCAGGGCGTACTTCGAGTGGCTTAAAGTCATCTGGTGATACAGCTGATGGAGATAAGACATGAGTGAAATAATTTTATTGAAGGCTCTCTCAGGACTTATTACGCTGGGTCTTTTCCTATTCTTTTTCTATGGTCCTTGGCAAGCGTATGTAACTGATGTCACTCGTCAAAGACTCTTTGAATTACGTGACAAACTTTTTGATTATGCGCTGGATCATCCTGAGTTTAAGGCGTGTGTGGCATCTGGACAAATTCGTGAGCTGTTAAATTCCATGATTCGATTTGCCCATGAAATTGATGTTGTTCATTTTACCGCCATGATTACATATCTTGCCACTGGCGATCGAAAAGTTATATTGCTAAGAGCTGCTGGCAATGTAGATAACGTGATCAAATCTATACCGGAAGCTTTTCGTGATGATGTACGTCAGATCGTGAAAGATGCGCATGTGGTTATTTTGTGGCATTTTTATCGTCGTTCTCTTTTCTTAATAACCGCAACACTCGTGCTTGTTCTTCCTACTATTGTGCTTTTGGTTATGATGGCGTCTACAGGGAATATGGTGCGAATTATAACAAGGAAATTTGGAAAATTTGTAAACGCATTAGCTTACGAAGATAGTCGGTCTCACAGAAGAATCGTGAATTGTTAGCTCTAAACGCAACCTGATTAGGATGCAACACCGGTAAGGAGCCAGACTTTTCTTTGGTGTCTGATGCATTTCGAGCAGCTTGACCTTGCAAGAAATAATAATTCAGCCTTTTTACCTACTGCTCGGCTGGCTCTTTCAACGGTAAGGTCAACTCTCCGGGTCGAAGCCGGGATGCACCGCCATGATTTTGAAAGCAGTAGTGGGCATCGTATCACCCGTCGCCACGCCGTAATCGGCCGCCAGTAGCGCTGATGTTACCAGCGTCTTGTACAAAACATTTTGGCAAAACTTTACTGTATCAAATTAGCTCTTTACTGATCGGAGATCGCTATGACACGCCGCATCATTTCTGAAAGCGCATTGCTCAAGATTCTAAACGATGAGTTACACAAATTGCCTGATTCACGGGATTATCGGTTTAATTTGGGAGTCACAAGACTCGTGCAACCGGACGAAAGTGGATGTAATTGGTCTAACGCAACTTTGCGTGGCAGCGGTGCTCCCGTAAGCATAATGCTGGACGATGCCGATATAATCATCACTGAGGCAAGGCAACTGTACAATCTTGATGATATATAATCATGTCACTGGCTGCGGTGCGTGCTTCTCCTTTATATCTCAAACACCTTCAGAACCTCGTCGCCGTAATGGTTGATGACCTTCACGGCGATCTTGCCCGATTCGGGCTTGGCGAAATGGCGGCTCACTGTGCTGTAGAGACTACCCCACGCCGCTTCGTCGATATCGGCGCGCAGGGCGCGTTTCAGTTTTTCGTAGGGTTCTTCGGCTCCAGTGAAATAGGCGTGGCGCACGAAGAAGCTCTCACCATTGTAATCGGTGTCTATGAACCAGCAGGCGATGTCGTCGGTGGAGGCGCTGCGGATCTGCCCAGTTGTCGGGTCGTAGACATCCACGCCCTTGATTTCGGCGACGATCTGCCCGTCCTTCTGCTTCTTGATCTCTACGTCCGGCTCACCAAAGACCATGAACAAGTTACCCGTGCCGGTCTTCTTGAGTAGTTCGTTGCCCATCGTCAGGTCCGGGTTCATCTTGGCGGGCAGCACGGTTAGCTTGCCGTAGCGTTTTACTTCTTCGGCGACGTGTGGGTCGAAAGCAAACCCGCAGACGATCAGCATGTTGAAACCCACGCCCTGCACCGCTTCCTTGGCTGCTTCCTTCACTTGCTGCGGGCCGACGGTGCCGTGCTCGGGGCCGATAGAGACGGCTACACGCCGGGTCTTGCCGTCAGCATCGGTGTACTCGCCCGCCGCGTGCAGCCACGCCCCGGCGTAGGGGTCAAGCCGGTCGAAGGCAAGCCGTTCTGCTTTGCGGGTGTTTTGCACGCCCGCCTTCTTGAGGTAGTGCAGGATCATGGTGGTGAAGTCCTGCTGCTTCAGGGCTTCCTTCTCCGTCACCGTGCCGTTGTGATTTTCGTCGGCGGTGGATAGCACGCGATGCGGTGAAAGGCTCTCCACCGAGAAAGGTCCGCACACCCGCACCCGCTTATTGTCCTCATAGGGCTGGTCGAAGAGCATTTCGGTGTCGGCATGGCGGGCGATGGCGGCGTCGATCTGCTCGCGCGTCATCCCTTCCTTGATGTCGAGATTGTTGGCGATGGAGCCGAGCGTGATGTGTGGCACGCGCTTGTAAACAAATCCCTTGCGTATGTCGTTTTCTGTCTTGTATTCGGGCGGCATCTTGCCTGTCAGTTCTGCGTCTTTCTTGTTACCCTCGGGCGAGTCAGCCAGCAGATAGTAGGGATACTTGGCTGCCATCAGGCGCGTACGCGCCAGCGCAAGGGCGACGCGGCTGGTGTCACAGGTGATCCAGCGCCTGCCCCACTGCTCGGCGACATAAGCGGTCGTGCCACTTCCGCACGTCGGGTCGAGCACCAGGTCGCCGGGGTCGGTGGTCATCAGAAGGCAACGCTCGATAACACGATTTGAGGTTTCCACAACATACGATCGCTTGCTCGCTGCACGCGTATCAGTCCAAACATTTACAATTGCTTGATACGGGTAATCCTCATGAACAAATACATAGCCTAGTCCGTTCCCAACACTTTCGATACGATCTGCGATGATGAGTTTCTGCATTCCGGCTGGGTTAGTCTTCCAACTTTTGCCTGCAGTGGGCATAAAGACACGATCGCGATAGGTCACACGAAATACACAAGACTCAGTCAATCCAGCACTCGACAAATCAATCACACGGTACAGCTTCATCGTCTTATTGAGTAATTCACCTTCACTGTCAACGTCATCATCTTGGAGTTTTCTTCGGTTTCCATTTGAGTCTTGGACACGATCAAAGAGCGTATCAAGCCCCGACGATTTCGACGTGAATAACGGGCGATACTTAACCTGACTCTTAACTTTGGCGAACCATAAAATATGGTCGTAGATATTCGCAACGAGTGTTGTTCCTAGCGCCATCTTAGTCTTAAAGGAAATTTGCGAACAGAAATTCTCGCTTCCAAACACTTCATCCATCACGCATCGTACGAGATGTACGTTCTCATCTCCAATTTGCACAAAGACGCTACCAGTTTCGGTGAGTAATTCGCGGGTCACCACCAGTCGGTCACGTAGGTAGGCCAGGTAGGAATGGATGCCCAGCTTCCAGGTGTCGCGAAATGCACGCACCTGTTCGGGCTGGCGTGTGGCGTCCTCTGCCTTCCCATCCTTCACGTCCCGCTTGCGGGTGCTTACCTGCCAGTTGGATCCGAACTTGATGCCGTAGGGCGGGTCGAGGTAAATGGTTTGTACCTTGCCCTTGAGCCCCTCCTTCTCGGCTAGGGAGGCCATCACCAGCATCGAATCACCGAGGATCATGCGGTTCGACCAGTTCTGTTCGTGGTGGTAGAAGTCAATTTTCTGCGCGAAGTCGGCCGGCCCGCCGTTAAAGTCAGCGAAGAAGTTGAACTGGTCGCCGTCAGGCTGTTCGATGCGCGGCAAGGCATTGATTATCGCTTGCGGATGAATCTTCTCCTGAATGTAGATCGGCACGACGGGGACGGCAAAGTCTTCGCGGTCCTGTTGGTCCTTGCCTTTCCAGACTAGCTGCGGATCGAGAGATGGATCGCGCGGATACAGCATGGTTTTCGGTGCCAGTTCTTCGTCAGCCACAAAGTCGCGCAGTTCCTCGGTAGGGATGTTGGCGCGCTTGTCCTTGTGGCGGATAGATTCGACTTTGGTCCTAGGGTTGTTTTTTTTAGCCATGAGCGACTTCCTTTTTTAACTCCGCCTGCGTCTGTCTCAGAAAACTACGGATAAGATTTTTTGCGTCCCACGGATCGGCGATTTCGATGAATGCCCAGCGGCCAAATCCGCCGTGGTTGTTGATAGCCGGCACCCACAGTGTACGCGCCGTTGCGACCTTGGCAGCTTTGTCCTTTTTTTTCTCGCCGGTGACTTCGACGATCAGGTTCAAGAGGTCATCCTGAGCGTGACTGTCGTCGATACACGCGATGAAGTCGGGGATGTAGTTCCTTTCTTCACCATTCAGCGTATAGGGGATGGTGAAGTTGAGATTGTGATTTTTGACATATCGGATTACCTCGGGCATGTCTTCAATTGCTGCAGCCATCTTCTGTTCCCATGAGTTGGTATCGGCAACAACATGGGAGATATGACACTTGTCATCACGGGTGGCATAGACGGGCCTAGTGGTGTCGAAATCTACATAACGGGTCGAACCAATGCTGTCATAAGGGCGCAGGATCGGATTGAGTGCGGCAGTCCCATCGGTCGAGGTAACTATGGCCTTGTAGATTCGGTCGGCGGCGTCATGCGCGAACTCTATCAAGAGCAGCAGTTGCGGGAAGGTGTTGTCTTTGAGCGTGACACATTCGGCGAGCCAGCGCTTGGCAATGCCGAGCAATTGCGGGAAGAGCCAGGGTTTGTCATTTCCGTCGTCGTCGCGGAAGTATTTCTCCAATACGAGCTTGGCAAGCAAAAAGGCCACTTCGTTGGGCCGGTGACGCTTGAGATCGTCGAGTGTGTGAATGCTGGATTCGCCGACGATCGGAGCGTTTTCAGTTTTAGTTGGAATGTCAGCTGTGGAAAGGGCGAGATGCGATTCGGTGTTGAAGGTAGCGCTAAGCCGTTCGCCGGCTACGTCGTAGCGATAGCCGAGTAATCTGGGAAATGTGATCTCGCAGGCAATGCGGCTTTCGATGGCGCGTACACGGGTTGGCAGCGGGCCGGGCTTTGGATCAACGGTTGCGCCACTGCACGGAATGAAGGAAAACGGCACGCCATAGACTTCAGCATATTCGGGATCAAAATGACCGTCTTTATTGGCAGCGTAACTCATACGACGCAGGGCGCGACCGACGACTTGCTCACACAGCAGTTGAGTACCGAAGGCACGCACGCCGAGGACGTGGGTGACGGTATTGGCATCCCATCCTTCCGTGAGCATGGAAACGCTGACCACGCACTTGACGTGTTCCCCGAGTTTTGCTGCCTTGCCGACGGTATTCATCACTTCGCGTAGCAGGTCTTCGTCGGTAAGGCTCTCGGCATCGCGCCCAGGGAATCGGGCGCGGTAATCGGCCTTGAACTCTTTAATTTCGCGGACAGCAATCTTCTTGAAGTCATCGCTCATTGATTTGCCGGATTCGAGCTCCTGACTATCCACTAGGATCGTGTTCGGACGATGTAGCCAGCCGCCGTTGCCGTCGTCATTCCGAAAGATAGGAAGCTGTCCTGCCTGGACGATCCTCTGTTCGCCAATCTGCTTTTCCCATCCGCCGATAAAATCGAAGACCAATTTGGAGACATTGGTGTTGTTGCAGACAACGATGAATACAGGGGGTGTGATGCCACGGGCCCTGGCCTCGGCATTCTGCTGCCACAGACGGAAATACTTCTCGTAGTTACCGTAGAGACTGAGCAGCGCTCCTTGCAGTTCGACGGAGAGCTTTGGTTCGTTGCCCCTCTCGTCGGTTTTACGTCCCTTCTTCGGCAGGTCGTCGCGTATTCGCAGCCACAGATCACGGTATGTAGGTTGTTCGCCCGTCATCGAGTCGTCAGCTACCGGTACGCGGGGCACTTTGACGATGCCGGCCTCAATGGCATCAATCAGGGAAAAATCCGAGACCACCCACGGAAAGAGCGTGCCTTCGGGGTAACCAGATCCTCGTAGAAAGAAAGGTGTGGCCGAAAGATCATAAATAGCTTTCACGCCAATCTTGGCCTTAACGGCCTCGATGCCGGAAATCCATACGCGAGCTTCTTCCTCTCGCTGTTTGACCTCGATACGATCATCACCAGAAAGCGATTCATCCTCGCCGTCAGGTTTGCGACGGTAACAGTGATGGGCCTCGTCATTAAGAACGATGATGTTTTTCTTGGTACTCAATTCGCGACAGACACGGCGTACCATCTGGTCGGGAGTTTCGGTGAATGGACTTGGCTGTCCATCGGCGAGGATTGACTTCGTGATCTTGCCTACAGCGACCTTTTCACGCAATTGGAAGGCATGGTAGTTGGTGATGAGGATTTTGGCTTGCCCGAGCTGGTCCAGTAACTGAGCCGGAACGATGTCGCGCTGGCGATAGTAGTTGTCCGGGTCGTTCGGCAACAACACGCGCAGGCGGTCACGTATAGTAATGCCGGGCGTGACGATCAGGAACGTGTCGGAGAAGCGCGAATCCTGCGGGTTGGCGCGCTTATTGAGCGTGTGCCAGGCGATGAGCATGGCCATGACGACGGTCTTGCCAGAGCCGGTTGCCATCTTGAACGCCGTGCGGGGCAACCCGGGATTCGAAGTATCATTCGCCTCGCGTATCGCGTTCTCTATCCATGTGTCGTTATATTTTTTTGCTACCTCTGCAATGTAGATGGCGGTTTCAAGGGCTTCGTTTTGGCAAAAGAATAGTTTCTTCTCACGGTTGGAGTCAGTCCAGTAGGTAATCAAGCGCGCGGTAGTTGGCGTTACACCAACGTAGCGGCCCTTGCGCCAAAGCGCGACACGGCGGCGTATGTCGTTGACTAACTTGTTCTCTTCAATACGGTCTTGTGTCCATTCTGTGTCGAAGCGAAGCTGCTTCGATCCTTGCTTCTTCGGCTTGGCGATGGGCACGAAATAGGAGCTTATACGCCGATCATCAACGACCTCATTCGTAATGCCCTCGTCAGTGAAGCGAAAATGTCGGGTTGGCTCGTCGTAGGGCGAGTTGATGATCGGGTTCTCGATAACGACTACGCTCATGGTGTTCCGATAGTGTGGTGGCTTGCCTTTGCTGGCGGTGCTCTTTTGGCGAACCTAAAGCCCCGTAGAGTTTAGACTGGCAACGACCATTTCAACAGATAACGGTAACGGTGTGTACCCCAATATCCAGTGGGATGGTTACTGCCAAAGCCCCATCATTTAGTGGCCTGTGGCCTACATTGGGGCCTCGCAATGTCGTCATAACGCATCATTCGGCTATTTTAGAGGACGTGCTATCCTAAAACCGATACAGTGGGCTACAGATTTGGCATAAGACCCCTAACATCAAGGAGCACCCTATGAACCAGACTGGAGATCATGAAGAGGCGATACGCAAGGATACTGAGCTTCTGCTCGAAGAGGCTATGAAACAGCCAGGTGTCAAAGAAGCCTTAGAAGTTAACCAGGCCTACCAGGATTTACGCGACCGTGCTGATTTAAGCGGAGCAAGCATGCAGTTTATACGGGTAATTAACGCGACGCGCACTGGCTAACACTCTCACGCTTCAAATAAAAACGGGGGTGCGTCATGCCCACATGGAGTGGGATACTCAATGAAATTCAGCAGCGAACGGCGCTAATAGGCCCGGCTGCAATCGATGAAGTCAGGCGAAAGTACCTAATTCAACTCAGCCAACATACGGGACGGAACGTCATCCTGTATGCCGCGAATTTCACAGCACCAATCGGACCTGAATCTCTTCCATTCATCCAAATAATTGATGAGGATATGCAGGGTTTCATGGAAGTTGTTCACGGCCTTCATGGAGACAACTTAGACCTGATTCTACATAGTCCTGGAGGAGTACTGGAAGCTGCTGAGTCAATCGTTTGCTACCTTCGCTCAAAATTCAACAACATTCGTATCATCGTTCCACACCTTGCACAATCTGCGGCAACAATGATTGCCTGCTCTGCTGATGTGATTGTGATGGGAAAGCAATCATTTCTCGGTCCAATTGATCCGCAATTATTTCTACAAACGCCGCTTGGCCCCCGTTTTGCAGCGGCTCAAAGCATCGTAGATCAGTTTGCACGAGCTAAGATCGAGTGCCAAAACAAGGATAATTTTCCAGCTTGGGCTCCGATGTTGCAACAATACGGGCCGGAGCTGCTTGTCAGATCAGAAAATGTAATCGAACTATCCCGTGAACTTGTACGTCAATGGTTAGAACAGTTCATGTTCGCATCAGATGCCGCGCCAGATCGTGCTCGTAAGGCTAGTGAGATTGCCGATTGGTTGGGCAATCATAACGCCTTCAAAACGCATAGCAAGCATATTCAGCGATCTGAACTTGAGAATCATGAATTGAAGATTGAACGCCTGGAAACAGATCAACAGCTACAGGATCTTGTGTTGTCTGTCTATCATGCAACTACACACTCATTCGCTAACACGAGATGCGTCAAGATCATTGAAAATAACCTTGGTAGGGGCTTTTTCAAGATCAACAACCCTGTTACGCCACCGGTCATTCCACCTACAACACCAGTCACACCTACACCAGCAGTAAGGAAAGGATTGTTCAAACGCATTTTCGAGATCCTTTTTGGCTGAGAGATTGTGGTGCACCACCAATTTTCAGCATTATCGCTTGCATGGAATATTCCACCAGCTCATCATGCTTCGCGGCCAGCCGCTTGAACGTCCGCCAGCGCATCCACTCTGGCTTATTGCCCTGGCCGTTCAAGATGCCTGGCTCCCATCCCAGTCGTGCCCGGAGTTTGTCAGCCATCCGTGCAGCACGCCCTCCTGCATCCTTGCGTGAACTGGCATAGGCCAACCGGTAGCACTTTCGGCAGGCGAAGATGCCTCCGCCGTAGAGAATCGCTACGCGCCGCCCACAGCCAACAGCCGGGCAGATAAACCAAGCGCGTGAGCCGCCCAGATTGCATGGGGTTCGCACTATGCTCACGGGGTATTGCTCGTCCTTCCATTTCTCCCCGCCACTTCGGTGTCTATAGATCAGGATCACGCGGTCTTGCTCGGTCCGCATCTGGATTGATGCCACGGTTTCACCGTCGCGTATCCATTGCCAGCCGCCACAATAGCCCGGCCTCAGTACCCCTTCACGCGACCAGCGCCGCACGTCCAGGGCGCGGTAATCATCCGTGGTGGACTTCGCGCCGTAGCACCAGTGGATCCCGCTACCCAGGCCGCCCATTGGATTTTCCCGTAATCAATTGGTGAACTGACATGCTCAGGATACCGGCAGTTTGGCTGGGAGCCTTGTCCCGTCTGCGTTTGCGTCGATTTCTAGTGTGTTTAATTTCTGCGCCTCAAGTCCCCGCAATTCGCCGGCGATTATCTCGCGTATGGCGTCCTCGAAGTCATCATCTCCACTGAATGAAGGGTACTTCGCGCGGTCTATGTGCGGCGCAGCCAGCCCCTCTACTAACGGATCGCGACCGGCAAGCTGCTGCACGATGACCGTCAGCGGAGCCGGCGCGGTTGCGCCCGGCTTGCCCACCAAGTATTGCGCCAGCCACGCCCGCGCACTAGGATCGCCCGTCTTCGCCGCTGCCAGCGTGGCCATCACAACGCTGCGCCAGTCTTCCAGCGTCACTGCCTCCAGCATAACGGCCAAGTAATCGCTTTCGGTTCGCCGGTGCTCGAAGCGTCTCTTAATATAGGTCTGTTTCTGGGGTGCCATCTTCGCTATGAGAGTGGACGCGGGATTGGCAGGCCGAGGCGACGGTTAGCACACCACCAGCACGATCCAAGCCTGCCATCCTTGAAGCCAGGCGGCGCGAACACGGGACCGCAAAAGCGACAGGTTGCGGTGCTCGTGTAGTGCGGGGGTGCGGTGCCCTGCATCCGCATCTTGCGGCACTCATGCGCACGGGCAAACGCGGCGAGCCTTTCTGAATGCGTGGCGATCTCGGCATAGTCATCGCCCAGGATGCTACGCAGTTCTTCCTGAGTATCGGACTGCGTATTAAGCTGATTAAGCGTATTAAGGGGGGCTTTTTCCGCTTTATACGCTTTTTCCGCAGGCGCATCTGCGAGCATTTCCAAGTAACGGCTCACGACGCACCTCCTGCATACCAGATTTCAGCCGCCCTACCGCTGGTTTGCAAGGTCTTGCAGTGAGCGCGGTGGTGCTGGATAAGTAGATCGAACGCGCGGCCCAGTTGCACGCCGCTGCGGTGACTACCAAAGGCACGATTGATTTCGGTACGACTTAGCCCTTGATCGCCGGCTTGTGCCAGGGCGCGGCTAATTTCGTCCGCAACGGGGTCGCCGAGTGTGGCACCGAAAATGTAGCGGGCTGATGCTTCCGAGTAGTCCCAAAGCGCCAGCGCCGCTTTCAGGTGGGTAATTTTGATCTCGGCACTGCCATCCAGCAGCGCGTACACCAGCGCCAGCCGCACCACCTGCGCTTCGGCACGGCCCAGGATCGCACCCAGTAAGCCCGGCTGGCCTTCGGATAAATCGGGATAGACACGCTCCCAGGCCGCAGCCGCCGCCGTATCCATCCGCACCTCGCCGATCTGGCCTGCATTCCCAATGGCCCGCGCCAAGCGTTCCGCGAGTGGCAGGAGTGTGGCTTCGTCCAGGTTACCGCCATGCGGCAAACACTTTGAGCGTTTCACACAGAGGAAAATAAACCGATTCGCAAAGCCGTTCGCAGCTTCGGTGCGGTCGAGATATCTGCGCAGTTCCTCAGCAGTGACGTGGCCCACTATCGAGACATGAGCACCGGTGGCGCGTGCCGGGCTGTTCTTCGTCATGGTGGCAAGATCGCCGCGATCCCAGCCGTCACGGATCACGCGGCTAAGCGTGTTCCCTTCGCGGATCATCACCCGGAGCACATTCGCAAATTCCGACTCGATGATGAACAATCGCTTGTCGGCAACACCAGCGTCCTGTTCGATTTCTACCGTGCGCGCATCGGAACCTTTGCCGGTGCGCTCACGCCCATAAATTGCATCACGCACGGCCCAAATCAAACCTTCACCGGATGACAAGCCGGAATGAACGCATGCACGCACCCACTGATCGTCCACCAGCTCGAATAGCTTGCGGTTGCGGCCCCAGCTCGTGCCTTTGCGTGCCTTAGCTGTTTCGCCGACAAGCACGAAGTATTCGTTGGCATAATGCCGGTCACCTTCAACTGCGTAATAAGCGTTCCGTCCAATGCAATTTCCAAAGGCACCATGAAGCTGCGCTAGAAGTGCCACGGAATCAGCCTCGGTATGTGGTTCGATGGCGCGCACCAGCTCGCCGGCAAGGCCGTAGAACGCAGCACGATCAATTTTCGCCGGCCATGTTGGCGAGGTGTCGCGCGGCAGCGTGATGATCTCCGCCGGCTTTTTCGGAGTCAGTCCACCGCCCAGCACTGCTCCGGTTTCGGTGTGCCGGAAGTGTCGCGCGTGCCTCACGATTTCGGGGCCGGCTTCAATGCACGCGATGCGATAGGCTTTTTCGGAGGCAGCGTCCATATCAAGCTACCTGTGGCGTTTTGGTGCGCGCAATCAGCCACGCTTCAATATCGCTCATTCGATAGCGTGGTAAGCGACCAACGCGAATGTAAGCCGGACCCGTACCTCTACAACGCCATGCCTCCAAGGTTTCGACTTGTACTTGCAGCATTTTCGCGACGGCTGCGCTATCCAATAATCCAACAAGGTTTGTTTCCACTGGTAAAGCTCCATCGTTTGCACATGGAGCGAGTATAGGAACCGCAATTCACGGCCAGCGCGCTTTCGTGAAACACGAAATGCGCGTTTGAGAAAATAATTTCGCGTGAATGATTTTTTGGGTGCGCGAACGCGCGAGATCAAGGCGACTGCTTCCACAGTGCTTCCACGGCCTAAATCGTGGAAATACGATATTCTATAAGTCTTTGATTTAAATGGTGGCCAGGGGTGGAATTGAACCACCGACACGCGGATTTTCAGTCCGCTGCTCTACCAACTGAGCTACCTGGCCTTAATGCAAAAGTTTGAACCCTTCCCTGGTGCGCTGACCAGCCCCGACATCCTGTCGGGTCGTTCGCCGG
>Ga0307372_10005356_pt1 | contig 19319 bp, 16 predicted proteins | sample OX1MG_FD_202533 | JGI IMG/M metagenome (GOLD analysis project Ga0307372, IMG submission 202533) | Soil microbial communities from Risofladan, Vaasa, Finland - OX-1 | ecosystem: Environmental > Terrestrial > Soil > Coastal area > Acid sulfate soil | place: Finland: Risofladan, Vaasa | collected...
GCGTCGAGGAGATCACCGAGCGGATCGACGCCGTGACGGTGGAGGAGATCGCCGAGGTGGCCAAGCGGGTGCTCTCGGGGCCCCGCACGCTCGCCGCGGTCGGCCCCTTCGGTGCCGAGGAGCTCGTCTCGGCGCTGCGGTGAGGCGGCGCAGGGCGCCGGACGCGCCGGCGGGCGGGGCCCGCCGGCGGCCGGGGCCGGCGCGACCCCCCGACCCGGGCGTCACATGACCGGGACGATCTCGTACACCTCGACGCTGCCGCCACCGTGCAGGACCGGGCAGCGCTTCGCGAGGTCGGCCGCTTCGGCGAGGCTGTCTGCCGAGATGATCGAGTAGCCGCTCAGCTCCGAGGGAGCGCCGTCGCGCACCGTCCCGTCGGCCGAGACCGACGCCGAGGTGCCGAACGGGTTACCCGCGTCCACGACGCCGTCGCCGATGCTGTCGAACCAGGCGCCCCAGGCGGCCATGACCGCCCGGCGCTCCTCCTCGTCCTCGGACATCGAACCGCCCGTGTATGCCAGTGCGTACTTCGCCATCGGGTTCGCTCCTTCGGTTGGTGGTTGGTCAGCACCGGCCGGCCGCGGGCGCCGGACCGGAGGGGATCGGTCGTCGCCGGGCGCCCCGGTCCGCCCGGCGCGGCGGCGGTGCGCCCTCAGCCCGCCCACTCGCCGGGCCCGGGGTCGTGGCCCGAGGCGACGGCGGCGAGGCGAGCGAGGTAGTGCGCCCACCCCTCGTCGTGGGGGGCGACGGTCGGGCCGGGCAGGTCCCGGTGGACGAGGCGCACGATCGTGGCGTCACCGTCGGGGGTGAGCGTCACCTCGACGGTGCTCGATCCGGGCGGGACCGCCGCCCCGCCCTGCTCCCAGCCCCAGCTGAACACGACCCGGCTCGGGTGGACCACCTCGACGAAGCGGCCGCTCGCGATGTCCCGGCCGTTCATGTCGACGCGGAAGTGCCCGCCCGGCGCCGCGTCCAGCTCGACCTTCGTCCCGATCCAGCTGACCATCCGCACCGGGTCGACGAAGTAGTCGAACACGACCTCGGGAGGTGCCTCGATCCTGATCTGGCGGTCGACGACGTCCTCAGTTCCTGGCATGTCGCGTCCCTCCGCGCTCGCGTTCCACCACTGCCCGCAGCTCCTCCAGCCGGGCTCCCCAGAAGTCGTCGAGGTAGGCGCGCACCTCGGCGAGGCCCTCGGGGCGTGCCCGGTAGATGCGGCGCGTCCCGTCGCGCCGCTCGCTGAGGAGGCCGGCGTCGAGGAGCACGCGCAGGTGCTGGGAGACGGCCGGCCGGGAGATCGCGAAGTGTGAGGCGATCTCCCCGGCGGTCAGCTCGGCGTCGCGGACGAGCCGGAGGATCTCCCGCCGTCGCGGCGGAGCGAGCGCCCGGAGCACGGCTTCCACGGGGACAGTGTAAACAGCACCTTACGTAAGGCACAAGTGACGACAGTGTGACGGCGCGCCGCCGCCGGGCAGCGGAGCGGCCTGCGACGCCCGTGCCCGGCCGCCACCGCAGCGCACGGGGTTCGGGGCCTGCTGGCCTGGCCGCAGCTTGCGGCGGGGTCTTCGTGGCGCTTGGGCGAGGATGCGGGCCGCGGGCGCCGCGCGCGCACGGAGGGCCTCCCATTGACCGCCTGGCGGGCCCGTGAGGAGCGGCGCGCCGGCGCGCGCGGCGGAGGGCGGCTGGCGCCGCGCAGGCCGCGCGCCGCCCGGCGCGCCCGGGGGGATCCTCAGGCGGGCGCGGGGACCGCGTAGCCGCTGTAGGGGGTTCCGAGGTAGGGGAAGCTCGGTAGGTAGGTGATGTCGCTGCCGTCCAGGGACGAAGAGGACCGAACCCGGCCCGACCGTCGTGTCTTGCGTGGTGCTCGTGAAGCGGCCCGCGCCGGTGGTGACGACGTAGATCTCGTCCTCTCCGTGCGGGACCTGGCCGTCGGCGCGCCGGGCGGCGATCGAGTACGTGCCGACGCTTAGGTGCGCGCTGCGGAGGTGCTCGACCCAGTGGGTGCCCTCGGGCCCCGGGTCGGAGAAGCGCCCCGCACGCTCGACGATCTCGGCCACCGCCGTACGCTAGCGGCGCGGCCGGCCACGTCGGGGCGGCGCGGCGCGTCCGGGTTTCAACGCGGGTCTGGGCGGTCGAGGTTCCAGTGGCGGGTCACGCCGATGAGCCACTCGGAGCCCTCCTCGCGCGGGGAGACCGTGAAGCGGCTGATCGTGCGCTGCCCACCGTCGTGGTCGCTGTAGAGAAGGTCGACCGTGAAGATCTCGCGGTTCTTCACGACGTCGGTCATCGCTTCAAGCGCCGGGTCGTCGGGCTCGCGGATCGCCGCCTGGAAGAAGCTCACGTCGCCCGGCGGCACGTACTGGTCGCGTGACAGCGTCCGGAAGTCCGCGCCCGGCGCGTGCGCGGGCTCGGAGCTCTGCCATTCCGGCCAGACGTACCAGCCGTGCAGGACGGCGATGCCCGAGCCGACGTTGCGGAGCGACATCGCGAGGTACACGGTCCCGTCGAGTGCCTCCACGCTGGCGCGCCCCCCGACGACCTGCGCCCAGTGGCGGTCCGCCCACATGAGCTTCTCGGGCGGATCGTCGAGGCGCGACGGCATGAGCAGCGGACGGAGCCCGATCTGGAGGGCGCGCTCGGCCGTGCGTGCCGCCCGGTTGGCCGAACGGACGGAGTAGAAGGTGGCCACCGCGAGGACGAGCGTGCCGCCCGCGGTGGCGAATGAGGCGACGGATGCCAGGTCGGCCATCGCCGCGCAGGCTAAGCGATCCCGCCGAGCTGCGCGACCTCGATGATGCGCGTCGTCTCGACGGTTTCGAGCAGCCGGCGGTCGTGAGAGACGAGCAGCAGGGTCCCGGTGTAGCTCGCCAGCGCCTCCTCGAGCTGTTCGATGGCCGGCAGGTCGAGGTGGTTCGTCGGTTCGTCGAGCACCAGCAGGTTCACGCCACGCGCCTGGAAGGCTGCCAGCTCGGCCCGGGTCCGCTCGCCCGGCGAGAGCGAGGCGACCGGGCGGCCGACGTGGTCGGCGCCGAGGCCGAACTTCGCCAGGAGCGAGCGGGCCTCGGCGATCGTCATGCCGGTGCGGGAGGTGAGCGCCTCGATCAGGTCGCGCTGGCCGGCGAACGCCCGGCGGGCCTGGCCGAGCTCGCCGACGACCACGCTCGGGCCGATCCAGCGCCCACCCGAGGCGAGCGGGAGCTCGCCGAGCATCGCCCGCAGCAGGGTCGTCTTGCCCGAGCCGTTCGGCCCGGCGAGCAGCACCCGCTCGGCCCAGTCGAGCTGCAGGTCGACGGGCCCGATGCGGAAGGCTCCCCGCTCGACGACCGCACCCTCCAGCCGGAGGACGACCTGTCCCGAGCGCCCCGCGTCCTCGATGGCGAAGCGGAGCTCCCAGCCCTCCCAGGGCTTGTCGACCCGCTCGACCCGCTCGATCGCCCGCTCGGTCGAGCGGGCGCGCGCGGCGAGCTTCTCGGTGCGGTTCAGCCGGAAGTCCCGCTGCGCCTTGTCGGCGTCGCGCGGGGCGCGCTTTTCGCGCGCCACCCCCGAGGTCGCCCACTGACGCTCCCGCCGGGCGCGCGCGAGCAGCGCGTCGCGCCTCGCCTCGTAGGTGGCGTACGCCTCCTCGGCGTGGCGGCGGGCGGTCGCGCGCTCCTCGAGGTACGCGGACCAGCCTCCCTCGAAGAGGCGCCCCCGGCGGTCGTGCTCGTCGAGCTCGAGCACCGAGGTGATGGTGCGGTCGAGGAACGAGCGGTCGTGGGAGACGATGACGATCCCGCCGGCGCGCCCGGCCACGAAGCGTTCGAGGCGGGCGAGCCCGTCGAAGTCGAGGTCGTTCGTCGGCTCGTCGAGCAGCGTCAGGTCGAAGCGGCTGAGGAGGATCGCCGCCAGCGCGACGCGGGCCGCCTGCCCGCCCGACAGCTCGACGGTGGCGAGCGGGAGGAGCGCGCTCGACAGGCCGAGCTCGTCGAGGACCGAGCCGATCCTCGCATCGAGGGTGTCGACCCCGAGCGAGCTCCAGCGTTCGAGCGCCGTGGTGTAGCGCTCGGCCGCCTCCTCGCCCCCGGTGGCGAGCAACCCCGCCGCCGTGACGAGCTCGCGGTCCGCGGCGTCTGCGCCGGTGCGCCGGTAGAGGTGGTCCCGCACCGTCTCGGTGCCATCGCGGTCGAGCTCCTGGGCGAGGAGGCCGACGGTCGCCTGGGGCGGCTGGAGCTCCACGGCGCCGGCGTCGGGCCGCAGCGTGCCGGCGAGCACGCCCAGCAGCGTCGACTTGCCGACCCCGTTCGGTCCGATGACGCCGATGCGGGAGCTCGGGCCGACGCTGAGCGAGACGTCGTCGAGCACCGGGCGCGCGCCGCGCTCCACGCGGACGTGGCTGGCGACGAGCGTTGCGGCGAGTGTGCCGTGAGCGGGCATGGACGGGACCCCCGGGGTGGAGAGCGAGCAGTGAGGCGGGAGTCAGGCGCTCATCGCACGTCCTCACGATACCGCCGCCCGCGGGCGCGGCCGTCCACGGCGGGACGGGTCGCACGAGCCGGGCACGGGTAGCGTTGCCCACCGTGGTGCGCGTGGGTGTCCTCGGTGCGGGCGGGCGGATGGGCTCGACGGTCTGTCGCGCCGTGGCCGGCTCGCCGGCCTGCGAGCTCGTCGCGGCGGTCGACCCGAACGCGGCCGGGCGCCGCCTCGCGGAGCTCGCCGGGCTGGAGGAGAGCGCGCTCGAGGTCCAGCCGACGCTCGAGGCGCTGGCCGACGCCGGGGCGGAGGTGGCGGTCGACTTCACCCATGCCTCGGCGGCCGTCGCCAACATGGCGTGGTGCGCCGGTGCCGGGGTCCACGTCGTCTGCGGCACGACCGGGATCGGGGCCGACGACCTCGGTCGACTGCGCGAGCTCTTCGAGCCCGCCGCCGCGCCGAACTGTGTGCTCGCCCCGAACTTCGCCGTCTCGGCGGTGCTCATGATGCGTTTCGCCGAGCTCGCCGCCCCCTTCCTCGACGGCGTCGAGATCGTCGAGCTGCACCACGACGCGAAGCGCGACGCGCCGTCCGGCACCGCGCTCGAGACCGCCCGGCGCATCGCCGCGGCGCGCCAGGCGTCCGGAGCCGGCCCCTTCGTCGCGGACCCGACGGCCGAGGAGGTCGTGGCGGGAGCGCGTGGCGCCCTCGGCGCCGGCGGCGTGCGTGTCCACGCGGTCCGGCTCCCCGGGCTCGTCGCGCACCAGGAGGTCCTGTTCGGCGCGCTCGGCCAGTCCCTCACGATCCGCCAGGACTCCTACGAGCGCAGCTCGTTCATGCCGGGCGTGCTCCTGGCCGTGACGAAGGTGGCGGCCATCCCCGGCCTCACGCTCGGCCTGGAGGCAGTGCTCGGTCTGTGAGCCGTCGGCGCGCCGCGGCGTCTCCCGGCCCGCGGCCGGGGCCGGGGCCGGGGGACCCGGGCGTCGGCGAGCACGCTGCTGGTAGCCTCCGCTCAGTGGAGCACAACCTGCGAACCCCCCGCTTCGGGAGGGTCCTGACGGCGATGGCGACGCCGTTCGACGAGTCGGGGCGTCTCGACCTCGACGGCGCGGCCCGGCTCGCCCGCCACCTCGTCGAGCACGGCAACGACGGCTTCGTCGTCACCGGCACGACCGGGGAGGCGCCGACGCTCAGCGACGACGAGCGGGTCGCGATGTGGCGGCGGGTCGTCGAGGCGGTCGACGTCCCCGTGATCGCCGGATCGACGTCGAACGACACCGCGCACTCCGTCGAGCTCACCCGCCGGGCGACCGAGGCCGGGGTCGCCGGCATCCTCGCCGTCACCCCCTACTACAGCCGCCCCTCGCAGGCCGGCCTGGAGGCGCACTTCCGCGCCGTCGCGGCGGCGACGCCGCTGCCGGTGGTCCTCTACGACATCCCCGTGCGCACGGGCCGCAAGATCGCCACCGACACGATGCTGCGCCTCGCCCGGGAGGTGCCGAACATCGTCGGCGTGAAGGACGCCGCGGGCGACCCGGCCGCGACCGCCCGCCTCCTCGCCGATGCGCCGGCCGGCTTCGAGTGCTACTCGGGCGACGACGCGCTGACCCTGCCGCTGCTGGCCGTCGGCGCCGTCGGGCTCATCGGCGTCGCCACCCACTGGTGCGGGGCCGAGTGCGCCGAGATGATCGGGCGCTTCCTCGGAGGAGACGTCGCCGGGGCGATCGCGGTCCAGGCCGCGCTGCTTGAGAGCTTCGCCTACGAGACGGGTGACGAGGCGCCGAACCCCTTGCCCACCAAGGCGATGCTGCGCGTGCTCGGCCTCCCCGCGGGCGAGTGCCGCCTGCCGCTCGGTGCGGCGCCGCCGGGCCTCGAGGACCGGGCGAAGTCGGTGCTCGCCGAGCTCGAGTCGTGGCGAGGATCGCGGGCGCTCGATGGCTGAGGCCGTCCGCGTCGTCTTCCTCGGCGGTCTCGGGGAGATCGGGCGCAACTGCGCCGTGATCGAGCACGGAGGGCGCCTGCTCGTCCTCGACTGCGGTGTGATGTTCCCCGATCCGGAGATGCCGGGCGTCGACCTCGTGCTCCCGGACTTCACCTACCTGCGCGAGAACGCCGGGCGCATCGAGGGCGTCGTCCTCACCCACGGCCACGAGGACCACACGGGCGGTCTCGGCTTCCTCCTCCGGGAGGTGTCGGTGCCGGTGTTCGGCTCGGCGCTCACGCTCGGCCTCGCGCGCTCGCGCATCAACGACGCCGGGCTCACCAACGTGGAGCTCGTCCCCGTCGCCGACGGGGAGCGGCGGAGGATCGGCCCCTTCGACGTCGAGTTCATCCCGGTCACCCACTCGGTGCCGCACGGCTTCGCCACCGCGTTCCACACCCCCCAGGGGGTGATCCTGCACTCCGGCGACTTCAAGCTCGACCTGACGCCGGTCGACGGACGCCGGACGGACCTCGCGAGGATCGGCGCCATCGCCTCGGGGGAAGGCATCCGGCTGCTCCTCTCGGACTCGACCAACGCGGAGGAGCCCGGCTTCACGAGGAGCGAGAGCAGCGTCGGCGAGACGTTCCGCCAGATCTTCACCGAGCACCCGGGCCGGAGGATCATCGTCGCCTGCTTCGCGAGCCACGTGCACCGCGTCCAGCAGCTGTGCGACGCGGCCGTCTCGAGCGGCCGCAAGGTCGCGCTGCTCGGCCGCTCGATGCTGCGCAACGTCGCGCTCGCCCGCGAGCTCGGCCTGCTCAGCATTCCGGAGTCGGCGCTCGTCGACGTCGAGGACGTGGACAGCCTCGACGCCGGCGAGACCTGCGTCATCTCGACCGGCTCCCAGGGCGAGCCGATGTCGGCGCTCGCGCTGCTGGCCTCCGGCGAGAACCGGCGGCTCGAGGTGCGTGACGGCGACGTCGTCGTGCTCTCGAGCCACGCCATCCCCGGCAACGAGTGGGCGGTGGCCAAGGTGATGGACGGCCTGGCGCGGCGCGGGGCCGAGGTCGTCCACTCCGGGATCGCGCACGTCCACGAGAGCGGCCACGCCAAGCAGGGCGAGCTCGCGACGCTCCTCGCCGTGGCGCGCCCCACATGCTTCATCCCCGTCCACGGCGAGTACCGTCACCTCCTCCGCCACGCCCGGCTGGCGATCGAGATGGGGGTGGCGGAGCAGAACGTGCTGCTGTGCGAGGACGGCGACACCGTCCGGCTGACCGACGACACCATCGACTTCTCAGAGGTCGTCCCGGCGGGCTACCTCTTCGTCGACGGCGTCGTCGGCGACGTGGGCAGCGGCGTGCTGCGGGACCGCCGGGTGCTCGCCGAGGAGGGCGTCGTCGTCGTCGTCCTCGCCGTCGACCTTCGCTCGGGGGACATCATCACGGGGCCGGAGATCATCACCCGCGGCTGGGTGCACGCGCCGGAGGCGGAGGAGCTGATCGAAGACGCCCGCGCCGCGGTGGTGAAGGCGGTGGCGGAGGCGGTCGGGAGCGGCTCGTGGGACGCCGACACCCTGAAGCGGGTGACGCGGCGCGCCGTCGGCCGGATCGTCAGCGACCGGACCAGGCGCCGCCCGATGATCGTGCCCCTCGTGATGGAGGCCTGAGCCACCTCCGACCCTCCGGCGCCGGCCAGCGGGCCGGGCGCACCGGCTCCTCCCGCCTCAGCGTGTTAGCCCCGAGGCCCGTTCTCGCGCGTTGCTGGTGTTAGCGTTGTGCTCATTGTGGCTGTTGCGAAAGGTGCGCCCCCCACACGGGCCCGCAGCTCGAGGTCGGCGTCCGGTACCTCGCCCCGGCCGCCGGCCAAGCGCGCGCCGGCGAAGCGCACGGCGGCGGGCGCAGGACGCTCCACCCGGCCCGCGGCGCGCCGCGCGCCGGCGCGCCCCTCGGCCGTCCAGCGCGGCGGGGCCTTCCTCGCCCGCCAGCCGGACGACGTCTGGGGCTGGCTGCTGCTCGTCCTCGGGGTGCTCTTCGTCCTCGGGGTCCATCTGGACGTGCTCGGGCTCGCCGGCCGCTACGTCCGCCGCTACGGCGCCGACGGCCTCGGCTGGGGCATGGACGTCGTGCCCGCGAGCCTCCTCGTCACCGGCGTCACCCTGATCGCCGGGCGGGCCCGGCGCGGCGTCGCCGGAGCGCTCGTCGCCGTCGGCGCGCTCGCGCTCGCCTCGGCGGGGCTCGCCGACCTCGCCGGTGGCCTGCCGTCGGCGCACGCCGGCGCCGCGGTGCTCGACGGCGCCGGCGGCGTCGTCGGCGCCGGGATCGGCAGCGCCCTGCACTCGTTCCTCGGCGTCGCCGGCGCCGGCGTCGTCCTCGGAGCGCTCGCCTTCGTGGCGGTCTGCGGCTGCCTCGCGCTGTCGGTCCGCTCGGCCCTCGCCGGGATCGGCCGGGCCCTCGCCGGTGCCGGGCGCACCGCGGTGGCCCTGCTCGAGCTCCGACCCCTGCCCGAGGGCGGGGGCGGCGCGCCCGCCGGGGGGGCGCCAGCCCCGGCGCAGTTCGTCGACTGGCCCGTGGACGGACCGGCCGTGCCGCCCGACACCGGGCTCGTCGGCACGGCCGACATCGCCGCGCTCGTCGCCTCGACGCGCGTGGACAACCGGCCCGTACCAGGCCTCCCCGGCGACGGGCCCGGCTCCGGCGATCCGCCCGCAGGCGAGACGGGCGCCGCGGAGCCGGGCCGTGCCGGGAGCGCCGACGGCGCCGAGGGCGCTCCCGATCCCGGCCAGGAGGTGCGCGACGCCGCGCTCGCGGTCGCCGGACTCGCCGGCGTCGCCCGCCAGCCGCTCCGCCACGAGGGGATCGGCTCTCGCGAGGCCGACCAGGCCCGCCGGGATGCGCCGGCCGAGGCGGGTGGGGAGCAGCTCGGCCTCGGGATCGTCCCGCCGCCGAGCCCGTGGCGGCTGCCGGCCCAGAAGCTGCTCAAACGGAGCAAGGAGCAGGGCCTCGACCGCCGCGAGATCGAAGAGCGCGGGACGGTGCTCGAGCGGGCGCTCGGCGCCCACGGTGTCGACACGCACCTCGTCGGCTTCACCGTCGGGCCGACGGTGACCCGCTTCGAGCTGGAGCTCGGCCCGGGCGTGAAGGTGGCCCGCGTCACGAGCCTCGCGAAGGACATTGCCTACGCGATGGCCTCGCCGGACGTGCGCATCCTCGCGCCGATCCCCGGCCGCTCCGCGATCGGCGTCGAGGTGCCGAACCACAGCCGCCAGCTCGTGACGCTCGGCGACGTCCTCGCCTCGCCCGAGGCCCGCCGGGCCACCCACCCGCTCGAGGTCGGGCTCGGACGCGACATCGCCGGGCGCTCGGTGATGGTCAACCTCGCCGAGATGCCGCACCTGCTGATCGCCGGGGCGACGGGGGCCGGGAAGTCGTCCTGCATCAACTCGCTGATCACCTCCGTGCTGATGCGCTCCACGCCCGAGCAGGTACGGATGATCCTCGTCGACCCGAAGCGGGTCGAGCTCGGGCAGTACAACGGGCTGCCGCACCTGCTCACCCCGGTCGTCGTGAACCCGAAGAAGGCCGCCAACGCGCTCGCCTGGGCCGTGGCCGAGATGGAGCGTCGCTACGACCTTCTGGCCGAGGCGGGGATGCGCGACATCACCGGCTACAACGCGGCCATCGACCGCGGCGACTTCGCCGCGAGCCCCTTCGACGGCGGGCGGGTGGTCGGCGATCTCGCCCCGGACCAGGCCGACGAGGCCCCCGCGGAGGACGCCGAGGCGGCCGCCGCCGGCGAGGTGCCGGGCACCGGCGAGCTCCCGGCGGTCGTGGCCGACGAGGCCGGGAGCGGCGGCGGCGGCGACGGCGAGCCGGTGCCCGGCCCCGAGGAGCCCTCGCGCTACCAGCGCCTGCCGTTCGTGATGGTCGTCGTCGACGAGCTGAACGACCTGATGATGGTCGCCGCCCGCGACGTCGAGGAGTCGATCTGCCGGATCGCCCAGATGGCGCGGGCGGTCGGCATCCACCTCGTCATCGCCACCCAGCGCCCGTCCGTCGACGTCATCACCGGCGTGATCAAGGCGAACATCCCATCTAGGCTGGCCTTCTCGGTCTCCTCGCTCGCCGACTCCCGGGTCATCCTCGACCAGCCCGGTGCCGAGCGACTCGTCGGCCGGGGCGACCTGCTCCTGCTCACCGCGTCGTCGAGCGTGCCCCGCCGCATCCAGGGGCCGTGGGTGACCGAGGACGAGGTCCGCACGATCGTGGGCCACTGGCGTCGCCAGAGTGGTCCCCGCTACGTCGAGGGCGTCGTCGGCGAGAACGAGCCCGAAGGCGGCGCCTTCGGAGGCGACGACGACGACGACGAGCTGCTCCGCCAGGCGCTGGAGCTGGTCGTGCGCTCGCAGCTAGGCTCGACCTCCATGCTCCAGCGAAAGCTCCGCGTCGGGTTCGCGAGAGCCGGCCGCCTCATGGACCTCCTCGAGCAGCGCGGCGTGGTCGGACCCTCCGAGGGCTCGAAGGCGAGGGCGGTCCTGATGGCGCCCGACGAGCTGGACCGAGGCTGAGCGCCCGGGCCTCGAGCGGACGTGCCACCGTCCCCCGACGGCGCCCGCCGCCCGCCCCCGCTGCGGGGCGGGGCGGCCGCTGAGCCGCAGGCCGGCGTGCCCGTGCGGCAGCTCCCCGCAGCCCCGCAGCACCCACCCGGCGGGGGGCGCCCGATCGCGCAGCACCGGCGCCGGCTGAGCAGCGCGCGCGTGAGGCGCAACCGCATGATCGCCGGCTCGATGCTCTCGGTCACGACCGGCCTCGCCCTCTACGGCGTGTTTGGCGCGTCCGACCCGGCGGCGCGCGCCGCCCAGCAGGACCGGCCCCTCCCGACCTTCACCTCGCTCGTCGCCCGCCACGTCACCGTGCCCGGCCGACGCCCGGTCTTCGCCTGGCCGGCCAAGGGTCAAGGTGCCGTCTCCGTGCTCGGCATCGGCCTGATGGGTGCCTCGCCGCACGAGCGCGTCGTGCCGATCGCCAGCCTCACGAAGATGATGACCGCCTACCTCATCTTGCGCGACCACCCCCTCGTGCCCGGCGAGGCCGGCCCGAGCCTGCGGATGACGGCCGCCGACGTCGGCGCCTGGGCGGCGGACTCCCAGGCCGGCGACTCGAGCGTGCCCGTGCGCGCCGGCGAGGTCCTCTCCGAGTACCAGCTGCTGGAGGCGCTCCTCATCCCGTCGGCGGACAACATCGCCGACCTGCTCGGCGACTGGGACGCCGGGAGCGACGCCGCGTTCGTCGCCAAGATGAACGCTGCGGCCCGCCAGCTCGGGCTGCGCTCGACGCACTACGCCGACGCGAGCGGCGTGAACCCCGGCTCGAGGAGCACCGCGGCCGACCAGTCGCTGCTCGCCGCGGACCTGATGACCGAGCCCGTCGTGCGCGGGATCGTCAGCCAGGCCCACGTCGCCTTCCCGGTCGCCGGCACGATCTGGAACTACAACCCCGCGCTCGGCGTCGACGGGATCGTCGGCGTGAAGTCCGGATTCACCCAGCACGCCCAGGGCTGCCTCGTCACCGCGGCGTTCCGCGCCGTTGGCGGGCGGCGGGTCCTCGTCGTCTCCGCCTCGGTCGGCCAGCCCGACGGCCTCTACGGCGCGGCGCGCGCGGACGAGGCGCTGCTCGACCGGGCGACGCGCGCCCTCGTCGCCTACAGCGTCGTGGCCCCGGGCGCCGGCGTCGCCGAGGTCAAAGAGCCCGGCAGCGCCGCCGCGCTGCGGGCGGTCGCGCCGGCGAACGTCCCGGCCGTCGTGGCGTGGGCGGGGCTCAGCCTGCGCGACGTGGTCGTCGCGGCGACGCCCGGCTCGAGGTCGGCGCGCGCCGGCTCGATCGGCACGCTCGAGGTGCACGCGCCCCTCGGCCTGCTGGCGGCGGTGCCGCTCACCGAGGCGGCGCCGTCGGGAACCGCGGCACCCCCAACGAGCTCGCCGGCGACCTCGTCGACCGGGCCGGCCAGCTCGTCGCCGACCGTCACGACCGCTCCAGGCTCGGCGACGCAGCCGGGCTCGTCGACGGCCACGCAGGGCAGCGGTTAGACATGCGTCCCTGATGCGAGCGCGCGCCCCCGCCTCCTCCGCGAACCTCGGCCCCGGATTCGACGTCCTCGCCGTCGCGCTCGACCTTCACGTCGAGGTGCAGGTCCGGGCCGCGCCGCGCCTGATCGTCCGCTCGGAGGGCGAAGGGTCCGACCTGCCCTCCGACGAGAGGCACCTGGCGGCGCGCATCGCGATCCCGGTGGTCGGCCACGACCGGCTCGAGATCGTCGTCCGCTCGACCATCCCGGTCGGCCGGGGGCTCGGGTCGTCGGCCGCGCTCGCGGTCGCGGCCGCCGCCGCGTCGGGTGCCGACGACCCCTTCGCCGTCGCCGCTGAGAGCGACGGGCACGCCGAGAACGCCGCGGCCTCGACCCTCGGCGGCCTCGTCGCCGCCGCCATCGTGGACGGGCACCCCGTGGCCCGGCGCCTGCCCCTCGACCCCGGCCTCTCGTTCGTGGTGCTCGTGCCGGACCACTCCCTCGTCACCGAGGCGGCGCGGGCCGCGCTGCCCCCGATGGTGCCCTTCGCCGACGCCGTCGCCAACCTCGGGCGGATGGGGCTCCTCGTCGCCGGGCTCGCCGACCGGGCCGCGCTGCTCGCCGCGGCGGGGGAGGACCGGCTCCACCAGGACGCGCGCAGCGCGCTCTTCCCCGAGGCTCCCGCGCTGCTGGCCAAGCTGCGCGAGGCCGGGGCGCGCGTCGCGTGCTGGTCGGGCGCCGGGCCGAGCCTGCTCGGCATCTGCGACTCGCGCGCCGCGGCGTCCAAGGTCCGCGACGCCGGCGAGCGGGCGCTCTCGGTGCTCGGCGTCGCGGGGCGGGCGGTCGAGCTGCTCCCCGAGCTCGCCGGCCTGCGGGTCTGGCCCGACTGATCCGCCGGCGCCGGGTGGCCGCGCGACGATGGGCCGATGCCCGTCCCGGCGACGCTCGCCCGACACTGGCCGCTGTTCGACCTCGTGGTGCGCACCCCCGAGCTGGAGCTGCGCTATCCCGACGACGCCCTGCTCGCCGCTCTCCTCGAGCGGATCGCCGAGGGCATCCACGAGCCGGGCGCGTCGCCGTTCGGGCGGGCCTGGGCCGAGGCACCCTCGCCGGGGAGGGAGTGGGACACGCTGCGGTGGTGGTGGGGATGCCGGTCGCGCTGGTCCGTGGAGGAGTGGTGGCTCTCCCTCGTGGTGCTGGTCGACGGCGAGCCGGTCGGCGTGCAGGACATCCGGGCCAAGCGGTTCGTGCCGACCCGGTCGGTGACGACGGGCTCGTGGCTCGTGCGCCGCGCCCAGGGTCGCGGCCTCGGCGCGGAGATGCGGGCCGCCGTCTTGGAGCTGGCCTTCGCCGGCCTCGGAACGCAGGAGGCGCACTCGTCGGCGTTCCAGATGAACGCCGCCTCGATCGCCGTGTCGCACAAGCTCGGCTACGAGCCGAACGGCGAGGAGCTGGCGCTGCGCGACGGCGCGGTCGAGCGGGCGCTGTGCTTCCGGCTGTCGCGGGAGCGATGGGCGGCGGCACGGCGCGACGACATCGCGCTCATCGGGCTCGAGCCGTGCCTCCGGCTGTTCGGCCTCGGGCCGGGGCCCGGGCCGGCGTCGCTCGACGAGGACGCCTGAGCCCGCGCCGCGCGGGCGCGGCCGCCTCAGGACGCCGACTCGTGCAGGCTTCCGCCGCCGCTGGCGGTGTCGTGCCAGATCTCGTCGACGAGCCGCAGCAGGCGGCGCGGCAGCGCCTCGGCGCCGAGCCGCTCCTCGTCGGTCGCGCCGGACCGGGCGATCCGGCGCAGCCGGACCGTCAACCCGCCCGTCCGCCCGCCGCCGGCCTCGCCCTCCTCGAGGGTCAGCTCGACGACGAGGTGGATCGGCTCGTCCTCGTCGGGGACGGCGAACTCCACCCGCAGCTGCGTGGTGGCCGCGCCGCCGGGGAGCGAGACGAGCCCCGTGCCCGTGCCGCCGGCGAGCAGCGCGTCGCGCAGCACCTCCATCTCGCGCTCCACGGTGCGCAGGGTGAAGTGGTGGATCCCGATCGGCGTGCGCCGCTCCTCGAGGACGCCGATCAGGCCGACGCCCTCGGCCGCGAACCCGTGCAGGATCGCGCCGGCGCGGGCGCGCTGGGCGAAGCCGGGCCGCAGCACGTCGTCGAGGCGCGGGTCGATCGCCGAGACGATGCCGACGAGCGAGGGCGTCCGCCGCAGGGCCACCACGATCGCGAGGTCGCCGTCGAGGGGGATCTCGAGGGGCTCGTCCTCCGGGCCGTCCGCGTCGCCGTCGACGTCGTCGGGCCGGACGTACCCGCGGGCGACGAGCCCGCGAAGGGCCGTCGAGAGCGCCGCGGTCAGGGGGATCGGGCCCATCGAGGTGAGGCGCTCGCTGATGACGAGGCCGCGAAGCGGGCTGTCGGCGCCGACGGCGACGAGCTCTTCGCTCGTGAAGGCGGCGAGAACTAGCTCGCGCTCAGCGAGCAGCCGTTCGATCAGTGCCGGCAGTTCGCTCATCGACAAGCCCTGCCCTGCCCCAGGGAGTCCTCACCTCCGAGGCCGGGGCGTCTCCCCGACCCGTCGTTCGGTGTCCGGACAGAGGGTAGCCTCCGCGGCCGCGCCAGGCCGCGGCGCGGGCCGCCGGTGTCGGGCGGACGCGCGGCCCGAGACCCTAGAGATCGATGACGGCGAGGGACAGGCCGCCCGGGGCGGCGGGCTCGGTCGCGACGGCGGCTGCCACGGCGGGCAGCGGGTTGCCTACGGAGAAGGCCTCCCGGGCGACCGAGCGGATCGCACGCCCGAGCGACTCGATGCTGCGCAGCGGCCGGGGCGGGACCGCCCGGAGCCAGCTCGTGGTGAAGGCGGGCTGGTCGCCGAGGTCCCAGCCGACCCGCTCGCGGCGAAGGGTGACGACGGTGGTGCCGGTGGCCGCCCGCGCGGCGCCGAGCAGCGCCAGGCCGGCCAACGCGCCGGCGGCGGCCGGGGCGAGCGGGACCGAGCCGCTCAGGGAGGGGAGGCCGTGGCGCACGGCCACGCCCTCGTGGGCGCTCGCCTCGAGCGCGTTGGCGAGGCGTGCGGCGGCCTGGCGGTAGCGGGCCCACGCGTCCATCGCGAGGGTCTGGGCGGCGCTCAGCACCGGGTCGACGAGCTGGGTGGAGGCGAGGCCGGCCGCCGCGGCCGGGGCGGCGTAGCGCAGCGAGTCGTCGCGCATCAGCTGGGCGCGGCGCAGGTCCTGCTGGGACTCCTCGAGCACGACGGCGAACGCCGACAGGGCGTGGGAGGCCTCGAGCAGGCCGTGCCCGGAGCGGCGTTGGCCGGCGGCCAGCTGGCCGACGACCTCGGTGAACCGCTCGGAGGCCCGCCCGCCCCAGGCGTGCGGGCCGAGGCCGGACGGGACGTTCGCGAGGCGATCGGCGCTCGTCCCGACGGCGGCGGCCGCGGAGGCGAGCCGGCGGGCCGCGCCGGAGATCGCCGCGGGATCGCCAGGGATCGGCTCGAACAGGTCGACGCCCATCACCGGACCTGGCCGATGTGGCGGGCGACCGTGTGGTCGGTCGAGGAGTAGGCGGAGGCGGCCGCGCGGGTGCGCTCGACGAGCCGCTCGGAGGTGGTCGTCAGGTCGTCGATCGCGTGGCGCCACGCCGTGACGGTGGCGCCGAGCGAGGAGGCGACTGCCGGGTCGCCGACGGCGGACTCGGCGTCGCCGAGGGCGCGGACGGCGTCACGGGCCGCTTCGGCGGCATCCGCGGTGGCTGCGTGCATCGAGGAGACGGCTCCCGCCATCTCCTCGTGTGATACCGCGAGCGGAGACCCTTCGGACATGCGGTGAGGGTAAAGCATCGACGGGTCGCGCGCTAGAGGTTATTTTCCGCGCAACACCGTGACGCTTGGGCGCCTGAACCTCCTTTACCCTCCCCGGCGGGGTTCAAACGTGGTTCGGAGAAATTTTTCTAGCAGACCCGCGCGCGCCGGTGGCGGATGCGCCACGGCCGCCGAACCAGCCCGCTACCTGCCGGTTCGCGCCGGAGCCGGCGGGCGGGCCGCAGAGGGCCGTCGCATCGGCGCCCGCCGGTCCGACGGCGCCGCGTCGGGCAGGAGCCGCCGCGCGCGCCCGGCGCAAAAGGGCCGTTCAGCCCTGATGGAAGGTCGAGATGATCTGCTGCTCGGTGGCCTCGTAGGCGGTCGCGGCACGTGCCGCGATCCCGGCGATGCCACCGAGCGCCTCCAGCAGTCCCTTCGCGTCGTGCTGCCACTGCGCCCACAGCTCTTGGAACTGGACCTGCCCGGCACCCACCCAGTCGGTCTGGAGCGGCGCCGCGAGGGCCGCGAGCTGGGAGAGGACGGACTCGACCTCCGAAGCGCCGGCCTCCAGGCGAGCCGCGATCGTGAGCAGCTGCTCGGGGCTGACGGAGATGTCACCGGCCATGGCGGGCGCTTCCTCTCGTGCTCGGGTCGTCCGGGCGGACCGGCGCCAGCCGGACGCCTGCGGCCGGCCCCCTCCTCAGGAGAGCCTAGGTTCGGACGATTCGTCGTCGAGCGGCACCTGGACGAGGAGCTGGGTCCCGTCGAGGAGCAGCAGGCCGCGCCCGGGGGGCCCGGGGAACAGCGCCGTGCGGGGCAGCCGGACGCCGAGCAGCTCGCCGTCGGCCGGCGAGCCGGGGCACAAGAGCAGCCCGGCCCGTGTCTTTCGCACCTCCGGAACGAAGCCGCGGAACCCGGCGGCCAGGTCCGCCGTCGTCCCGCCGACCACCATCGCGCTCTCGTGGTCACGCGCCGCGCGGGCGAAGCGGGCGAGCGCCTCGGCGGCGGGCGCGTCGCTCAGCAGCTCCGCGTCGTCGACGATCACGGCGACGCGACCCGCCGCGACCTCGACGCCCGCCAGCATCGCCACGAGCGCTTCCGACGGGGCGTCGCGTCCGCTGAAGACGCCGAGGACGCCGGCGGCCCCTTCCAGCGCGCTGAGCACCGACCGCCGTGGCGCCACCGCGATCACGCGCACCTGGCGCTCGAGCAGGGAGCGTGCGATGACGTCCAGGGCGTTCGAGCGCCCCGAGCGCGCCGGACCGCCGACGAGGAAGCCCCCGCCGTGGGCGAGCAGGTCGACGTGCTGGGGGACGAGGCGGTCGCCGCCGACGCCGACGAGGGCGACCAGCGCGCCCGGGCCCGGGTGCTCGGGATGGGCCCCGGACGCGACCTCGGCGCGGACCGTCGCGAGGGAGACGCGTTGGGGCAGCACGCCGATCGGCTCGGGAAGGGCGCTCACCAGCAGGCCGGCGGCGCGCGTGCGCGCCTCGGCGGCGATCCGCCCGAGCGCCGCCACCTGTGCGGGGCCGGCCGGGTCCGGGTCGAGCAGGGCGATCTGCAGCTCGACGCCCGACTGCGCACGAAAGCCGCGGCCGGGCGTGATCGAGTCGGGGAGGTCGCGGGGGTTCAGCCCGCCGAGGGAGTAGGCGGAGCGGTCGTTCAGCCGCAAAAGGACGATGTTCTCGACGAGCGAGGCGAGGCGCCCCGACAAAGCGCTGCGGTCGCCCGTCAGCACCACCCGCACCCCGACGCCCGGCGCCTCGCGCATCAGCTGGAGCAGCAGGGTGACGAGCCGGCCGTTGTCGACGGTGTCGAAGGCGGCGACGAAGCCCTCGAAGCGGTCGAGCAGGAGCACGATGTAGGGCATCGTCTCGCCCGCCGCCACCGCACCGCGTTGGTCCGAGATGCTGGCGAACCCGCCGAGGGCGAGGCGCTGCTGGCGCCGTGCCACCTCGCCGAGCAGCTTGGAGAGGAGCCGGTCCACCCGCTCGGGCTCCACCCGCGAGACGACCGCGCCGCAGTGCGGCAGCTCCGACAGGGCGAGCAGCGCCCCGTTCCCGCAGTCGATGCCGTAGAGGTGGACGTCCTCCGGCCCGCAGCGTTCGGCGAGGGAGCCGGCCAGGGTGCGCAGGAAGGTGGAGCGCCCCGACCCGGCGTCGCCGGCGGCCAGCAGGTGGCTGGCGTGCTCGAGGTCGACGTGGGCGACGCCCCGGGACTGCTCGCTCGGCAGGTCCTCCAGCCCGTAGGGGACCTGCAGGCGCGACCGGTCTCCGCCGAGCTCGTCGAGCATGACGAAGTCGGGCAGCGGTGGCAGCCACGGGCTCGGCACCGGGCGGGTGCCGAGGGCGGTGCTCGCCTGGCGGACCGACTCCACGAGCTCGGCGAGGTCGGTGGCCTCGGCCGCGTCCGGCCCCGGCGCGGCGCGCGGCGGCTCCTCGCCGAGCATGCGCCAGCCGACCTCGTGCACCGCGACGGCCTCGTCGGTCAGCGCGGCGAGCGGCCGGCGCCCGCCGATGCGCGCCGCCTGGAACTCGCTCAGCTGCTCGTGGCCGACGCGCACGAAGCCGCGCCCCGGCGCATCCTTCGGGATGCGCGCCGCGAGCGGCGAGTCGATCACGTCGATGCTGTCGCCCGCGTCGGTGACCCGCATCGCGACCCGCAGGTTGGTGTTCGTCTTGATCGCGGGCGAGACCACCCCCGACGGGCGTTGGGTCGCCAGCACCAGGTGGATGCCGAGCGAGCGGCCCCGACGGGCGAGGTCGACCAGACCGTCGACGAAGCCGGGCAGCTCCTCGGCGAGGGCGGCGAACTCGTCGATGACAAGGACCAGCCGGGCGAGCGTCTCGCCGCCGCCGGCGGCGGTCGCCCGCCAGTAGTCGTCGATGTCCTTCGCCCCGGCGAGCTGGAAGATCCGCTCGCGGCGCCGGAGCTCGGCGGCGAGGGAGACGAGGGCACGCTCGGTCAGGTGGCCGTCGAGGTCCGTCACGGTCCCGACGGTGTGGGGCAGCTCCGCGCAGTCCTTGAAGGCGCTCCCGCCCTTGTAGTCGACGAGGACGAAGGTCATCGCGTCGGGGCGGTTGGCGAAGGCGAGGCTGG
>Ga0307372_10005357_pt1 | contig 19319 bp, 12 predicted proteins | sample OX1MG_FD_202533 | JGI IMG/M metagenome (GOLD analysis project Ga0307372, IMG submission 202533) | Soil microbial communities from Risofladan, Vaasa, Finland - OX-1 | ecosystem: Environmental > Terrestrial > Soil > Coastal area > Acid sulfate soil | place: Finland: Risofladan, Vaasa | collected...
AATCGCTTCCGTCGCTTCGTCGGTCTCGATGCCCAGGAGGTCTGGTTCACAAAGTGTCGCGCTCATGACGGTCTCCTGATGAATGAGTTAAAAAGGCGTCCAAAAACTCGCTCGAAGCGGGTTGCCGCGTCCGTGGGGCGGCCTTCCCAGGCCGTCTGAGCCATGCGGCGGTTTGGGGAGGCCGCGCCGCAGGTCGTCCCGGAAGCTCGATAAGCGGGGCGCGCCCCGGTTTCCGCGGGCACGCTCTGCCCTGCGTTCGGTGAAGAGAAAAGCGGGGCGCACCCCCCTTTTCTCGTCGTGCCCGACGCTGCCGCGGCGCCGGAACGTGCCGCGCGATAAGCGGGGCGCGCACCGCTTTTGTACTGGGCCGGGCGGGTTCTGTAGGAAACGCCCTCCGTGGCATTCCGCTCGCATTCCGACGTGGAGCCCGCATTCGCGGAACGCCACGGAGGGCGTTCCCTACAGAGTGCGCTGGCGAAGCGTCGGCCGCGGGACGTGCCGGGAGATAAGTGGGGCGCGCACCGCTTATCTCGGGATTGCCGTACCGCGATCGCGTCGGCAAGGGCCGACAACAACACCTTCGGCGTGGCGCCGGACGTTCCGACGCCGCTGGCCAAGACGCTTTCACACCGCACCTCCGCGTGAGTTGGTTGCGGACGAGAACGGAAGTTCGGGCAAGAACCGCCCGTCACGAAAGGCAGACCTTCCATCCTCGGCCGCGCAGTCTACGCCTCCTCCATCGCAATTGCAAGCAGCTTCTTTCAGAATTTCGATCCTCACCCGCGGCGCCGTCTCTTTGACGAAGGTCACGGTGGCACTGGGCAGCGGGCCGAGCGCGTAGTCGCTCGACGGGGAGATGGTCAGGGTCGCCGCTTCGGAGGTCTGGCCGTCGTCGCCCGCGCCGTCGTCGAGCGGGTAGAGATTGACGGTGGCCATGCCCACGCCGGCGGGAAGGGTGACGCTCGTGCCCGGATTCGTGAAATCGGTGCCGGCCACGGCCGTGCCGCTGAAGGTGTAATTGACGGTGATCGCCTGCGACTCGTCGCCCATGTTGATGAACGTGAGCACGCCGGGCGTGGTGCCTTCTTCGCCGACGGTGGGCGTGGTGGCCACCACCTCGACCGGCGGCAGCGGCTCCTCATAGATGTTCAGCGAGGCCTGATACGCGCTTCCCAGCAAATAGTTGGCACTGGTGACGAGCGTGCCCAGCACGGTCTGGTAGGGCTGATCGTCGTCGCCGCTGCCGTCGTCGAGCGGCACGATGTCGATCACGGCGCTGGGTGAGCCGGCGGCGATGGTCACCGTGCCGGTCGGCAGCATCTGATAATCGGTGCCGTTGATCGCCGGGCCGCCGAGCTCGTACGACACGCTCAGCGCGTTGGTATAGGGCGCGTCGCGGGTGACGGTGAACTCGCCGGGCGTGGAAGAGCCTTCGGCCGTATCGGCATCGGCCGTGAGCGTGACCGTGTTCACCGGCTGCTCTTCGATATAGACATCCGCCGCGCCGGGGCTGCCGATGGTGTACTGGCCTGGCCGGACCGCCAGGTTGACATCTTCCGGATCGTTGCTTCCGGGCGAGTCTTCCAAGGCGGCGACTTGCAACACGGCGGTGCGCGAGCCGGCCGGAATGGTGACGCTGGATGGCAGCGCCGTGTAATTGTGGCCCGGCACGGCCGTGCCGCCGGGCTGAAGGTTGACGGTCAAGTTGCTGTCGGTCGGTCCCGTTCGGCTGACGGTGAATTCGCCGTCCGTGCCGTCTTCAACGGCGTCGGGCACGTCGGCCGTGATCGTCACGGTGGGAGGGGATTCTTCGCTAATGGTCATATCGGCGCTGGCGGGCGTGCCGACGGCGTAAGAACCGAGTTCGGGCTTGAGGGTCAGGCCGAGCGTTTCCGACGACTGCGTGTCGTCGGAGTCGCCGTCGTCCAGGGGTTTGACGTCGACGCGCGCGTCGTGCGATCCCGCGGGAATGGTCACGCTGCCGGACAGCGATTTGTAATCCGTGCCGCTCACAGCCGATCCGCTGGTGGAGTAACTCACCGTGAGAGAATCTGTCACCGGCCCGGTGCGTGTGACCTCAAAGCTGCCCGGGCTCGTGTCAGACTCGTTAATGTCGCCGTTCGACTCGACGCTCACCGCGGGGATGACGACGAGCGTGACGGCGGTTGAGCTGTACTCGACCTCCCAAAACAGGCCGCTGGGCAGCGACGGCAGGCTTCCTCCGCCTTCGACGTCGAGATAGCGGATACCGCCGCTGGTCTCGGTTGGCACGAGATTGGAGAAATCGCCGCTCAGGCCGCCCGAGGTGAGCACCGTATACTCCTGTCCCGGCTCAAAGTCGGGCGAACCGATGGCCGGCGCCACCAACTGGCCCCCGAGTGCGGCGGTGCCGGAGATGGCAAGTCGGTCGTTGTCGGAGGGACCTGCTATTTCCGCCACCAATGTACCGCCGCCGGTGGCGTCGAACGTGCCGTTCACGTTTAGTGTCCCTATGACGTTGAGGCCGCCGTTCTTCCCTGGCAGTATTTTGCCGCCAGCATTGATCACCTTTCCGACGACTGTGCCATCGCCGCTCAGGATTCCGGTTGGATAAACGATCACGTCATCCGCGTAGACCGTCGAAGTATCGATCTGTAGGCGTCCTGTATCTCCACCCGCGATATCTCCGACGTCGATGTCGGTCCGTGCGTCTGGGCTTCCGGAAAACCATTGGGCCCCGTTGATAAGCTTTACGAGCCCGTTTGCGATTTCGCTCTCGAACTGTGTGAACATAAGGCCACGGTCGTTCGTGACGGTGCCCGTGCTGAAATCGCCAACGTACAGGCCGCCAAGAACGATGAGTTTCGAGGTCGAGTCGATCGTGATTGTTCCGGGGCCGTTGCCCGCCCCTAGAATCGTATCGCCAGCCTCAACTTGGCCGCCAGCCGAGATGTTTACCGTTCCTGGCGCATCAAGTCCGACCAACATCCTGGAGTAGGTGACGCCGGGTGGGCTGACCTCGGTCCCGTTGGCGTCGAGAATCGCGAAGTAGCCGCTCGTCGCAGGATTCATCTGCCGAACTGACCATATGCCGCCCTGGACAGTGGCTAACCCAGTCGCTGGAGGATCGATCCCGACGTATGCACCGTTCGTCCGCGCTACGGTATTCGGATTCACCTCCAGCGTGCCGGAGCCAGCCGCGCCGATTTCAATGTTCGAGGATGTGTCCAGCGACGCGTTCGGACCGTTCAGGATCACCTGTCCAGACGGTAGGTTCATCGGGTCTGGATTGACCGCGTTGGCGATGCCCAGGCCGTTCATCCTTATCTGGGAATTCCAGCCGGCGGACAGCACCGAAGTGATCGGCGCATTCGGAGGACTCAAAGCGCTCCCCACCTGAAAGTTCGGGTCCGTCGAGACGAGGCTGCCGTTCTGGACCGCAAGCTGACCGTTCGCGATCCATCCCTCGTCCGCGCCGACCGCTGCGTTTGAGACGCTCATGTTGCCCCAGCCATTCTGCGTGGATCCAAGTGTAAGAGAGTTCGTCAGGAGCGTGGTGTTGTTGATCTTGGCGGTGCCGACACCGGTCGGCCCCACGAGGAACTGGTCAGTACCGATGGCCCCGACCCCCACGGGTTGGCTTGTGTCCGTAAAGGTCGCGGTCGGTCCGGGGCCGGGGCCATTGATCACTATGCCATTCAGCCCCGTCGTGGAAAGGATGTGGCCTTGTAGATCGAGCGTCACATTGGTGGGCCCGACGACGCTCATGGTAGACACCTGGTACGTCTTAGTCGACGACGGCAGGCCGAGCAATGCGGCGTCCTGGGTTCCCTGAAAAACAGCGCCGAAGACGGCATCGTCGGCCGGCCCTGGAGGGGCGTCGGGAAATTGACCTCCGACATTCCAGTTCGCCGTGTTCGCCCAGTTGTTGTTAACGGCACCACCGACCCAGTCGTACTGGGCAAGTAGATTCCGTGTCTCAAGGCGCTGGAACCCCTTGACGGCTCGATGGTTCGGTCGGCAATGGCGGCGCGCGCGACGCCGCACGCGGTGAAACTTAGACGTTAACATGAGGTTGCTCCTGTGTTGAGTTTGACTGGAGAACTGACACAAGCTGTTGGGTCCGTCGCCGGAATGCTTAAGGGATCCGGCCGTCTTGCTCATCCCGGCCCGCCGGCAGCCTGTAGATGAGTCCTGTGCCGTCACGCATCGGCACGAGCATTAACGACCTGTCCGGCGACACGATCGGGTATTCGCTCTGCCCCTCGAGCACACAGACTTCGCGGATTTCCGCCGGTTCGCCGAGGCTGATCTCCTTTATTACAAGCCCCGGAACAAAATTGTCACCGTGCGCGCCGGTGCCGGGACCATACGCGACCGCCGCGATAATCGAGTTGGCGCTGCCGCCCTCCGCCCAAACGACCCAGCCGCCGCCTGGATCCGCGATAAAACGTGTCATTCCGGTCTTCAGGTCGAGGAGGTGACAGCCCTTAGGGGCGCCCAAGACAAGCGTCCCTCGTCGCGGGCCGAAAGCGATGCATGACGGCGACCGGTCTAGAAATCGCGGCGGTTCCAGCGGCGCGCGCTGGGGAACGTCGAACGTCGCCACGCCCATGCGCTCGGTGTCGTGCCCCAGAGCCGCAAGAAAGTCCCCTCGCGGCGAAAACGCGAGCGCGCTCACGCTCGCAGGTTCCGAGTGACGAGCCGTCCGCCGCCGGCCCTGTCGAAGGGGGTGAGAAAAATGTGGCTTAAGGGAAGAAACGATTTGCCTTGTCTGGGCGTCGATCAAATAAACGTGCTTCTCGCATCCGGCCGCGAAGAGCGACGCGTCCGCGGAGACGGCGAGCGCATGGGCGTGTTCGGGAAGCGCGATCGGCTTGGGCTCTGAGGCGCCGTCGTGTGTGGGCAGCAAATAGAGCACCTGCTCTTCGCGCGGGTATTGGCCAAAGTGCGCGGCGCAGAGGATCGCGTTTCCGTCGGCAGAAGGCGCTATCGGCGGCCCCAAGGCTGCGCTTTGCCGTTCGACGTATCCCACGTGCCGGCCGCTGGCGACGTCCCAGACGTGCAACACTCCGTCGTTTCCGGCCGTGACGACGCGCTTTCCTTCGGCGACGAACGCGGCGCCGCGCATGGCCCCAAGGTGGGTCGGGCGCAACTGCGCGCCGGTCTCGGCGTCCCACACCCCAACCTTGTCGACGCCACGGGCGAAGACCGTCCTGCCGCAGTCGGCAAGTTCGCCATCCCATGTTCTGGCGGTGGGCGACAGCTCGCATATTTTGGCGCTCCTCGCCACGTCGAAGACCGTCGCCTGGCCGGGGCAGAGCGTCAAGAGACGCTTGCCATCGGACGAGAATCGGATCCGCGGTGTGCCGGCGCAGGCACTTGCTAGGCGCAAGAGGCACTCGCGCGTCTTCACATCGTAAACCGCCAGGGTGCCGGCCCCCTTTGTCACATGCGCGCTGTACGATTTCCGGGGAACCGATACGGCGGCGAGCAACCGCGCATCGGGGGAAAGAGCGATCGCCGTAATGTAGGTGTCGTCCCCGGGGACGTGGATTTGCCCCGCCTCGTGCAACGTACGAAGGTCGTACAGCGCGATCTCCGCTCGCAGCGCGGAGGCAGCCGTGTTCCCCGCCGCGGCGCGGTGCCCGTTCGGCAAGAGCTTGAGCTCTTCGCCGCGAAGGGCGCCCGTCGCGACGTCGAAAACGGAAATCGACCCCGATCGGGCCACGCAAATCTCTCGAGCGCCTTCCAGGAAACAAAGGGCCACAACCGGCCAGGGCCCCCCGAGGACGATAGCCTGCTCGATCTGGCCGTTCCAGCGATTGACCACATAGACGCCCCGATCGATGCCCTGACTGTCGGCGATTGCCACGCGCCTGCCGTCTCTGGCGAGCGCCAGGAGGGGGAAAAAGAGAGGTTTGATTCCGCGGGTTGCGCGGTCGAAGGCTACTTGAGCGGCTCGAATCAGTTCGTGCGTTTTGGAGTCCCACGTTCGCAGGCAGCCGTCTTTGGCGAGCGTGACGATCTCGCGCCGCTCGTCGCTAACGGCGATCGCCAACACGCCCGCGGGATGCGACAGCAGCGTACTCCCGAGCCGCAGCACCGCCCCCGGCGGCAACGGATAGCCGTCCATGTCGGTCAGCGGCGGCTCGTCGGCCCGTGCCCCAGTCGCTGGCGAGACAAGCAGCAAGGCTACGCTCAGCGCGGCCGGGAGGCGGCGTCGTGAAGGGCCGTGCAAACACCGCGTAGGCCCGTCTGGTGCAGAGCAGGCGAAGATTGGGGCTCGCCCCAGTTTTCTTCTTCGCCGCGGGGGTTCTGGCGTCCCGCCGACGGGCTGGCTAACGATAACCGGGGCGCGCCTCGCTTTGCGCGGGAGATAAGTGGGGCGCGCCCCGCTTATCTCCGCTTTGCCGTACAGCGGGCGCGTCGGCAAGGGCCGACAACAACACCTTCGGCGTGGCGCCGGACGTTCCGACGCCGCTGGCCAGGACGCTTTCACACCGCACCTCCCCAGGAGTTGGCCGCGGACGAGAACGGAAGTTCGGGCAAGAGCCGCCCGTCACGAAAGGCAGACCTTCCATCCTCGGCCGCGCAGTTTACGCTTCCTCCATCGCGATTGCAAGCACCTTCTTTCAGAATTCCGATGACCCGCCGTTCTGCTCCGTTCGGTGTGGCGCTTGACGGCGTGCCCAGCACAAACCCGCTCGGCTCGTCAAGGTTGACCGTGACGGTCTCCGGCTGGCCGTTGTTCTCGGACGAATCTTCCAGGGCGGTGACGTCGATGGCCGCGTCGTGCGACCCGGCGGGGATGGTCACGCTGCCGGAGAGCGAGTCGTAATCGTTTCCGGGTATGGCGTTGCCCATCACCATGTAGCCCACGGTCAGTGCCTGGTCGACCGGCCCGGTGCGGCTGACGATGAACTCACCGGGAGGCCCGCCTTCCAGGGCCACCGGGCTGCCGGCCATCACCGTCAGGGTCGGCAGCGGCTCTTCGTCGATCTGAATGGAAGCCGAGCTGTACTGGCCGATGTTGTAGCCCGCCGCCTGCGTCAGCGACAGCGAGACGCCCGTCGAGCCCGCCCCGTCGTCCTGGTCGCCGTCATCGACGGGCACAAGGTCGACACGTGCGTAAAGCTGCCCCGCTGGGATCGTCACCTGGCCGGAGAGCGGCTGGAAGTCGGAAGGGTCGCTCGTGGTCACTTGGTAATCGACCGTGAGTGCGTCGGTCCCCGGACCGGACCGGTTGAAGAAGAACCAGCCCGGTTGGCCGCCCACCTCTTGGATCGGCGTCGAGGCGACGACGTTCACCGTCGGCGGCACGTCTTCCGCGATCCAGACGGTCGCCGCGGAGGGCGACACTACCGCATAGACGCCCGGGTCGTCGGTCAGCGTCAGGTCGACCCATTCCGATTGCGTGTCCTGCGTGCCGTCGTCGATAGGGTTGATGGTGATCGTGGCCGACGATTGCCCGGCGGGAATCGTGACGCTGCTGCCGATCGGTTGGTAGTCGGCACCGCTGATCGCGGTGCCGGGTGCGCTGAAGTTGACGGTCAGCGGGCTGGCGGTGGAGCCCGTCCGGCTGACCAGAAACGAGCCGGGCGAGGCCGGGTTTTCCACGGCGTCGGCTTCGGCCGCGATCGTCACTTGCGGCACCGTCTCTTCCACGAACGTGACGGTGGCGATCGGCAGGGGGAGGACCACGTAGTCGCTCGACGGCGAGATGGTTACCGTCGCCGCCTCGGAGGTCTGGCCGTCGTCGCCGTCGCCGTCGTCGAGCGGGTAGAGGTTCACGATGCCGAATTGCCCGGCGGGAATGGTGACGCTGCCGGCGCCGGAATCGGTGAAATCGGTGCCCGGCACGGCGCTGCCGCTGAAGGTGTAATTGACGGTGATCGCCTGCGACTGGTTGCCCATGTTGATGAACGTGAGCACGCCGGGCGTGGTGCCTTGCTCGCCGACGGTGGGCGTGGTGGCCACCACCTCGACCAGCGGCAGCGGCTCTTCGTAGATATCGAGCGACGCCTCGGACGGGCTTCCCGGAAAATAGTTGGCGCCGCTGGGGACGTAAAGCGAGGCCTGGACGGTCTCCGAGGTCTGGCCGTCGTCGCCGCTGCCGTCGTCGAGCGCCGCGATGTCGATCACCGCGCTGGGCGAACCGGCGGCGATCGTCACCTGGCCGTCGAGAAACTGGTAATCGGTGCCGTTGATGGCCGTGCCGCCGAGGCCGTAATAGACGGTCAGCGCGTTGGTGTAGGGCGCGTCGCGGGTGACGGTGAACTCGCCGGGCCCGGTCGAGCCTTCCGACGTGGCGGCGTAGGGCGCACCGTTGGCCGTGAGCGTGACCGTGTTCACCGGCTGCTCTTCGATATAGACGTCGGCCGTGGGGCTGCCGATGGTGTACGGTCCCGGTCGGATCGCCAGGTTGACATCTTCCGGATCGTTGCTTCCGGGCGAGTCCTCCAAGGCGGCCACTTGGAGCACCGCGGTCCTTGATCCGGCCGGAATCGTGACGCTCGACGGGAGCGCGGTGTAGTTGACGCCCGGCACGGCAGTGCCGCCGGGCTGAAGGTTGACGGTCAAGTTGCTGTCGGTCGGTCCGGTGCGGCTGACGGTGAACTCCCCGTCCGTGCCGTTTTCGACGGCGTCGGGCACGTTGGCCGTGATCGTCACGGTGGGCAGCGGCTCTTCATCGATATTGACGGTGGCGCTCGATGCGGTGCCGTCGATCTGGTAGCTGTCGGGTTCCGCGGTCAGCGACGCGATCACGGTCGCACTGCCGCTGTTTTCATCCGCGTCGCCGTCGTCCAGCGGATTGACGTAGATGGGCGCGGTGCGCGAGCCGGCCTGAATCGTCACCGTGCCCGAAAGGCTGCTGTAGTCGGCGCCATTTACGGCGGTGCCTAACAGCGCATAGTTAACGGTGAGCGGACTGTCGGTTGGGCCATCGCGGGTGACGTCGAACTGGCCCGGAGCGCCCGCGAGCATTTCCTGGGTCTGCGGGACGACGGCGTTGATCTTGACGTTCGGAGCGGTCAGGGTGATCGTCACTGTTTTGAAGTTCCCCTGGAAGTTGTTGCCCTCGGTGGATGTTATGCTGGCAGTCGCGATGGCGATGAAGGTGTAGGTGCCGGGTGCCCAGCCCGCGGTGTTCACCACGGTGCCTTGGCCCGGCGCGACCGCGGCGCGTAGCCAGTCGGGGGAATCGCCAGATTGCTCGAGTTTTTTGTCCGGCTTGCCGTTTTTCGTGCCGTCGCCCGTGTCGTCATAATATTCAACGTCGGTAAGCGTTTCGCCCGGGTCCGGAACGGGGATTCCGACGTCTTTGGCCATGAGTGTAAACTTGTCGCCGACGGCGAATTGCGTTTTTGGCTTGTTGTTTTGGTCGAGCGCTTGTAGAGATCCAACCTTGGGATGATTACCGTTGGGGGTGCCGTAGTCGTTCGGCCACGCGAAGGTGCCGACATTGTAGATCCAGTTGTTACCGCCGCCCGGCGTGAACGTGTCACCCTCGTTGATAGTGTCGCAGACGATCTCGTCGTCGCGTGCGCTGCCGATGATGGAGTCTCTGCCCGGTCCCCCGTAGAGCGTATCGTCGCCGCTTCCGCCGATGAGCGTGTCCCCGAGGTCGCCCGCTTCAATGTAGTTATTGCCGCTGTCACCGTACAGCTTGGCCTTGACGTTCCCGCCGTAGATTTCATCGTTTCCACCCATGCCATGAACGATGGCGACGCCAGCGACCGTTCCATTGCCCCCGACTTCGATATCGTCGTTTCCATTGCCGCCGGTGATGGTGTCGGGGCCGCCGTTGCCGAAAATCGTATCGCCATCGGGACCGCCGTTTATGACGTCGCCGTCAGGGCTGCCCTGCGCGTATTCCCCAAACTTGCCAAGGTCGATGCGGTCGGGCCCACCGCTCCCGCCGTAGACGGACACCGCTCCTCGCCCCAGATTCTTGAACTGGTTTGCGAATGTCACGCCCCTGAGGTCGAGCCAGTCGGGGTTGGGGCTGCCTGTTACCACAATTTGTGTCACTGCCGCGGCAGCACATTTTGTTGGCTGCTGCTGCGAGCCAAGCCAGTAAGCGCCCCCGCCGAGCGGGTTCTGGATTACCACAAAGCCGTTGGCGGAAGTAATTTGCACCCCGTCCCCGTCGCCAAGCACGCCAGCGTCCTGCACCTTGAGTTGTCCGGTCTGGGCGTTCCAGAAGACATTCACCTCAAGCATCAGGCGGCGCTCGAGCGTTTCTAGGCGGAGTGGTCGCATCGTTGGGCGCCACCCTCGCTTGAGGTTCGTGCGCTTCGAACATTTACGTTTCATTGCGATTATCCTTTCTCATTGGAGGTAGCAGGGGCCATGTGTCGCGGGGCTGGCTGCGTCTTGCGTCGCGGCCGTCCCGACCATCGTCTCTGGTCCGTCGTGTTGGGCCCGCCGCTGGCGCGCCGTTCACGACGAACCGCCTTGCCTTGTCCCAGCCCCAGCGGGTCGTCGGGAAATGTAACGAAAAGGGGCGCCAGCAGATCCTGAACGTCCACCTGCGACAGGCGCGGTGGCGCCGCTTCAAACTCGAGTAGCCGAAGCTTCGGCAATGTTTTTAGCGCTGCCAGCCCGTCGAGCGTCGTTGGGCCCTGGCATAGATAAAGTGCCTTCAATCCGCGCGCCTGTGTAATAGCTTTAAGCCCGCCGTCTGTCAGTCCTTGGCCGGAAAGCGACAGCTGTTCGAGTTTCGCAAAAGCGCAAACTGCTTCGAGCGCGGCGACATCGTCGCTGGCGTGAAGCGAAATATGCAAGTTTTCCATCTTGTGCAGTGGCAGGAGAAACGTTAGCCTGTTCGACGTCACCGACTGCGGTAAAGAGAGACCGCGGAGCCCCGTTAGCAGAGCGACTGTTGGCATCGCTGCATCCGTCAGTCGCGTGCCAGAAAGCGCGAGGCCGGACAGTGAAGGGAACAAGACCAGATAGTCCGCTACTGCATCCTCAACCGCGCTGCCAGTAAGGTCAACACTGGTCAGTCCGCCACATTTTACGAAGTTCCGTAAGCCCGCGCCCGTGACCGAGTGGCAGTTGCGAATGCCGAGTGACTTTAAGGTCGTGAGCTGCGCGAGGCAGCCTAATCCAGAGTCGGTTATCGAGCAGGTCGGGTTCGTTATGTTGATATGCAAGTTTTCCACCCGGCGACACCGCGCGACCAATGGCAGGTTTTCATCCCGGAGCGAGCTGTCTGCGTCAAGGAAAACATTGACGGCACGCTCGGCGTGCCGCGCTAACGTGGTCGGCATGCGCTTCCAAAACCAACGCGGTTCGGCAGGTGCGGTAAAAATATCTGCGCCCAATTGCCTTAATTTCACGATTGCATCGTGCTCGGCGGCCAAATCATCGACCTCCAGCCGCAGCCACCAAACAGGCAGCGCCGCAACAAGCACGGCCGCAAACAATCCGCGCAGGCTGTAGCGCAGCCAACGACGACGTCCTAGTGTGCCGCGCCTAACGGCCGCTTGGCTTTTAATATCGAGATTCTGCTCCGTTGAGCGGCCGGCAGCCATGATAGTTCAGCTTCCGGGAAAGTTAACGCCGGTCTCGCGGGAGAACTTGCGAATCGCCTCTGTCGTCATGGCGTCGGACGCCGCCACTTCGCGTAGCGTCTTAATCGGTTTGAGCGCTTCGAGGCCGGCATCGGTGACCGCCGTGGAGCCGATATTCAGATGCTCGAGGTTTGGCAGCGCCGTAAGAACGCGGAGGCCAGCGTCCGTGATCCGGGTGTGGCTAAGATCGATGTGAATTACCTGGGCGAGATGACTAAGCTGTCTAAGCCCCGCGTCGTCGACGCTCGTATAGCTCAACGACAGCCAGCGGAGCTTGGGCAAATCGGTGAGATCGCCAAGGGTGGCGCCCTTAATGCCGCCTCCGTTGATGCCGAGCGACGTCAATTGGTTCAAGCCGCGCAAATGCGCTAGTGCGCCGTCGCTCAGTTTTTCCGAGTGGAGCGTTAGATGCGTCAGCGCGCCAAGTGGCTCGAGGGCCTTGAGGCCATCGTCGGTAATCGTCGTGTCGGCAAGACTGAGCACTTTTAGCTTCGTTAGGCTCGATAGATGGGCTATTGCCGCGTTGTTGATGCCGTGGCCCGACAGCCCCAACGATTCAAGGTTTTTCAGCGCGGGGAGGTGAGCCGCCCCACGCTCTGTGACTTTTCTGCCAGGCACCTCAACATCCGTGAGCGTTTTGATCCCCGTCAGGTCCTGGAGCCCCGCGTCCGTCATGCCGTCGATCGGCGGGCCAAACCCTCCACGGAAGCCGACGCTCTTCAAATGCGGAAGCTGCCTAAGCTCGTGGATGCCGACGTCACTGACGGTTCTCGGGTTGAGGACGACTCGTTCAAGCGATGGCAAATACCTCAGCAGCCTGAGTTGTTCGTCGCCGAACCTCTCATCGAGCAATTCGGCCGTCGGCTGGGCCGGTCGCCCGCGGTTGCTGCGCCAACGCGAGGCCACGCGCGGCGGCCGCGATCGGTCTCTCGGCGCGTAGTCATAGACCCGTCCTCCCAGGCGCTCGATTTGAGCGATGGCCTGCGCCTCGGTCATTGCCTCCGCAGCGAAAGCATGCGAGAGAAAGAACAGGCCCAGGGTGAGTGAGCAGGCCAGCGGCCGCAGGACCGTGCTGCGGTCGAAAGAGCCAAGTCTCGACGACGGGCTGGAGAGAGCGTGGGTCGATTGTGCAGAGTTTGCCGTGCTCATAAAGATTCTCCGCGCGCACAGGCGCCTCGCAGGGCGCTGAGCGCGGTTACGGTTTGTTCGATGGACTTCCCCAGGGCCGCGCGCTCGCCGCCGGTTTCGACCTTTTCGGCGGCGGCGCCCGCCGCCTTGACGGCGTTGCGGAAGCGTGCTTCCAGATTGCGCAACAGCCGCGAGGTTTCAGGGTCAGGCGCGCCGACTTTCGCGCGCCGCAGCGCCTCAACCACCGAAAGGTCTCCAAGCCCCTCCGGCGTGGCGTAGAGCTTCGCCAGCTTGCGCGCGTCGCGCGCGACATACTTGGTGGTCTTGCACTGCTTCAACCAGTTGCCCCACTCCACTCTCTTGAAGCGCCCGCGCCCCGCGTTCAACGTCCTGCCCAAGTACCAGTGGTGCCGCGTCACCCATTTGTCCGATTGCTCGATGTGGTTCATCTCGGCGATGGCGCGCGCGGTCAGGTCGCCGGTGAGCTCGCCGGTGCTCCAGCGTTCATCCGGCACGTCGTCCGCCCCGTCGACTTCCCGCGCCACGATCGAGCGATCGTTCTCCTCGCCCCAAATCGCTTCCGTCGCTTCGTCGGTCTCGATGCCCAGGAGGTCTGGTTCACAAAGTGTCGCGCTCATGACGGTCTCCTGATGAATGAGTTAAAAAGGCGTCCAAAAACTCGCTCGAAGCGGGTTGCCGCGTCCGTGGGGCGGCCTTCCCAGGCCGTCTGAGCCATGCGGCGGTTTGGGGAGGCCGCGCCGCAGATCGTCCCGGAAGCTCGATAAGCGGGGCGCGCCCCGGTTTCCGCGGGCACGCTCTGCCCTGCATTCGGTGAAGAGAAAAGCGGGGCGCACCCCCCTTATCTTGTGGTCGCCGATGTCGCCACCGCGTAACGCTTCGCCGAACCCGGTACGCAGGCGCGAACACCAACCCGAAGCGCCAGCGAGGAACGTGAAAAAAGCGGCAAAACCTCGCTCGCGCTTCGGGTTAGTGTGAAAATGGCAACGGGTTCGGTGAAGCTTTACGCCACCGCGCCCGAACGGGCCGCGCGATAAGCGGTGCGCGCCACGCTTTTGCACCGGGCCGGGCGGGTTCTGTAGGGAACGCCCTCCGTGGCGTTCCGCTCGCGCATTGGGAGGTAGATCCGGTATTCGCGGAACGCCACGGAGGGCGTTCCCCACAGAGTGCGCTGGCGAAGCGTCGGCCGCGGGACGTGCCAGGAGATAAGTGGGGCGCGCACCGCTTATCTCCGCTCTGGCGTAGAGCGATCGCGTCGGCAAGGGCCGACAACTACACCTTCGGCGTGGCGCCGGACGTTCCGACGCCGCTGGCCAAGACGCTTTCACACCGCACCTCCGCGTGAATCGGTTGCGGACGAGAACGGAAGGTCGGGCAAGAACCGCCCGTCACGAAAGGCAGACCTTCCATCCTCGGCCGCGCAGTCTACGCTTCGTCCATCGCGATTGCAAGCACCTACTTTCAGAATTCCGATGACCCGCCGTTCTGCTCCGTTCGGTTGATCGTCGAGGGCCGCGATCGTCACCTGCGGCACCGTATCTTCCACGAGCGTGACCGTGGCGCTGGGCAGCGGGCCGACCGCGTAGTCGATCGACGGGGAGATGGTCACCGTCGCCGCCTCGGAGGTCTGGCCGACTCGCCCAGCGGCCGACCGATTGATGAGCTGTTCTGACCTCGTCGAAAGCGTCAGCCACCGGCGTTGGAAAGGAACTCGTAGTGCCCGGGCGCTAATAGGCCAAGTCGTAGAGCGCAAGCAGCTCTTGCTGGCCGACCTTGCGAGGATTGAAGGTGCCGGTCCATTGTTTGGCGGCGTCTTCGGCCAGGGCGGGCAGCTTTTCGCGCTCGACGCCGCACTGCGAGAGCCGTTCGGGCAGCCCGGCACGCCGCGCGAAGTCGGCCACCACGTCGGCCAGTGCGTGCGACGCGGGGCCGTGCCGCCCGTCGCCGTTCGTGCTGGGCACATACTCCAGCAACTCGCGATACCAGCCGTCGAACTCCTCGCCGTTGAAGCGGATCACGTGCGGCAACATCATGCCGATGGCCTGGCCGTGCATGATGCCGTAAAAGGCCGTCAACGGGTTCGCCAGGGCGTGCGTGGCGCCGAGCATCGAGTTTTCGATGGCCAGCCCCGCAAAACAGGCGCCGAGCTGCATGCCGCCGCGAGCGTCGAGATCGGTCGGCTCGGCCAGCACGCGCGTGAAGTTTTCGGCCAGCAACTGCCAGGCTTCGCGGCTGAAGGCCAGCGACACGGCGTTGCGGCGGTTGGTGACATAGGTCTCCACGGCATGCGCCACGGCGTCGATGCCTGTCAGGGCCGTCACGCCGGGCGGTTGCGTGACGGTCAATGCCGGATCGAGCAAGGCGACCCGGCAAGATGCCTTCTTATCGCCGCAGGCCATTTTGACGTGCGTTTGCGAATCGCTGATCAGGGCGAACGATTGGGCCTCGCTGCCGGTGCCGGCGGTGGTGGGCACGGCGATCATCGGCAACAAGGGCCGGCTGGCCTTGCCCGTGCCCCAATAGTCTTGAATGCGGCCGCCGCACGAATAGACAAAGTTGATTCCCTTGGCGCAGTCCATCGAGCTGCCACCGCCCAGACCGACGATCAACTCCGGGCGGCACTTCTTGGCGAATGCCACTCCCGCTTCGACGTTCTGATCGGTCGGATTCTCGGTAACGCCGTCGAAGAGGTGCGTTTCGATGCCCACGCGGTCGAGCGAGGCGATGCCGCGGTTCGCGTGCCCGGCGGCGACGATGCCCGGATCGCTCACCACCAGCGCCCGCCGCGCCCCCAATTCACTCGCCAATTCACCCAGCGAATCGACCCGATCGGGGCCGAAGACGATTCGCGTGCGGAGTTGGAAATCGAAGGGAATCATGGAGCTCGGTGGCAATCGTATCGGGTCACGGTGGCGATTTTGGATTTTGGATTTTGGATTTTGGATTGAAGGAATCCAAAATCCAAAATCGAAAATCCAAAATCCCATCCCCTACGTCGCTAATTTCTCCTTGGGAATCTGATAGGCCCGCGCGCGGAACAAGAATTCGACGATGTTGCCCTCGTGCGGCTGCAGCCAGTCGAGCTTGATCGTGGGAATCGGCCCGATGTTCAGCCGGTCGATGTGCGTGGCGTCCGTCAGGGCCCGCTGGAGGGCCGGGTCGTCGGTGATGCCGGTGCAGACCAAGGTCGGCCCGATCGAATCGAGCACTTTCTCCTGCGGGCATTTGACGACCGTGACGAAGGGGAACATGTATTCCTTCTTGGCGATGGCCCGTTCCGGCGAATCGCAATGCACGACGACCGGCCGCAGATAGGCACAGCGTTCCATTTCCACCAGGCGCGGCCCATAAGGTTCGGTCGTATGCTTCACGCCGTCTTCACGCAGGTCGGCTTCGATCGCCTTCCAGACTCCCTGGGCAGCGCCGGGAACCGTGAAGGCGGCCAGGCCCGCCTTGGGATCTTCGGGCGGCAGAGCTTCAATCGGTCCCAGCCGCTCGGCCAACGCCTGGGCGATTTCCTCGGTGTGACGCGAGGCCCACACGCCGGAACAGTTGATGCAGCCGCGGCCGCTGTTCAGGTAGACGCTGTCGGAAATCAGGTCGATGAATTCTTCCCAGCGGTCGACCAGGTCGTCGCCGATCAGCACCTTGCTGAAGCCCGGTCCGTGCGCCTGCACCTTGGGATTGCCCTTGTAGCGTTCGACGGTGGCTGTGCCGCCGAAGATCATGCTGCGGTCGCAATGGGCCAGCACGGCCGCGCCGATATCGCCGCCGCCCGGATAGATGGAGATGGCTTCGGGAGGAATGCCGGCCTCGAAGAACGCGGCCGCCATGCGATACGGCGTCCACGGCTCCTGCGGACCGGGCTTGAGCACCAGGCCGATCTGCATGGGAATCACGGGCAGCCAGAGCGTGTGAACGCCCGGCGAGTTCGAGGGCAGTACGAGGCCCACGATGGGCGACTGGGCCTGATAGCTCACCACCACGCCGCGGCTCTCGACGCCATAGCCGCGGCTGAGGATGTTCAGGTCGAGCCCGCGCGTGAGTGCGTCGAGCATCTGGTCCATGTGCGTCAGCACGAAGTAGTTCTTGTGCATGTTCGCGGCGCACATGTGCTCGGGCAGGCCGGTCGAAGCCGACTGCTGCCGGGCAAACTCCTGCGGCGACTGCTTGCCGTCGCCCATCGGCAGCGTGGCGTTCAGATAGAGATCGGCCGCTTTCTTGATGCGTTCGATCAACTCATGGCACGGGATGGCACGCAGCACGTCGCGTGCCCGCTTGGCGAACCGCATGTCGCGTTGCAACAGGCCGGCGTTGGCCTGGGCCACTTTGGCGATCGGCTCGCCGGTGATGAAATGCAGCACCGTATCGCTTTCCAGCGATTCGTAGGGCTTGCCCCAACGCAGGACGGGAAGGTTTAACATCAGAAGGTCTTAGGACTTAGGTGTTGAACATCGGGAAGAACGATCAGGAGAACAATTGCCGTACGGCGATGCGCAGGCCCGTCAGCGGCTCAGGAAAGGGCAGTTCATCTTCGCCCTGCAAGGTCCGGCCGGGCTCGTCGGTGTCCGCATCGAATACGATAACGGTTTCTTTCTTCGCATCGACAACATAAACGGCCAGCACGCCCGCGCTGAGTAACTCGCCAACCCGCCGAAGAATCTTGGGCCAACGATCGCCGGGCAAACGCACCTCGAACACGATTTCGGGGGCAACCTCGGCATAGCCCTCTGGACCGGCCCCTTTGGGAATGCGGGAATAGCTGAAAAACGAAATGTCGGGACCGCGCACCGTATCGGGACCGCGCTCGGTCACCATTCCCGCGTCGTTTCCTAGCACGTATCCGAGCTCGCGATCATCGACGTACGTAGCCAAAAGCTTGCCGATGCGAATGCAAAGCCAACCATGGCGGAAGTTAGGTACATTCATCGTGACGATGCGCCCGCGCACGAGTTCCGTGGGCATACCATTATCGGGGAGCCGAGCATACTCCTCAGCCGAAAACAGGCGTTCAGTCGTGGCCATGAAGAATTCCCCGTTCCGATTACTCAATAAACTCCCACGGTGGTGGCTTCCGCCAACTCGTGGAAGGGCCGCACGCCGCTGATGCCGTCCCAGGGATATTTTTCATAGGGCGGCTCGCGCTCGCCTTCGTCGCGCTCCAAGAAGCCGGGCACGAAAAACTCTTTGGTCATCGTCGTCAGCTTCACGCGGCCCGTGGCGCCGTAGGCAACCACCTGGTTCGCGTCCTGGAAATCGACCACCTCGATGGCCGCCCGCGGCTGCGGGGCGTAATAGGTGATCTTGTAGTTCTCTTGCGGCGTGACCGGCTTCGAGCAAGCCAGCCCCATCAATGTGTTGCCGTAGGTGGGCGTCATGTAAACGCCCTCCAAAAACTCTTCCGTGGCGAAACGGGTCCACTGCGGCGTGAACTCCGTGCCGCCGGAAAAGATGCCGGTGATGCCCGACTGCCGAATGCCGGAGCCGCGTTTTTCCAGTTCCAGCGCCAAGGCCTCCAGCAGTTTGGGCGTGGTGAACATGCACTTGATGTCATGCCCGGCGCCGAGAATCGTCGCCGCCTGGTCGATGCAGTGCTGCTTGTAGGCTTCGAGATGCTCCATCCACCCCTTTTTGATCAGCTTGATCACCCAGCGCGGATCGAGGTCGATGCAGAAACAGATACCGCCGCGATACTGGGCCAGGTGTTCGACCGCCAGCCGCAGCCGCCGCGGACCTGAGGGTCCCAGCATCAACCAGTTCGATCCTTTGGGAAAAAACTCGTCGGGCAAGGTGTGGCTGAAGAGTTCATAGTCGGTGCGGAAGTCGTCGCAGGCGATGCGGCTCTTGGGCACGCCGGTCGTGCCGCCGGTTTCGAAGACGTAAATCGGCTTGTCGGCGAAGGCCTTCGGCACCCAACGCCGCACCGGGCCGCCGCGCAGCCAGTCGTCTTGAAACGGCGGAAACTTCTTGATGTCGTCGTACCCTTTCACCTCCTTGAGCGGGTCGAACTTCAACTGCGACTTGTAATCCAGCCAGAACGGGCAGCCCGTCGAAGGATGGAAGTGCCACTGCACGATTTCATATGCGTGGGCGTCGAGCTTTTCGCGGGCGGCCTGGGCCGCCGCAGGTGTGGCCGACGCATCCGACTTGGCTACGGTCATTCAGGTTTCTCTAAGGCACAAAACAGGCAGGAGTTCGGGGCAGGCTCTTTCGCCATCGCAACGTCGTTGCACAGCGAAAGCCAAGCTCCAAGTTACCCGACATCAAGGCGCAAGACAACCGACCCCGAAGGCCGGTAGGCCGGCGGGTAAAACCACCACGAGTTCATGGTGCAACGTTGCACCAGAAGGCTATCAAGCAAATTGGGAGGCTGCCAACCGTCTCCCCAAAGATGGCCACGCTTTTTCCCGCGTTTTTTCAAGGGCTGCCAAGCCGATTGGAAGGCTGCCACGATCTGCGATGAAGCATCGCCGAATCACTCCATGCCCCCGCAGCGCCCCCAGAGAGAGAAGTTCACGAGTTTCGGCCATCTCGCCGCTGCAAGCGCGTGTGCGCACGTCTGCGCACGCACCGCGTATGGCCGAACGGCGCGGCCAAGCCGCCGCGTGCGCA
>Ga0307372_10005358_pt1 | contig 19316 bp, 21 predicted proteins | sample OX1MG_FD_202533 | JGI IMG/M metagenome (GOLD analysis project Ga0307372, IMG submission 202533) | Soil microbial communities from Risofladan, Vaasa, Finland - OX-1 | ecosystem: Environmental > Terrestrial > Soil > Coastal area > Acid sulfate soil | place: Finland: Risofladan, Vaasa | collected...
CTCGCGCAGGATCTCGACGATCTGGGCTTCCGTGAAGCGCGTCTTGCGCATGAATCGGGCTCCTTTCCGGCGGGCTACGCCGGGGAACCCACAATCTCATCTGGCGAAGTTTTCAGGGGCGCCGTCACGGCGATGGATGCTCGATCGGATTATCGCAGCCAGGCAAAACGGTCGGCCCGCCACATTGCTATCGCACCTGATAACAATCGCGGGCGCGAATCATGGATCTACGCTTGCACAGATGGGCAGGAGCCTTCTCGGATATGCTCAGAAGCTCATTCAGAAGCACGTCCTGAGTGTGGGCGCGGGGATCCTCACGGATCTCGATTATGGCAGCGAGTTCCTCCTCGACTTGAATCGCCGCTGGCTGCGGGAACTCAACTCGGGGACCCTCGGAAGCTGCTTCCTCTTCAGTATGGGTGGAGATACCATTGGCGAGGGCGAGATCATGCAGGTGCTCTGGCAATTGCACGAGCGCGGCAGCGACGACACCGTTCGGATCAGCGCTGCGAATCTCAATTACGCATGGCTTAAACCAAGGGACGGCGGTTTCGCTCTAGTCGAACCGCAGTACGCGATCCCACATCTCGTACTCCACGGCTATTCGCACTTCGGAGCGGTTAGCGGAATTCTCGGTAACGTGCGCGGATCCGGCGACCCGCCCATGGCGGCGGTTCTTCAGGCTCTGGGCGTAGGAGACCGCGATGCATACGCGCGCGTCCTAAGCGAATGGCAGAGTCGAACGAGCACGTGGGGGGCCAGCAGCAATCCGACGAACAGTAATGCAACGGTCGTGTTTTCCGTGATAGACGACACTGGAGACGGAGTTGACGACTGCATGATCGCCTGGCGCGACGCAGCCGGATCGCTCGCAGGGGCTTCCTCGTACATCGAGCATCACTCGCCGATTCAAAATAACGTCAGGCTCTCGTCGTACTCTTTTTACATCAATGTGCCGCAGTACCTTAAGTCCTACCCGCACACGATTCAGCTTGAAGCCGACAGCGGCAGCACATATGTAACATACGTCGCGCGCGACTTCACGACCGCGGACTCCATGAAGAATCTAGCGCGTCTCAACGAGTTCACGTACGTCGACGTGATTCTCGAGCGCGACTCCGCGAGAGCCTACGCGATGTACGATTGGTCGCCGGATCTTCCGCTAAAGGAAATGACTTGGATGCCGTTTCCGGAGCAGGGCCGCATCGTCTTGCCGTCCGACGAGATCGGGCAATGAGAGACACGGCTGTGGGTATCAGCGAGAAGATTAAACATGTCGTGGTTCTGATGCTCGAAAACCGGTCGTTTGATCACCTTTGCGGCTACTTGCGCGAAGGCAACCCAGACATAAGGGGCGTCTTCGGCACCGAATACAACGATCTGCACCCGGGTGGCGATGAGCCAGGGAGAGTTCCGATCTCAGATGACGCTCCCTATGTCCCCGACTTGAACCCAGGTCCGGGACACGACGTACGCGACGTCCGCACGCAACTCTATGCGGGCGGCGACGGGAAAACCATCGCGAACCTCGGCTTCGTCTACGACTACTCACGCCAGGCGGGCGTGAGCCCTACCGAAGCCGGCAGGGTCATGCAATGCTTCGCCCCATCAAAGCTGCCCGTGCTCACTACCCTAGCCCGCGCGTTTGCGCTGTGCGACGCATGGCACTCCTCGCTCCCCGGCCCAACCTGGCCAAACCGTCTGTTCGTCCACTGTGCAACGTCTGGTGGTTTCATAGACAACGCGCCTCGAGAGTTTCCGATGCCCTCTATCTTCGAGCGCCTGAGCAATCTGGAACTCGACTCATGGCGAATCTACTTCCACGACACGCCTCAAACGTTCATGCTGACGCGCTTGCGCAACACGCGGTATTTCCGTTTCTTCGAACACGTCGATGCATTTTTCCGCGACTGCCGAGAAGCGAGGCTGCCACGATACTCGTTCATCGAGCCACGCTACTTCAGCGTTCTTGGGGCTGCTGCAAATGATCAGCACCCAGATCACGGCATCCTGCCAGGAGAGCATCTCATTGCCGACGTCTACAACGCGCTCCGCTCCTCGGACCAATGGCTAGAGTCCTTGCTGGTTATCACATGGGACGAACACGGAGGCTTCTACGATCACGTTGCTCCGGAGACGACGGTGAACCCCGACGGCAAGGTCTCGCCGGAATTCGACTTCAAGTTACTCGGTGTCCGGGTTCCTGCGATCCTCGTTTCCCCTTGGATATCGCCAGGCACGGTTGACCACACGCCTTATGATCACTCCTCCATTCCGGCTACGCTAAAGCTCATATTTGGTGCCCAAGACTTCCTCACCGACCGCGACGCTCAATCTCGCACGTTCGAACACAATTGCTCACTGCCATCGCCGAGAAACGATGCGCGGGTTATAGTGACGCCCGCGAAACCGCCCTTGGCCACGGCCTTCCACAACACGGTGCAGGGAGCAATGAGTCAACTTCGGCCGCCCAACGACCTTCAGCGTAGCCTTGTCGCCTTGGCCAACGAAGTCGCCCCGGCGCACGCACGCAACCCGGATTCCATTCTTACGGAACTGCAGGCCGCTCAACATGTGCACGAAGCGACGATAAGGACGCTCTCCGTCTAGAGCCGCACGATCATTCGCCGCAACTCCGCCTGGGATGACGATGATACAGGGGCGACTGGCTGAGGAATCAGAACGCAGGAAACCCGGTGTAACGGTGATTATCGCGAATATCCGCCGTGCTCGCGGCTACGACTTTGTCCTCGATCGCGCTCGCGCCCGATTCGCGCTTGCGCGACTCGCCGACACTCGGCTTCGAGGACGCGCTCGTTGCGGATCCGGCGTAGCGCGGCAGCCCGCTCGGTCTGCGACTCGATCCGGTGGCGATGTTCCGCCGCCCATTGCACGAACGAGCGCGGCTTCGTTTCCTTGACGATCCTGGCGACCTCGGCGCGATACTGTGCGCCGATGGCCTTCTTCTGCTCGGGCGTTGCTGCTTTCATCTGCACTCGCTGGCGCTCGGCGGCGGCGCGCAAGCGGCGTTCGCGCAGATCGGCGAGTTTCGCCGCCTCGCGAACGTGTTGCTGGCGCAAAGGGGCACGTTCCTCGCGCATGGCGCGCGTGACGTTCTGCGCCCACACGGTACCGGGGCCGCCGGTTCGCTTAACGATTTCTTGGAAGAGGATGGCGTCGCTCTTCCCCTCGATCCGCTGGGCGAGGGCGTATGCCAGATCCTGGGTCGTCGCGTAGGCTTCCTTCGAGACGTAGACCTCGAGAGCGTGCTCGCCGCGCGTCATGCCCACAAACGCCTTGCGAGCGTCGGCGCTCTTGGTCATTACGTACACGTCAGTTTGTACGGATTGCCCTTGCACCTTATGCGTAGTCACGGCATACCCGTGACCGAGGTCGCGATACCGCACTGGATCGAACGAGATGCGTCGGCCATTGTCGAGTTTCGCGGTAATCGTCCAGGCGTCGCGCGCTTTGTCATACCGAACGTCTTCAACGGTCGCCGTATAGCCGTTGAGCACGCCGAGTGTTCGACTATTGCGTTCGAAGACGATGCGATCTCCGACGGCAACCTCGCAGACACCGTGCTGCGTGCGGAACGGCGTGCCGGTCCCGGCAATACCGATTTCAGAACGAATTGTTTGGTTGAGATGCTTTGCCTCAAGGCGCGTGGCGACGTTGAGGATGACCTCCTCGCCAGCGGCGTTGCCTGTGACGTATCGCCGGGCTGCGGCCTGGAACGTCGCGGTGCGATCCTCTTCGAAGTGGAAGACGTCATGTTTTCCCATCTCCAGGACGCTGCGCTCGACACCGTGCGCGTCGCCATCGCGGATTGCGCGGCCGAGATCGCTAACAACAGGGCGCATCCACACGAGTTCGCCTTTCTGGCGGCGCACGTCATGGAGTTCGCTATAGGTTCCCGCTTCGCGGGCAACCTCAGACATCAAACGATGCGCGTCAGCAGCCCCGATCGCGGGTAGTTGCGCCGCATCACCAATACCGATGATCATGGCGTGCCGTTCGTGGGCGAGATAGAGCGTCCGGTCTAAGGCATGCAAGTCAAGCATCGATGTTTCATCGAGCATGACCGTCGCTCGGCGTCCAACGATTTGCTCTCCAATTTGCTCGCGCATCAACGCACGAGTTGAGTTGAGCGCGAACGCACCGGATTCTTGCTGAAGTTTTTCGGCTGCCGCTTGCGCCGTGGTGAACCCGACGATGGGCCGATTCGTGTACTCACAGTAGCGATTTGTCACGGCCATGATCGTCGTCTTGCCCGTGCCAGCGTCGCCATTCACCCAGGAAAGCCGATACGCAAGCCCATCGAGCACCCGACGCTGCTCGTCGCTGATCACAATGCCGCGCTCGCGCTCGACATCGGCGATCGCGCGATCGAGGGCCCGTCGACTGAAGAACGGATCCCGCTCGTGAGCAAGCAGGGTAGCCTTGCGCTCGACCTCGCGTTCCAGGGCGAGTTGCGCCTTGGTCGTGAAGAGCGGGTGCTCGGCGTCGGCGGACAGCATCACGAGCGTATCGTCGTGCCGCTCGACGTACTGACTGAGTTTATCGATCGTGTCGGCATCGCTGATCCGGTCGCCGAGGAAAGCGTCTATGTCTCCACGGGTGAAGGCGGCCTCGCCGCCAGCGACGATCTCGCGGGAAATAAGAGAGGGGTTTCCCCGAACCTGCGCGATGAAATCGGCCTCGCTTTGCTCAACGTCTGCGTAAGAGTCGAGCCAGGCGTCGCGCCGCTCGTAGACACGGCGCTCGTGTTGCGAAGCATCGACCAATGGCGCGGGGCCGATGAGATCTTCGCGGCTAAGCACGATCGCCGGCTCGGCCGATGCTCGCTGCGTAACGGTCCGTTCGGGAATCGGTTCTCCAAAGGCGTCGAGTCGTTGCGCGGCTTCGGTCCGTTCGTCGAGATCATGGTCGAGATCGTGGCCAACCGAGTGGTCACCCTCCCCTTCGGCCCGTTCCATCATCTGAATCGCAAACGCACCGTCTTCGGTTTTCTCGATGCGCGTGCCAAACGTTGCGGCGATAGCATGTATGTCGGCCCAGCGCGGCGTCTCACCGCGTTCCTCGGCTATCGCAATGGTCTCCCGGATACGCGGGGCCACGACATCGCGCGCCCACGATTCGGCAGACTCATAGCCAACGTAGTCAGCGGCATATCGCCGCGCCTGATCCGCAAGACGCTCCTCGATCCGCTCTCGCGCCCAAGCGGCCTTCTCGGCTCGGCTTGCCCACTCGATGCGCTGATTGCCGCCCTCGTCGGTGCGCACGACGGCGAGCCCTCGATCGTGCGGCATGTGATGCTGGAGTTCGGCTTCGCGGGTCGCCCACGAGAGACGCGACCTCGAACGGTGACGCTCCCAAACTTTGAGACTGCGGGCATCAACGGCCGCGACGACGACATGGACGTGCGCGTGCGGCGTATCACGATGAACGGAATAGACCTGGGCATGCGAACCCAGACCGACGTGAGTAAGAGCCGTCTCGGCGGCGCGAATAAGCGCCTCGTCAGAGGTGTTCTTCGATTCGTGGGGGTTCACGGAAAAAACGAAGTGGATCGCCGATTCGCGGACGTTGCGCGACGCGGCGATACTTGCAACGGCATCCATTTCGATGTCGGCAGTCGCAAGCGACGCGACGTTTTTCGCGTAGACCGAAGAGGGTCTGATCCCTCGTCCTTGCGCCGGCGCAAACACGACGCCCACTCCGAAGTCACGGCGCTCGGAAGCCTCGGCCAAAAGCGAATGGAAGGCCTCTTTGCGCTCTTCCGGGGTTGCTGCGAGGTCGTGCTCGTGCGAGCCGAGCGAATACCCGAGCACGTAGCGAATCGCGCCACGCGCGGAGCCGGCCTTCGGACCCGCGCAAATCTTAGCGTTCATCCGGCCCATCGCTCCGATCTTCGCTCATCCAGAGGCGCGTCGTAGTAGGTCGTACGAAGAGCCAGCAGCGCGTCGGAAATGGCCCGGCGCATCCCCGTCATGTCGGCGCGCACGCCCTCGTTGGCCGGAACGTCCGGGAGCGCCGAAACGGCTTCGACAACGCGCTGGCCGAGCAGCACGAGCGGGCCGAGTTCCACGCCGACCTTCGGTTTCGACTCGTGCCCGAGGATGAGGTCGGAGACGTACGCGCTGACGGAAAGGCCGTAGCGCGCGGCTTCGCCTTCGACACGCTCTTTCACTTCGGCGCGCACGCGTAAGCCGAGTTCGACAGTTGTTCGATTGATGCTCTTTGCCATGGTGTCTCCTTTCGTGAGTCATGCACGGAAAGGTGGTGCGCCGCAGGCACCATCCTGCCCCCGATCACTTACGCTTGTACCACGAGCGCGTTGCAAAAGAAACGCTACGCATGGGAGCGCGTGTGGCAAAATAGGGGAGCACAATCTGAAGTTCTTGCGTAGCAAAATACTTCAACGGCCGTTAGTGTCTAGGAATAGCATTGCGGCACGACTCGATCAGACGATGCGATGACCGATGAAACGTAAAGGTTCAATGAAGACGCTTTGACTCGTGTGATCGCGGGAGGAAATATTTCAGCGCTTTAGAACGTAGATGATATTGATTCCGGGGTCGAGAGCGTCACGCTCCGACTTTACGGCGAGCGGGTCCCGGAACCGTCGCCCTGTGATAAACGAACGATGCCGCCCGTATGGCGGTCTGATTATCACACGGACGATGTAGTAAATGGTAGACCGAAGCGCTCCAACGAGCATAGACCTGCAGGGAGATCCGAACAGCCGCGAATCCAAGACGCGGCAGACGTTGCAGCGTCTCGATGCGATGACGAAAGCGCTCGCAGCAGCGGAAGTCGTCGTGATTCCCGGGCGTGGCAGCGGCATCAATAAGGTGCTCGAAGCGATGCAGCCGGCGATTCTGGACGCCAAAGCCCGCGGGCTTTCAAACGGTCGGATCGCCGATATTCTTCGGGCGAACGGCGCGATGTTTGAACGTGACTCCATTCGGTTAGCGCTCGCGAAATTGTCTCCAAAGCCCGATACTGTACCGCTACGAACTTCACGTCGTAGCGCGCCGGAGTCTTCGGTTAAGCCGAAGGCGAAGCCCAGCGCGAATCAGCGGGTGAAGTCGCCGCCGAACATTTCGCCGAGCGTCCATGTGGGATTCGCCGAGGATCCGAAATGAACCGCGCGGTGTTCGTCGCCAGTCGCAAGGGCGGTATCGGAAAGACGAAGTTTGCGCGACTACTCGCGGAGATTCATCGCTCGCGCAAAACCGGACCGGTGCTCGTGGATGCCGATCGTGGGGTCGGTCAACTCTTGAAGCACTTGGGCGCAAGAGATGCCGAGGGCCGGTTGCTTAATCCTCAACCCACGCCGATCGAGGATGGCGTCGTCGCGATCGATTGGCACGCAGATACCGAGAGCCGTGCCATGCTCGCGGAAGTGCTCGCGTATGGTCGCCCAACGATCATCGATCTCCCCGGAGGGTCGCTTGACGATTTCCGGACGTTAGACGTGAATGCGGGTTACCTCGACGTCGCGAGAGAGATGGGCTTTGAGGCGACCTTCGTGTCGCTGATCACGCCGTGGGTCGAGACGTGGGCGGACGCTCTCACGATTCGTGATTGGGCTCCGAGCGCGGGGCATCTCCTCGTCGTCAACCAGGACTTCGGGACGAATGAAGATTTCGCCGACTGGATCGCGAGCAAGACGCGCGCGAACCTCTTAGCGGCCGGATCTCGCGAGATCATCCTTGCGACATTGCCGTCCGGCATCGCCGCGCGGATTGCAAAGTACCGCCTGACGTTTCACGGCGCAATAAAGAGCGACCGTCTACTGATTATGGACCGTGGTTGGGTGCAGCGCTGGCTGGCCCGCGCGACGGCTGCCATTGACGAGGCCGGCGATTTGCTCGGCATCGAACCCACAATGAAAGGAGAAACATCATGACCCCCTACGAACGCCTAGTCGAAGCCTTGAAGGGCACAGCGCTCGACGGCCGACTCGCCGCAATTGCCATGGAGCTGGGCTTGCGCAATGACGCCCCCGAATGGTCGATCGCATTGGCCGCCCTCATCGGCTGTACGCCGCTCCAGGAGATCAACGAGCATCTCGACGCTCGCATAGCCGGTGCGATCTCCAACGCGATCAACAAAGAACTCGATGCGAAGTGGCGTGGTGATCTCGGCTCCGCGATCGCCGGAGCCGTCGTTGCCTCGGCCGGCACGAAGATCGCTGAGTCTACCGAAAAGGCTGTCGTCTCGATCGAGACGAGCGCGAAGCAGTATATCGCGACCTGCGACGAGCGAACGCAACGTCTGCTGAAGCGGCGGTCAGGCCATGCCTTGGTGATCGCGGCACTCGTCGCGGTCATTTTCGCGTGTGGGATGATCCTGGGCGCGTATCGTCTGGGCGAACGCGGCGGGGTGGCCGCGTCCTACCGTGCGGGCGAGGTGTACGCGGTCACGGCCGAGGCACGATGCTTCCGCTCGTTCCATCGTCTCTGTTCAGGAGGAAGGTAGTCCATGGACAAGACGACTGACATACTCATACCCGCAGTCCTGGTCGCTATCATGGTTGCATTCGTCTCCGGTTTTGCGCTGGGCTCGCACGAGTTCGTCGTTGCGACGGGGCTGTCACCGTTTGGCCCGCCGCCGGTGGCGCAATGCGTGCGCGGCTGCGTCAAGGACTCGCACAATCCCTTCGGTCCGCCGCCGGTGACAAGCCGGTCACCGATGTGCGCGCGCTGTTAGATGCGCTGGAGCAGTTCGGCTGACGCCTCGGCCGACGCACGCGCAAGCGCCGTGCTCAGGCGTTCCTCGAAGCCCGCGTCGCGAGTACCCACGTCGAGGCGCGCGATGAGCCGATGGCCGAATCGCGCCTCGATCCGATAGCCGCAATCATCTTCGATGACGGCAACGGAAATGGCGCGGCGCAGGCGACCAAAGCGAACGAGGCGCTCCGGTACGCTGTCGAGCGCGGAGAGTTGCCATGCCGTGATCATTGCTCGTGCTCCGAACCGATAATCTGAACCGTATTTTCGACGACCACGAGACCATCGCAAAGCACGGTCTCGCCCCCGAGCGACGGACAGGCAGCCAAACATGCAGTGACGAAGTTTTGCGGGAATGTGAAGGGAGACGCGGCCGCGAGGTGCGGGAAGTATCCGCCGCGCACGCAAAGTCGTCCCTCGCGGGTGCGCCAATCGAAGACGCCAATCGCGCCGTCCGTCTGAATGAGAATGCGATCGTCCGCCATCGGCATGACGGTCCACTCGCGCGCCTTACGCATGCCAGCGAGTTTCGCAGTAATGGTGCGCATCATCGCACGCTCTTCACGTCGCTGCGTCTCACGACGACCTTACGACCGCGCTCGCCGGTGCGCATGAGCCTTTGCGCGTGAGCGTCCGCTTCTGCGACTGTAGCGTGCTGACAGTGGTAATTGTAGAGCAGTCGTCCCGTTTTCCGGTGCTCGACCCGACAATTATAGAGCGTCATGGTGTTCCTCCGTGCGGCCTGATTGTGTGGGCTGCCGCACGGCGGCGTAACCACGGGACGCAGAGGCTCCATGAAAAGGGGCGAGCGAAGCGAGACTTGCGAAGCCCTTTTCGCGGAGATGCGCGCGTGGTAGCCTGTCCGGGCGCGGCCGGAACAAGAGGGCCGCGTCACCAACGCCTCCGCTGGCCGAACAATGCGCGAAACAACAGTCGCGCACACATGTAGCGAATGATATAGCGCAGCATATCGAATTACCAAAAGCCCGGAGGCCCCGCTTATGCGGGGCGCTCCTCGGCCGGAGCCTTGCGCTCGACGCGCTTGGCGACAACCTCGACGGTGAGACGTTCGTTGTACTTGCCGAGCCGGCAGGTTCCGGCGACTTTGACGAAGACGCCCTTGCGAAGATCCGCGAGGTCGGCGGCCATGTCGCCGAATGCAACGACCGGAAAGTAATCGGTGTTGCTGTCGCTCGCTGACGAGCGATCGCTGGCGATGGTGAACTTCGCGTAGCGCGTCTCACCCTTTTCGCCGATTTCGACGTCGCGAGTCAGGTTACCGAAGATCTGGATGCGGTTCATGAGGTACTCCTTGCGGCTGTGCCGCTGTCTGAACTGATGGAGGAGCGCCACGCGCCATGAAGACGATCGACGCAAGGACGCGGAACGCGACGGAGTTTGCCTTGCGTTGAGCGGCAGGCGCGTACGATGACGAATCAGGTCAGGTACAGCGGCGACGCAGGGAGCAATGGACCAGCATCACATCGGCGACGAAAGAGGGCGAAAGGGGGAGCCTATCATCCGCCACCGACCGTCGAGCGGAAGGTCACGGTCGCGGTGTTACAAACCACAACTATCATGTTCACCGTCATTTACCGCTGGCGCGTCAAGCCCGAAATGGAAGAGGCGTTTCGCAACGCGTGGCACCGCCGCACCGAGAAGATCCACGCCATCCGAGGTTCCTTCGGGTCGCGGCTCCTTCGGGAGTACGATGGTACCCTTTGCGCGATCGCGCTGTGGCCTTCGCAGGAGGCCTGGCACGACACCGAACCGCCGCTGCCGGATGACGGCGAAGACGCGGCGACGTTCCGCGAGGCCATCCTCAAGACGCTTCCTACGCTGACAATGCAGACGGTGGACGATCTGTGGAGACTCCCGAAGTAGGGAGTGGGCCTACGCGGACATTGTGCGATCCCTCGCTAACGGCGATGCCGACAGCGACACCGAGCGTGATAATGATGCCGCGACGAGCGTGCGCGCATGCCGAGCGATTCAGCGAGGATCGCCGAACATGGCGAGTTGCTCGCCGGCGTTCGCGAAGCGCGCGAAGATCGCATCAACGATTTCGAACATCGCCGGATCGATCGCAGCGAGCCGCTCGCGAGAAACTGTCGGCCACGCCGAGGCGACATCGTTGGCCTCGACGTACGCGCGGCACGCTTCGGCGAAGTATTCATCGAGGCCAGTAGCCGCATAGGGCGTCACGCACGTGCGCGCACCTGCAAACGCAGCGCGAATGCGCGAATCGATGCCGGAAATATAGACGCCGTCTCCAAGCGCGCAATCGAGCGCGTGCCCGAACTCGTGTGCGACGGTCATCGGACTGGTCGAGCGCAGGTAAACCGCGCGTTCCTCGACGACGAAGAGCCCGGCCGGCGGCGCGGGCCAGGCATCGACGTCGATTCCAAGCCGCGCGAGCGCAGCCGAGGCATTGGCGTACTGCTCGCCTCGCTTGAGAATCCGGATGGTTACGCCGTTCGAGGCGGCGAAGTTGAGCGCGCCGTCGCCGAAGCGTGAGAGTGTCGGGATAACTGCGTTGCGCATATCGTCGCTCGCGTGAGGGAGAAGTGCGGAGAAGATCGTGTTGTCCATCGTGTGCTCCCATCTGGCCGTCAAGGCCGTCGTTTGTGGGAGCCGATGAAGCGTGGACGAGCGGGCGACGGGCAAGGCCGAAGAACGTAGTGTGCCTTGCGCGATCGAACGGCGGAGGCGCTAGGATGCCATGAAAACGACGGGACGGCGAGGAGCCACGACGGTGGACTACGGTCGCGAAGCGAAGGGCCATGCCAGATGAGCGGTCCGCATCACGGCCGCCAAGGCTTCGGGTGCGCTTCCGCGAAGCATCCGACATGGACGCCGATCTAACATATCTCGTCGTGCTGGAACCCGAAGGGGACGGGCGTCTCAACGTCGTCGTGCCGGCGCTTCCCGAGGCACACACATGGGGCGATACACCCGAGCAGGCGCTCGCGAATGCGCGCGAGGTCATTCAGGCGCTTCTTGAAGATCGACGAGCGCACGGAGAGGATATCCCGCCCTCGGATGCGCCCGCGCGTATTGAACACGTCACCGTGAGACTGCCGGCTGCATAGCGGGCGCGTTCCATGAGCGAGAGGCTGCCCGCCGTCAACGGCGCGGCCGTTGTACGCGCCTTGGAGCGGTTTGGTTTTGCAGTTACGCATATCGTCGGTTCGCACCATGTTATGCGCCATCCCGATGGTCGGCGTACTTCGGTACCCGTCCATGCGGGCCGGGATGTTCCGAAGGGCACGTTGGCTGGGATCCTGCGCGATGCGAGACTGTCCCGATCGGACCTGCGCCGCTCGCTGTGATGTTGCGGCGAGCGCTGCGTCGATCGGGTTCGTCAAAGGGAATACCCAGGTACTCTGCCCTGCGTGTAACGATGCAAAGCAAGAATGTCGACAATATATTTGACGCGCGAGCGCCCGGGCGTAGGCATTCAATGCTTCTTGCTATCCTGATTGTTGCGATGACGAGCAATGTAGCCTGTGTTCAAGGGACGGCCGCGTCCTAGGTTTCTAGGGGTTTAGGTCCGACGCTCCTGGACGCCAGCGCGATCGTTCGCGCGCCGTACGTCGAGCCGCCGCGGGCCGAATCCCACTTCTTCCTCATCAGCGCGGACTGCCGGAACAGCCGATCCGTCTGTTCGGTATTGTTAGAGCACCAATACGCCAGCATGTTAGCCAACGCGAAGTCGGCAGCACTATGATCGCCACCGTACGGGGTCAGGTCGCCTCTATCGTGCAGCGCCGAAAACTTCCCGCCGTTTCGGGCATTGCGCGCGCGCATAAGTATCGAGACGTCGTCCGAGGGGGGCGTTACTATCGTTGGTGGTGAGGCGGCACTCGACGACGGCGGAAACATCCGCTCAAGCACCCGATCCAGCGCTTCCTGTCGGGCCTCGATCGAGGTTGACATACCGGTGACGACATCGCCGGTGATCGTCACGTACCGATCACGGTCGTAGATTTCGCATGGACCGCTGCGATTACGACCACCGACCGGAAGTGTTGCCCAAACGAAGATGCGAATGCCATTGCCGGATGGCGACACCTCGGTGTATGAATCCAATTGCGTCACGATTTGGCGCGCCCACGGATCGATGCCGGACAGGTCGCCGGTACGTACCGCGGCAGCATCCGGCACGCAATGATCGAGATCGATCGCCGTCAAACCGTCGCCCACGAGCACCAGCCCGAGCCCATCAAAGCGACCTGCCTGCACCGCGTCGAGTGCTTCGCCAAAAGCGCACCAGGTTGCCGGGGCCGTAACCGACGCGGCACGACCATTGGTTTGCAGCGGCGGTTTTGTCCTCGCGCCGCCGCGCCGCCGGTATCGCCAGCAGACCCAACGGCCGTGTAACGCTCGCAACTCGGCCGGTATCCGGTCGGGGTGCAACACGGGAAGAGGGACGGTGTCCACAGAGGGGAGGGAGTGCGGTCGGTTCGCAGCCGCCATCTCTCCCCTCCCCCCTCCCGTGGATATAGAGTCTCTACGTTTCACGGGATACACCGCCATTAACGCACCCGTTTTCACGGGATAGACCGCCTTTTCCGTAAACCGCCCACGGGACAGACCGCCATTATCTCCGAGTGAGGCCCCCATGTCTTTGCGCTCGCCGAACCAGATCTCGACGCGACGTCGGTAGTGGATCATGCGCTTTCTCGCGGTTCCCGTAACCTCGATATTCAAGTGCTGGTGGAGGTGCTGGGCATACTGCTGTAGGGCGGCGCGGGCGCGTTTGCGGCAGTCGGCCCCGTTGATACCGACGGCTCCGAAGACGTCGTTCAGCGGCGCGTCATATGCGCGCTGATGGGTTAACAGGAAGCGCACGATGGCCTGAACGGCTCCGGACTTAATGCAAACGATGTGCTCCGTCAATCGCTCGGTGTGGCATGGGAGATCGGCATCGCAGTACTGCATGTATTCGGCGGAAAATGTCACGACGTAGCCGAGGCAGACGCCATCGCATTCAACGAAACCGTGTCGGCCGACGATGCCGTCATTGATCGTGCGCATGATCTTGTCGCGCGCTGTCGTCGAGCGGAAGCGCGCGACACGCAGGTTCTCGATCATCCCCTCAAGCCAAACAATGTCCGACGTCCCAGGATGATGATGGCTGAGCGCGCGTAGGAGCGCATGCGGCGCAAACACCACATCAAGCGACCCATCGGCATTGCGGCGTCGCCGGCATTTGTTGTCAGACATGAGCCAGTCTACAATGGATCTGTGGATTTGCGTGAGGTCGCCAGTGACTTCTGCTTTGCCCCAAGAGTTTTCGATTCTTGACGTTGTGTCTTTTCTGCAGCGCTCAAGCGTCGGCTTGAAAATCGAGACGCGGGACTGGGTGACGGTCGTCGATGCACGCCGTACGTTCTCTTGAGCGGGCGCGAGCGGCGCTTGGCTGAGCGCGCTCATGATGCGCCGCCTGACTTCTGGCTTCGCTCCGGCCCCGGAAACTCAGGGCACGTAGTACCATAGCATGGACTCTCTGACGCCCCACCTCGCTGCCGGATGTATGCCACGATCGCGAACTCCGCTGCGGCGCGGATGCTCTCGCGCAGGGAATCGCTCCAAAGGACCTGTGCGCGGCGACGGCCGCTAGGCAAGACGCTGAAAGGTGCGAGCACGTAGACGACATGGTTTCCGTTCCATGTCGCCCGGCAGGCGCGAATCTGGATCTCGCTATCACGGCCGCCACAAAGGACCGGAAGGACCACGTCGAATCGAAAATGTCCGTCGAGATTGCGGGCAAGCCTGGAGGGCTCGGGGTCGAGCCTCTGGATATTGGAGACGCGCGGTTTGCGCAGCATGCTGAGATCGCTCATGCTGCACCACGTCGCTGTTGCGCGATGGCGGATGCGCGTTGCTTGAGCACCTTCTGGATGGCAAAGGGGCCGCGCTGGAACTCGGCGCACAGCGCGGTGAGGATGTCCCTCTTCCGTAATCCCTCGGCTGGGAGGGCACGGGACCGGGACAGCAGCGATTGGACTTCCGACTCAGTCCACGGTTTGCCGCAGTTTTCGATAGCGTGAGGCGTTGGCGATGAGATGCTTGCGAGCAGTTCACCCGGCACAACCTGCTTGATTTGTGGAACGAAGCGATCGAAGGTTGGCTTCGACAGCTCGAAGCCGATGAACCGACGATTGAGTCCGATAGCCACCGCCGCCGTCGAGCAACTCCCCATGAAGAAATCGCAGACCACGTCTGCTTCACGGCTACTGTACTGGAGCATCTTTTGGAGTAGTGCCCGAGGTAACTCGTTCTTGTTCTTCTGTTGGCCACGCTTGTACTCACGATTGATGATCCAGACATCCTCGCGGTCGCGGTAGTTTGCGGAACCTCCAGCTGCATGTTTCTCGGTCGTGCTGAATCGCGATTGAAGGTTAAACGTGCGCTTCCCGCCCGGCTTGGCGTAGTACAAAACGTGGTAGTGGGACGACACGAACTTCGTCGACGTGTACACACCAAAGTTGTACTTCCAGATGATATGGTTGATCTCTCGCAGTGACGTCTGGCGAAGCGCGTTGAGAACGTGGTGGAGGTGCGTGTACCCGGAAACGACGTATAGCTGCCCGCCAGGACGCAGGACGCGCTCGGCCTGCGCGATCCACTCGCGGCTAAAGGCCTTGTACCGAGCGGCCGGCACTTCGATGTACTGGCCGACGACAAAGTGTTCGTCCCGGTTGTAGTGGGCGTGTAGTTGGTCACCGTTGATCCCGTACGGTGGATCCGTGATGATCAGGTCCACCGAGTTGTCGGGAAGGTGGCGAATCGCTCCCTTAACAGCATCGGCGTTGATGAAGATGTTATCGCCGATTCGGACCGTCCGAGAGCGCGGAACGCATGGGCGTTTAACTGCTCGAGCGCGAGACGGCCGCGTCGCCGCTACAGCAACGCTAAGATATGCGGGGGAGGCTGGACGAGGGGTCCGGGACATGAGCACACTCGAGACGTGCCGCGGTCGGACCGCTACTTATAGCACGCCAGCGATGGCTCCGTTCGTCCCTTCCAATATGTCGGGCGGATGCCGAGTTTAGTATTTTAACCTTACGACGCGCGTTGCAACAACACCTGCTGTGCAGCGGGCAAAACGAAAACTTCGCAAACGCCGCGCAGGTGATCGATCTCTTCGATCTGCCGCGACCACGCTTTAGCCAGAGTATCTCGCGCGGCTTTTGGGACGTCCGCTTCACGCGTGACTTGTAGTCATCATGTCTTCCCTTCGTAAGTGCGAAAACCGGCGCAGCGAGCAAACCCCGTGGGCTGGCTACTTCTTCCGCGCTTTCTTCGCGGTCGTCTTGCGCTTTGACGTCTGCATCGTGCTTGAACGGCGTGACGCCTTCGAAAACTTGGTCCTGAGCATGATGTCGACCATCGGGCCGTTCGGGAAAATGGCTTCGATATCGCCATCGGAGCAGCACACCAGTACTGGCGCAGGTGGCGTCCCGTGGAGTTGACCGGTCAACGGAATGTCGACCGACAGTTGATCGCGCCGATGCAGTTCATTCAGGACTTCAACGGCGAGATCGCGTAGTTTGGTGCTGGAGAGATCAGGTATATCGATATCGATCTTTTTCGTGGTGCTCATGGTTTACTGTTCCTTTCATGGGTGAGGGTCGTCGTAATCGTAGTCTAATTGCTGCTTGGCGGATTTCATGAGTCGTGTCCGTTGTGATCGCTCGCGACGAGCGGTGAAAGGTTCGGGTTAGTCCGTGTCGGTCGTTTCGTAGTTTGGCTTCGATGATGACCGCTCGCGACGAGCGGTGAAAGGTTCGGGTTAGTCCGTGTCGGTTGTTTCGTAGTTTGGCTTCGATGATGACCGCTCGCGACGAGCGGTGAAAGGTTCGGGTTAGTCCGTGTCGGTTGTTTCGTAGTTTGGCTTCGATGATGACCGCTCGCGACGAGCGGTGAAAGGTTCGGGTTAGTCCGTGTCGGTTGTTTCGTGGTTTGGCTTCGATGATGGCCGCTCGCGACGAGCGGTGGAAGGTGCTAACCGCCGCTTCACGACGCGCCGGCTTTCGCGCGCCGTTGGCCGCCGGTCTCGTCGTCGAGAAACGACGCCGGGATCAACCGCACGGCCGAGATTTTGCGGCTCGGAATACGCCCCGAATAGATCCCGTCCCAGACGGTCCGCTCCGCGATTCCCGTGAGCTGGGCCACTTCCCACACGCGGTAATAGAGGCGGTTGGTCGGTTTCCCAACCGCTTCGAGGGAGGTGTCAGCTAATTCTGTCTCCAGGCGCTTCACGGAAGTTTTCATCTCCTAACTACCATATCACGCCCCTGTGGTACCAGTTTTATGCTAAACTTATCCCATGGCTCGCTCGCGCTCAGACTCAGCCTCCGCCCACTACTCGCGGAGCTACCGGTCCTATCCCGGCGGCCGTCCGCTTGAACGCCGCATGGACAAGGACACGCGCGGCATATGGTCAGGCTGGATCACTGAAGCGTTCGGCGAGGTTCCCGGGCGAACGAAGACGGCGCGGCTCGATGAACTTTGCAACGCCCTCGGTGTGATCCGCGGCCGGAGGGAGGCCTATGATCGACATCAGGTGCGACGCTATCTCGATGGTCGCGACGGAGTAAATCCGGACATGGCCTTCGCCATCGGCGAGGCGCTGTTCGACGCGAGGGTACCCTGGGCGTCGGGACCGCTGTCGCTCGCGTTTGCCTCGACGTTCCTACCGCACGCGGTCGCGTGCATCGGCTGGACCCTCAAGGAGGGGCCGTCCGAAGTCCTAAAGCGCATGTGGACGGGCCTGATGATTGTGACTCAGGAGAACTTCCGCAGCCCGCAGCACCCCGATCCTGATCACTTCAACTCCCTCAAGGGCGCGCTCACGTGGCAAAAGGACGCGCACGAGCTTGTCCGCGGTGCGTGGGCAGCGTGGTGGCATACGCGCGAGGACTCGACGGCCATGCCCGACGTCTTTCAGCAGTATCTTGCGCTGTGCCGGATTCCGATCTCTACACAAGAGGGGTTGCTCGCACGGTCCACGGCGCGGGGCGCAATTCTCCATTGGATGAAGCGCGCTCGAGCGACGTGGAGTTCGTTCGGCGTCTGGTTCCGTAGCGACGACGAAGAAGACCTCTGGAGCGCGCAGAATATGTGTCGTATCGTGCAGTATGACGAGCACGACGAGAGCGATGGTCGCGCCGCAGATGAAATGATTCGCGCCGCAGATGAAGGGATGGCCGTTTAGATGGCTCGGAACAAAAAGAACGATCGTAGGCGTATCCGCGGCAGCGGCTCCGTCACGTACCGCAAATCGCGCAAGCTCTACTACGCGCAGATCTCCTCGTTTGAGGACGGCAGGCGCGTGCGCAAGCTGTCGAAGGGCTACAAGACCGCGGCCGAAGCGCAACGCGCGCTCGATGCGTTGCAGAGAGGCGAAGAACAAAGGGCGGCCACACGTGCGACTGTCAAGGGCGTTGTGGAGGCGTATATTCGCCGGAAAGACAAGGGAGCGAAATCGCCGACGACGATCCAGCGGTACTTCGGCCTTGCAAAAAACCTTAAGCGCATTGAGGATCTCCAGGCGGAACGCCTCGGCACTTCGCGGATCGAAACTTTGTATGCTTCCCTACGGGAGAAAGGACTTGGTAAAGACGGCCTTTCCGAGACGACGATCTTCCATGTCCACTCCCTGTTGAAGGCCGCGCTACGCTGGGCGAAGCACAAGGCGCTGATCGCGGTTAATCCGTTCGAAGTACACCATGTTGAATCTCCACGTCGCAAGGATAGCGAAGCGACCGCTCTTACCGTCGGGGATGCCCGCGCCTTTCTCGACAAGATCGACCATACGCGGTTCGGGAACGCGCTCATCTTCGCGCTGGCGACGGGGATGCGGCGTGGTGAAGTCTGCGGGCTGCGCAAGCCTTCGCTCGATATGGAGCGACTCGTGGCGATCGTGCGCGAGTCCCGCTACCAGATCGTCGGTGTGCATGATCAAAAGGGCACGAAGACGAGACAGATCCGCGAGGTCGCCCTCTCGGATCTCGCTCTCGGAGCGTTGGAAGCCGAGCGGAAGCGCCAGGGTCAGCTCGAGTCGGAAGCCGGAGATGCATGGGAAGGCTCGGACTTCGTCTTTACGGACGACCTCGGACGCCCGCTTTCCCCTTACTCTCTCTCGAACGCCTTCCGCCGCATAGCAGGCAAAGCCGGATTGTCGGATCGCTACACGCTTCACTCGCTCCGTCATACGGCGGCGACGTGGATGCTGGCCGGCGGTATGGAGATCCACGCGGTGCAGAAAGTCCTCGGGCACACGAACGCCACGACAACCGCGAACATCTACGGTCACGTCGTCGAAGGCCGGACCCGCAGAGCGGTTGAGATGATCGCGGAGCGGCTGCGTCGCACCGATGCCTAGGGCGGAATGTTCTCCTAACTTGTTCTCCTAAGAGCCGTAAACAGCCGGTATCAGGCGGTAGGGAACCCCTGATTTTTCAGGCTTTTCCCGCACTCGGCGGTATCAGCCGGTAGGAAACAATGGAGTTCGATTCCCGTTGGCGCTACCAATATAAGCCAATAAACACGGGATGTTTTGAT
>Ga0307372_10005359_pt1 | contig 19311 bp, 12 predicted proteins | sample OX1MG_FD_202533 | JGI IMG/M metagenome (GOLD analysis project Ga0307372, IMG submission 202533) | Soil microbial communities from Risofladan, Vaasa, Finland - OX-1 | ecosystem: Environmental > Terrestrial > Soil > Coastal area > Acid sulfate soil | place: Finland: Risofladan, Vaasa | collected...
GGCTTGTTGTGCATCGCAAACACCGCGTCGCACGGAAACTTGTCGAACAAACCCTGCTCGACCATGACCCGGCCGCCGCCAAACCCTTCCTCGCCGGGCTGGAAGATGAAATGCACGGTGCCGTCGAAATTCTTTGTCGCGGCGAGGTAGCGCGCGGCGCCGAGCAGCATCGACGTGTGCCCGTCATGGCCGCAGCCGTGCATCTTGCCGTCATAAGTCGAGCGGTGAGCGAACTCGTTGTGTTCCTGCATCGGCAGGCAATCCATGTCGGCCCTGAGCCCGATCGCGCGCAGCGAGTTGCCGCGCCGTATCGTGCCGACGACGCCCGTCGTCGCCAGCCCGCGATGCACTTCGCAGCCGTATTCCGTGAGCATCTGCGCGACGATGTCCGAGGTCCGCTGCTCCTCAAACCCCAGCTCGGGGTGGGCGTGGATGTCGCGCCGGATCGCGGTCAGCTCATCGGCGAATGCGAGCACCTCGGGGATCAGCGGCATAACGGCTCCTGAGGTCGCGCCACGGCGGGCGCAAGACGATGGCGCGAGTGTCACACAACACGGGATTTGCGCAAAGCCCGGCAGATTTGCCGCGAAGGCGCTAAAGCGCTGGAGCGCCGGCCATAAGTTGTCGGGTACGGAGCGGCGGCCAGATTAGCTGCGCTTGAAGCTTTCGAGCTCTTTGGCAGCCCAATCGAGCGCCTGGTCGAGGGATTTGCCGTGCTTTACGTACTGCGCGATCATCCCGGTCATCGTCGCGCGGACGAAGATCCGCCGGCCGAGCGCCGCCGGGGCCGGAGCGCCCGACACGCTTTCGGCCACGTCGCCGCGTGGCGGGTAGTTCGCCAGCGTGCCGGGCGGCGGCCCCGCGGTCGTCCAGGTCTCGAGATTGCGCAGCGACCCAAAGGCTGGAAGGTCGCAGCCCTTGCCGGCGGCGACGAGAAGCTGCACCGAATCTTTGGCCCACAGATGCGTCATCAGGCTTTTGGCCGCCGACTGGTTGGGTGAGAACTTCCAGATGCCCCAGAACGCAGGCTGCGCCGCGTCAAACCGCCCCTTCGGCCCTTTCGGCGCCGGGAAATGCCAGCATTGCCCGGTGACCTGCGGCGTGGCGCCGCTCGCCAGCGCCCAGGTCATGGGCGAACCGATCAGGTAGGGGCTCTTGCCGGCCACGAGCGCCTTGCTGGCGTCGATGTCGCCCCATGAAAGGACGATTCCAGGCACGGACGGCGCCAGCTTCTTGAAGAAGTCGAGCACCTGCCGGGTCGCATCGGATTTGACCGTGATGGTGCCGTCCTTATCGACCAGCGCGGCCCCATAGGCGGCAAACACGGCGCCGACCCAGTTTGCCGCGTCGCCGCTGCGGCCGAGCGGCAGCGCAAATGGCGTCCCCGCCTTGGAGGATTTCGCGGCGCATTCCAGAAAGAAATCCCAGCTCCACTGCTCGGCGAGCGCGGCATCCGGCACGGCTGCCGCCGGGTACATCTGGGTGACGTCGAGCCCGACCTGGCTTTTGAAGAGGTCGATCCGCGCGACCGAGACGAAATTCTGCGTGCCCGGGATCGCCGGCACCGCGATCCAGTGGCCGCCCTGTCTGCCGAGCGTCTCGACGGCGGAGTCGGCCGGCCCGTACTGGCCGGTCAGAGTCGCCATCACGTCGTCGGCGGGCAGCCACTGGTCGGCCCGCGCCGCGGCATACCAGCCGGGCTGCGCGATCACGTCGTGCCCGGCCTTGGGTTCGCCCTCGGCGGCCGCGACCAGCATCAGCTTGTCGCCCTCGGTGGTGACGAAATCGAGGGTCAGATCGACCTTTTCCTTGGTCGCCCAGTCGTTCGCGAGCTTCGCAAGCGCGGCGTTGGCGCCCGGCACCGGGTGGTCCCAGGCGGCGACCGCCAGCCTGCCGGCAGCATGGGCGCCGCGGGCAAACGGCAGCGGCAGCGCCGCCGACGCCGCGGCGAGGGCGACGGTCTGCAGCGCGCGGCGCCGGGTCAGCCTGCGGGTCATCCCTTCTGCCTCCTTTCAGAAGCCAAGCCGGGTGCGGAACACCAGCGCAGCATAGAAATAGAGTTCCGCGTCGAGCGCGCGCTTGACGTTTTCGGCGCGACGAAACCCGTGCTGCTCACCGGCAAACAAGAGGTAGCCGACCGGGATGCCGCGCCGCCGCAGCGCCTCGACCATCATCTCGGTCTGGTTTGGCGGGACCACGCGGTCCTCGGCGCCCTGGAAGAAGATCACCGGACAGGCGATGCGGTCGGCGTGGGTCAGCGGGGAGCGCTCGCGATAGAGCGCTGCCTCCTGCGGGTAGGGGCCGATCAGCCAGTCGAGATAGCGCGACTCGAATTTGTGCGTGTCGCGGGCCAGCGCGGCGACATCGCTGACCCCGTAATAGCTGGCGCCGCCCTTGAAGAACCCGCCGCCGGCAAGCGCCGCCAGCACGGTATAGCCGCCGGCGCTGCCGCCGCTGATCACCGCGCGCTCGGCATCGGCGAGGCCCGAGGCGGCGGCGTAGCGCGCGGCGTTGATGCAATCCTCGACATCGACTACGCCCCAGGCGCCGGCGAGCCGGTCGCGATAGGCGCGGCCATAGCCGGTGCTGCCGCGATAATCGACATCGAGCACGGCGATGCCGCGGCTCGTCCAGTATTGGATGCCGAGGCTCAAGGTGGTGCCGGCCGAAGCGGTCGGGCCGCCGTGGCATTTGACCAGGAGTGGCGGGCGCTCGCCGGCGGGCGCGGCGTAATCCGGGTTGGTCGGCGCGTAGTAGTTGGCATAGGCGGTCTCGCCGTCGCCGGTCGTTACGGCGAGGTGTTGCGCGGTCGAGAAATAGCGCTGCAGTTCGGGATCGGCGGTGCTGGCCGAGGATTGCCGCAGCGTCTCGGTGGCGCCGCTGCCGGGGTCGATGACGACGATCACGCCGGGCCCGCGCGGGCTGCCGGCGGCGCAGGCGATGCGGCCGTCGGCGGTGGCGCGGATCGACCCGAAATCGCGGTAGGGCAGGGCGATCGGGGTCAGCGCACCCTTGCCGAGGTCAAGCCGGGCGAGCACCGTGCCGCCGCGTTCGCCATAGGCGCAGACCAGTTCCCCGGCGCCGAGAAACGCGTAGCTCGACTGGCCGAACGCCCATTGCGGGCCGGCGAACTCGGCATTGCGCGGGCAGAGCGGCTGAGCACTGCCATCGGCGCCGGCGCGGTAGAGGTTCCACCAGCCGCTGCGGTCGGAGATGAAATACAGCGTGCCGTCGGGCGACCATTGCGGCTGCGCGACCGATTCATGCTCGCCACCGGCGATCTTGCGCGGCGCGGCAAGGCTGCCGTCGGCGGCGAATTCGGCGACCCATAATTCGGTGCCGACCCACGGCATGTTGGGGTGGTTCCACGACAGAAAGGCAAGCCGGCCGCCATCGGGCGAAAGGCGTGGCGCGGCGTAGAAATCACAGCCCTGGGCCAGGATGCGGCCGGGGCCGGGCTGGGCGAGATCGATCGCGACGAGCGTGTTGTCGACCCGGCCGTCGGCCTCGTGCGCCTCGCGCACCCCGATCCAGCGATTGCGGCGGGCGTCGATCCGGCCGTCGGCGTAACGCCAGCCGGACTTGGCCGGCGGCTCCGGGGTCAGCGGCTCGGGCGCGCCGCCGGCGGCGACGCGATACAGAAGCTGGTCGGCGAAATTGCTGAAATAGGCGGTGCCGCGCTCGATCGTGACGCTGCCGCCGCCATATTCATGCACCCGTGTCCGGGCGTTGAACGGGGGCGGCGTGACATCACGGCGCCCGCCGTCGCGGCCGCGGCACACCAGCACGTTGCGGCCACCTTCGCCGGGCCGCGCCTCGATCCAGTAGATGTCGTCGCCATCGACCTGGACGCCGCTGAGCCCGACCGTCTCGGCGACGATCAGGTCGGAGGTGATCGGCGAGCGCCACGCGCCGTAGGGCAGGGTTTCCATCGCGCCTATACCTCGCGCATGCCGGCGCCGGTCTCGACCGCCTCGGTGATCGCGATAAAGGCGAGGGTGACGGCGACGATTTGGTCGGGCGGGACCGGGTAGGGCGCGACACCGGCGACCGCATCGGCGAAGGCTTCGAGGTTGACCCGCACCGAATCGACATTGGGGAGTTTCAGGTGTTGCGGCTCGGCGCCGCTCTTGCGCAGCACCAGTTCGGTGCGGCTGATCGCTTCGGCCGAGCCGTGCCGGGCGAAGGCGTGGATGCGCAGGAACATCGGGGTCGAGCGCACCGCGGCGAGCGTGCCGCCGACGCCGGAGGCGAAATCGAGCAGCACCGACAGGCTGTCCCACGGGTCGGGGCCGGGCTTCTGCGACAAAAGCTGCGCCTGCACCCGGCGCACCGGACCGGCGAGCCGGATCAGCGCGTCGAGCGTGTGGATGCCGGTGCCGGTCATGCCGCCGGCCGGCGATTCATCCTCGGCGCCGCGCCACGAGGTAAAGCCGGCCGCGACCTCGTTCGAGAAATGGCCCTCGACGTGGAGCAGCGGGCCAAGCTCGCCACTGTCGACGAGGCGGATGACCTCGGCGATCGCCGGAAAATGGCGCTTGTCGGTGCCGATGCCGAGCATCACTCCGGCGTCGCGGCATGCCGCCGCGGCGCGCAGCGCGCCGTCGCGGGTCAGCGCCAGCGGTTTCTCGCAGAACACCGCCTTTCCGGCCGTGGCCGCCGCGACCACCTGGTCGACATGCTGCGAGTGCGGGGTCGCCAGCATCACCGCGCCGATCGCCGGGTTCGCCAGCACGTCGTCGAGCCGCGGCACCAGCGTCAAGCCCCGCTCGGCGGCATAGTCGGCATGGGCGGCGGGGTCGCGGCTGACGACGTGGGTGAAGCGCAGCTTTGCGCTCTTGCCCTGCACCGCGTCGACCAGGGTCTTGCCCCAGCGGCCGAGCCCGACGACAGCAGCCTCGATCATCGTTCCTCGCTTTCGTCTGCGGTTTTAGCGGGCCGCCCGTCGGCGCTCCGCTCTGCGATTTGCCGCACCATAGCATGGCGCGCCGGCGGGGTTGCCTCGCCGCGGCGAACCCGGCACGGTGCGGCGATGTGCGGCCGCGCGCGCCTTTCGACCGATGTCAGCGAGATCAAGCTGGTATTCGGGGTTCCGCCCGACCAGCCGACGCCGAATTTCGCGCCGACCTGGAACCTGGCGCCGACCGACATGCTGCCGATCGTGCGCTACAACCCGCGCGCCGGGGCGCGCAGCCTCGATCTGATGCGCTGGGGGCTGGTGCCGTTCTGGGCCAAGGACATCAAGATCGGGTTTTCGACGATCAACGCCAAAGCCGAGGGGCTTGAGACCCGGCCGGCATTTCGCGAGGCCTTTTCGCGCCGGCGCTGCCTGGTGCCGGTCGATAATTTCTACGAGTGGCAGAAGCTCGGCAAGGAGCGGCAGCCTTATGCAATCGCCCTCGCCGACCGCCGTGTCATGGCGCTCGCCGGGTTGTGGGAATTGTGGCGCTCGCCGCAGGGCGAAACCGTGCGCAGCTTCACGATTGTTACAACGGCGGCCAACGCGCTCCTGGCGCCGCTGCACGACCGTATGCCAATGATCCTGGCGCCCGAGGCGTGGCCCGCCTGGCTCGGCGAGGTAGCGGCGGAGCCGGCGCAGCTCAAAGCGCTGCTGGGGCCGTATCCCGATGCCGGGTTGACGCTGTGGCCGGTCGACAAGCGGGTCGGCAACGTCAAGAACAACGACCCGAGGCTGATCGAACCGATCACCCTGCCATAGGTGCAAGAAACGGCTGAACCGCCGCGAGAAACGCGGCCGGCTGCTCGGCATGGAGCCAATGGCCGGCATCCGCGATGCGGATGATTTCGGCCGCCGGAAACAGCCGCCGGATCGCTGGGTCGTGCTCGGGCAGCAGATAGCCAGAGCGCGCGCCGGCGACAAACAGCGCCGGGCCGGCATAGACGGCGCCGGGCGGCAGAGCGGGGAAGCCGACCAGCGCCGGCAACTCGCGCTCGATCGCCGCGAGGTTGAGCCGCCAGCGCGGCGGCCCGTCGCCGAGCACCAGGTTCTGCAGCAGAAACCCGCGCTCGGCGGCGTCGGGGATCGCGGCGGCGAGTGCGGTATCGGCCTCGCCGCGCCGGGTGATTGCGCCGAGATCGAGGCCGCGCATCGCCCGTACCAGATCGAGGTGGTGCAGCGGGTAGGCGACCGGGGCGATGTCGACGACGACCAGCCGCTCGACCGCGTCGGGGGCGGTCAGTACGGCGGTCATTGCTGCCTTTCCGCCCATGCTGTGGCCGATCAGCGCCGCGCGCCGGACGCCGCGATCGGCCAGCGCGTTAAGCACATCGGTCGCCATCTCGGCATAGCCCATCGTGTCGGCCCACGGCGAGGCGCCGTGGTTGCGCAAATCGAAGGCGACTACGCGGTGGCGCGCACTAAGACGCTGGGCGATCGACGCCCAGTTGCGAGCCGAGCCGAACAATCCGTGCAGGATCGCGACCGGCGGGCCGGCGCCGGATTCGCTGGCGGCGAGCGACAGGCTCATCGCCGGGGCGGCCTATTTGGTGCAGTCACCCATCACGCCGGGTTCGCATTTCGGCAACGGCGGTGAGCCGGGCGGCCGTGGCGGCAGCTGGATCGGCCCGGTATATCCCGCCGACGGGGCCGGCGGCGGTGGCGGCGGGGCAGAGTCGCAGCCGGCCAGCGCCAGGACGCTCAACGCGCCGAGGGTCAATCCGCAAATCGTGGCAAGGCGAGAGGTCATCAAACCGCACCAATCGTCGTTTCAGCAGAATTCTGGGCGCAGCGGCCCAGGCAGCAGATAGGAGAGCCGGAAGCGGTCATCAACCCGGGTTCTGACCGGGCGCGGCCTATACCGCGAGATCGCACCAGATCGGCGTGTGATCCGAGGCCCGCTCCTTGCCGCGCGGGCTCTTGTCGATCGCGCAGCCGGCGATGCGATCGGCGGCGTGCGGCGACAGCAGCAGATGGTCGATGCGCAACCCTTCGTCGCGGCTCCAGCGCCCGGCCTGGTAATCCCAATAGGTGTAGCGGTGCGGCTCAAGGTGAACGGCGCGATAGGCGTCGGTCAGCCCGAGATGGAGCAGCGCGCGATAGCGGGCGCGCGATTCGGGCTGGGTCAGCGCGTCGTCGCGGAACGCGACCGGGTCGTATACGTCGTCGTCGGTCGGCACGATGTTGTAGTCGCCGGCGAGCACGAACGGGATCTCGCGCCGCAACAATTCGCGGGCGCGGACATAGAGCCGGTCCATCCAGGCGAGCTTGTAGCTGAATTTGTCGGTGCCGATCGGGTTGCCGTTGGGCAGGTACAGCGAGGCGACGCGCACCGCGTTGCCGTCGCCGCCAAAGGTGGCTTCGATATAGCGGGCGTGGTCGTCGCCGTCGTCGCCGGCGAGCCCGCGCACGATGTCGCGCGCCGGCTCCTTCGACAGCAATGCGACGCCGTTATAGGCGCGCTGGCCGATCGCCTCGATCTTGTAGCCGAGTGCGGCGACTTCGAGGCGCGGGAAATCGTCCTCCAGGCACTTGATCTCCTGGAGGCACAGCACGTCGGGCTGTGCGCTCTTGAGAAAATCCAACAGGTGCGGCAGCCGTACCTTGACCGAGTTGACGTTCCAGCTGGCTATCTTCACCGAGGCAATGCTTCCTTATGGGGCGGGCTTACGGGGCGGGCGATTATAGCCGTGACGACCTCGTCTGTCGCCGACATCCGATGCCGAGGGCGGCGCCGCGCCGGTTGCGATCTGCCAACCCTCGTTGCCGAATGCCGGCGCGCGGCGGCTGGGCAAACCACTTCGGTCGGGGCCGAAGCGATGGCGCGTGACGGCATCGCTGCCGGCCGTCACCGTAGCGGATGCATATCGGTCGCCAAACCTGTCTGCTGGCGCTGGGCCTCATCGCAAACCTCGCGCCGGTCGCGACATTCGCGGCCGTGCTGCCCGAGATCAAGTCGGCGTGGGGTTTGAGCGCGGGCGAGGCCGGCTGGATCGGCGGCGTCTATTTCGCCGGCTACGCTGCGGCGGTGCCGGTTTTGGCGAGCCTCACCGACCGCATCGACGGCCGCTGGATATTTGCCTTCTCATCGCTGCTCGGGGCGGTCGCGACGCTCGCCTTGGGCGGTTGGGCCGATGGATTCTGGTCGGCGCTCGTGCTCCGCCTGATCGGCGGCATCGGGCTCGGCGGGGTCCATATGCCGGGTCTCAAACTGCTGGCGGAGCGCAGTGCCGGCCGGGCGCGGGCGCGCGGCAGCGCGATTTACGCGGCGGCCTACAATCTCGGCGCCGCGGGGTCTTTCTTTCTCGCCGGATGGGCCGATGCGGCATTCGGCTGGCGCGGGGCATTTGTGATAAGCGGTCTCGTGCCGTTGCTGGCGATCGGTGCGGTTGCGCTGTTGCCGGAGCCGGCGGAGGCTGTGCCTGTCGCCGGGTTCACGATCGATATCAGACCGCTGCTGCGCAATCGCGCCCTTGTCGCCTATGTGCTCGCCTTCGCCGGCAATATCTGGGAGGTCGCGGCGATACGGGCGTGGTTTGTCGCCTTCCTCGCATGGACGCTCGCCCTGCCGCACAATGGGCTGAACATTCCGGGACCGGCCGCCATTTCCGGCCTCGCCTCGCTCGCCGGTTTTCCGGTCAGCCTTGCCGTCGCCGAGTGTGCGTTGCGCTGGGGGAGGCGGGCGATCGTCGCGACCTGCATCACCTCGGTGGTGGTGCTGCTGGCGCTGGCCGTCGCGGCCGGCGGGTCGAGCCGCGTCGTTCTCCCGCTGCTGGTCGTCGCGCAGATCGCCAGCCTCGCCGATGCCAGCGCGCTGGCCAGCGGTGCGGTTGCCGCGGCCGAGCCGGCGCGGCGCGGCGCGGCGCTCGCGTTATACGCCTTCATCGGCTACGCCGCCGCGTTCACCGGCCCCGTCGTGACCGGCATCGTTATCGATCTGTTCGGAGGAGCGAGCGATCGGCGGGGATGGAGCGCGGCGTTCGCGACGATGGCCTTGGGTTCGACGGTCGCAGCCTGGGCCATGCGGCGCGTTCGCGCCGAACGCGGCCATCTGGGCGGCCGCGGCGCCCGAGACGCCGGGCGTTAGGCTTGGTGGTCGACAGGCCTGGCCGGCCGCCGACACCAGGTAGCAACCGTTACCGGGTCGTGACGGTTCGGCTGCCGAACCGGGGCTGCGCTCAGGCGATCGAGAACGAATTGCCGCAGCCGCACGACGAGGCGGCGTTGGGGTTGCGAATCTGGAACGAGGCACCCATCAGGTCTTCGACGAAATCGACCTCGGAGCCGTTCAACAGGTCGAGCGAGGTGTCGTCGACGATGACCGCGACACCGCTGCGCTCGAAGACGACATCGTCGGGGTTTTGCTGGTCGTCGAAGCTTATGCCGTACTGAAAGCCCGAGCACCCGCCGCCGGAGACGGCGATGCGCAGAAATGCGCCGGCGGCGTCTTCCTGAATCTTCAGCGTCGCGATGCGCCGCGCCGCGCTTTCGGTCACGACGATATTGCGCTCGCCAACTGCACCCGCAAGTTCCGTCATCTGCTTCAGCGCTCCATCTCGCCCGCCGCGGTCTGTCCGTGTAGGCTAGGTCCTCTATTTAGGCAAAGGCGGCGGCGTGTCAAAGGAGAGCGTGAGGATGCTGGGGGCCGTGGCCGGCAGGGGCAGCCGCGAGAGGACGACGAAATCGACACCGGGGCCGGCCGATCGGCTGCGTCTGCTGCAGGCGATCGAGCGCAAGGTGCTGTGGCTGTCGACGTGGATGATCCACAACGCCAACCATTTGCGGCCGAGCCGGGACGGGCTGAAGGTCGGCGGCCACCAGGCCTCCAGCGCCTCGGTCGCGACGCTGATCACCGCACTCTACCTCGATGTGATGCGGCCGCAGGACCGGCTGGCGGTCAAGCCGCACGCCTCGCCGGTGTTTCACGCGCTGCAATACCTGCTCGGACACGAAGGCCGGGACAAGCTCGAGCGGTTCCGCGCCTTCGGCGGGGCGCAGGCCTATCCGTCGCGCAGCAAGGACGGCGACCTCGTCGATTTTTCGACCGGCTCGGTCGGGCTCGGGGTCGGCGTCACCCTCTTTGCCTCGCTGGTGCAGGATTACGTGCGGCTCAAGCACCTGACGCCGACCGACCCGCCGCCCGGCCGAATGATCGCGCTCGCCGGCGATGCCGAACTCGACGAAGGCAACATCTTCGAGGCGCTGCTCGAAGGCTGGAAGCACGATGTCCGTAACCTCTGGTGGATCATCGACTACAACCGGCAAAGCCTCGACGCGGTCGTGTCCGACCGGCTGTTCGGCCGTATCGACGCGCTGTTCGAGCTGGTCGGCTGGCGGGTCGTCACGCTGAAATACGGGCGCCTGTTGCAGGCCGCTTTCGCCCGGCCCGACGGCGCACACCTGCGCGAATGGATCGACGCCTGCCCCAACTCGCTGTATTCGGCGCTCGTCTATATCGGCGGCGCGGGCTGGCGCGAGCATCTGCAGCGCGACCTCAACCGTTATCCCGGGATTCGCGCGATCCTCGACGAGCACGACGATCCGTCGCTGGCGCGGCTGATGACCAACCTCGCCGGGCACGACATGGGGTCGGTGCTCGACGCGTTTCATGCCGTCACCGACGATCGCCCGACCTGCTTCATCGCCTACACGATCAAGGGCAACGGGCTGCCGTTTGCCGGCCACAAGGACAATCACGCGGGGCTGATGAATCTCGACCAGATGGCGATTTTCCAGCACAGCATGGGGGTGCCCGAAGGCGCCGAATGGGACAAGTTTGCCGGGCTCGACCTCGATCCCGAGGCGATCATGGCGTTTCTCGATGACGTGCCGCTGGCGCGAGCCGGCAGCCGGCGCCACGCGACACCGGCGATCCCGGTGCCGGAGACGCTGGAGGTGCCGCGCGGCAAGAGCCAGTCGACGCAGGAGGCGTTCGGCCGGCTGATGGGCGCGCTGGCGACGAGCCGCGGGCCGCTGGCCGATCGCATCGTCACGACCTCGCCCGACGTGACCGTGTCGACCAATCTCGGCGCCTGGGTGAACCGCCGCGGCATCTTCGACCGGGCCGACCGCGCCGACACGTTCCGCGAGGAAAAGGTGGTGTCAGCACAGCGCTGGGCGATGTCGCCGCAAGGCCAACACATCGAACTCGGCATTGCCGAGCAGAACCTGTTTCTGCAGCTCGCCGCGCTCGGGTTGTCGGGGGCGCTGTTCGGCGCCCGCCTGCTGCCGATCGGCACGCTTTACGACCCGTTCATCAAACGCGGGCTCGACGCGCTCAACTATGCGCTCTATCAGGATGCGCGGTTCATCATCGTCGCGACCCCGTCGGGCATCACGCTGGCGCCGGAAGGTGGCGCGCACCAGTCGATCGCCGAGCCGCTGATCGGGCTGGCGCAGCCCGGGCTGGTCGGCTTTGAGCCGGCGTATGCCGACGAACTGGCCGTGCTGCTGCGCTGGGCGCTGGCAGAAATCCAGCGCGAAGACGGAAAATCGGTGTATCTGCGCCTGTCAACCCGCGCGATCGAGCAGCCGGAACGCACGATCGGTGCCGCGTTCGCCGATGCGATCGTCGCCGGCGCCTACTGGCTGCGCGAGCCGGAGCCTGGCGCCGAGTTGGCGATCGCCTACAGCGGCGCGGTGGCCCCCGAGGCGCTCGCCGCCTATGAGATGGTTCGGGAGGACGTGCCTGGCGCCGGGCTGCTCGCCGTCACCTCGGCCGATCGGCTCTATGCCGGGTGGCAGGAGGGACTGACAAACGGTACCGCCAGCCCCGCTGAAACGCTGCTCGGCCGGCTGCGTCCCGGTGCTGCACTGGTCACCGTGGTCGACAGCCACCCGGCGACCCTGTCGTGGATCGGCAGCGTCGCCGGCAATGCAATCATGCCGCTGGGCGTCGATCATTTCGGGCAGTCGGGGGACATTCCCGACCTCTACCGGGCCTACCGGATCGATCGCGATGCGATCGTCGACGCCGCGGCGCGTGCATGCCTGCGCATGCTCGTCCGGTAAGGCGGCGTTAATCCCGCCGGATTTAAAAAAGGCGTTGGCTTGCCGGGGTGTGCCTTCGGCTCTACTATTACGCGACCGCTATTGCGATGCGGAGCCTGGCTTTGGTATAGCCTCCCGCAGAACGTGTCGGTTGGCGGCGCACGCCGCAAACGCCCTGGGTTTTGCGGGTTGCCGGAACGCTAGATCGGTATGGGGCATTGGGTCGGCCGTCGCCGTCCGCTTTCGCCGAAACCACAGGGCGGAGGGGTACATTTGCGTGCACCATCACCAAATGCGATGGTAGAGATGGACCAAGGCGACGATGTCGAACGACTGTTTTCGTGGCTGAAGACCCCCGATCTGCGTTATCGCGAGTTCGCCGGCGAGCGGGAAGTTGCCGATGCGGTCGCGAATTGGCCCGCCCTACGCCGTGCCGCCGCTGAAACCGTCCGGATCGAAGAGGAAGAGGAAGAGGCCGGTACCCCGCCCCCGATAATCGAAGAGCGCGGGTTGCCGGAACCGCCGCCGCGCCCGGTGCCGCCGCTGGTCCAGCCACCTTACGAGCGGCCGCCGCCGTCGTTCCAAGCCGGCGAGGCGACGGGCGAGGCGCCGTGGGCCCAGCCCGCGCCGCCGCCCGCACCTGTGCAGCCGCCGCGCCGCGAGCCGCCGCGGTTTACGGCGCCGCCGCCCGAGCCGCGCCGCGTGTCGCCGGGCCGCGAGACCTTGTTCGGCGGCACCTATCGGGGGTTCGAGGAGCGTGATCGGGGGGGCGAGGAGCGCGAAGAGGCCCCGCGCGAGCCGTCGGCTCCGGGCGAGGAAGCCAGCGATCGTGCGCTCGATGCGGTGTTCTCCCGCCTTTCCCACCCGGCCCGCCGCTATCGCGAAGAGCGGCCGCGCACGTCAGGCAACCCGGGTCTCGGACCGGTCTTTCGCCGGCTGCGGTAGATGCCGGTTGTCAGCGTCACATCGCCGAAGGGGGGGGCAGGCAAGACCACGCTTGCGGCGACCCTCGGCGTCGGCCTGCGCCGCATCGGCTGGCGCGTTCTGGCGCTAGATTGTGACCGCGAGAACGCGCTGCGCCTGCATTTCGAGCTGGCGGGGGACGATCCGCCGGGAATCGCGAATGTCGGCGCCGCCGACCGCGACTGGACCGAGCTGGTGGTCGAGGCGCCGAACGGCGTCTTCGTGATCCCGTTCGGCTCGGTCGGGGCGCGCGACAGCGCGCGCCTCAGCGCCCATATCGGCGACAACCCGGGTTGGGTCAGGCGCCAGCTGGCACCGTTTTTTGCCTATCGCGACCTCGCCGTGGTCGTCGACATGCCGCCCGGCCCGTCGGTCTACGACGCTGAGATCGACGCGTTCGTCGATCTGCGCATTGCAGTGCTGCTGGCCGACGCGGTGAGCCTGGCGCTGCTGCCGCGGCTGCAGCGTGGCGACTTTGTCGGCGAGCGTCCGCCGCGCCGGCGGTCGCCGACCGGGTTCGTGGTCAATCAGGTCGAGCCGCGGCGCCGGCTGTGTCGCGACGTAATGGCGCTGACCCAGGAGGTGCTGGGCGAGGCGCTGTTCGGTGCGGTCCATCAGGACGAGGCGGTCGCGGAAGCGGTCGCCTGCCAGTTGACGGTCCTCGATTACGCTCCGGAAAGCGTCGCCGCGCACGATATGGCGGCGGTCGCCAACCGCGTTCATGACACCCTGGCGCCGGCTTTGGTGCGGGAGGGGGACAATCTATGCTGACCTCTGTGAGGCGCGCGGTGAGCTCCGGGTTTGCGGGGCAAACCCTGGTGCTGGCGCTGCTCGTCATCGCCGGCGTGTTTCTGCTCGGTATCGTCATCATCACCCCGCTCGACCTGGTGTCGCAGGCGCTGTTCGCGGTGTTGACCGTCGTCGCGATGCTGGTGATCAAGGGCCACCCGTCGCGCGGCGTGACGCTGGTGCTGATCACGCTGTCGATCGTGTTGTCGAGCCGGTACATCTGGTGGCGCCTGACCGACACGATGCAGTTTGCCTCGGTGTTCGAGGCGTGCCTCGGCATCGGGCTGATCATGGCCGAGCTTTACGCCTGGCTGGTGCTGGTGCTCGGCTATATCCAGACGGCGTGGCCGCTGCGCCGCCCGCCGGTGGCGATGCCCGAAGACGTCGTCGCCTGGCCCACTGTCGACCTCTTCATCCCGACCTACAACGAGCCGCTGTCAGTGGTGGAGACAACGGTCTATGGCGCGCTGTCGATCGACTATCCGCTCGACAAGCTGCAGATCTACATCCTCGACGACGGGCGCCGCGAAGAGTTCCGCGAGTTCGCCGAAGCCGCCGGGGTGGGCTATATAACCCGCGAAGACAATCTGCACGCCAAGGCCGGCAACCTCAACCACGCGCTGACCCAGACCAACGGCGAATTGCTGGCGCTGTTCGACAGCGACCATGTGCCGACGCGCGCCTTTCTGCAGCTGACCATAGGCTGGTTCATGCGCGATCCGCGGCTGGCGCTGGTGCAGACGCCGCACCACTTCTACTCGCCCGACCCGTTCGAGCGGAACCTGCGCGGCGCCGCGACCGTGCCCAATGAGGGCCAGCTGTTTTACGGCCTTATTCAGGACGGCAACGATCTCTGGAACGCGTCTTTCTTCTGCGGCTCGTGCGCGGTGATACGCCGCACGGCGGTCGAGGAGATCGGCGGGTTTGCGACTCAGACGGTGACCGAGGACGCGCATACCGCGCTGCGCCTGCATCGCGCCGGGTGGAGCTCTGCCTATCTGCGGCTGCCGCTGGCCGCCGGGCTGGCCACCGAGCGGCTGGCGATCCATGTCGGGCAGCGCATGCGCTGGGCGCGCGGGATGACGCAGATCTTCCGCGTCGACAACCCGGTTCTGGGGCGCGGGCTCAAGATCGGGCAGCGCATCTGCTACCTGAACGCGATGCTGCACTTCTTTTTTGGGCTACCGCGTTTTGTGTTCCTGACGGCGCCGCTATGCTACTTAATGTTCCGGCTGAACATCATCGCGGCGAGCGGGCTGATGATCGTCGCCTATGCCGCGCCGCACTTGATCCACTCGACGGTAACCAATTCCAGATTACAGTCGCGCTATCGACATTCCTTTTGGGGTGAAATCTACGAAAGCGTGCTTGCCTTGTATATCTTGAAGCCGACGCTGATGACGCTTGTTAACCCCAAGCGGGGCCGGTTCAATGTTACAGAGAAGGGTGGACTTCTGCCACGCGATTACTTCGATTACAAGATCGTGCGCCCGCACCTGATCATCGCCGCGCTGTTGGTCGCGGCGCTGGGCATCGGCGTGACGCGCTGGTTTTTCAACAGTTTCCAGGATACCGAGGTGCTGGTGCTGAACGTGGCCTGGGCGATCTTCAACCTGCTGACCGTCGGCGCGGCGATTGCCGCGGGGCGCGAGACCCGGCAGCTGCGCAGCTCGGTCCGGCTCGGGCTGCAAGTGCCGGGCGTCGTGCATTTGCCGAGCGGGCACACCATCGTCACACAATCGCGCAATCTGTCGACGGCCGGCGGCTATTTCGTCGCGCCCCAGAGCAATGAGGTCATGCCCGGTGAATTCGTCCAGATCGAGATGCCGATCGGCGAGCGGACCACCGTGCTGCCGGCGCGCGTCATCGCCTGGGACGACGAGGCGCTGCGCGTCGCTTTTGACGAATTGACGCTGCGCCAGCAGCGAGACCTGGTGCGTATCGTCTTGTGCCGCGCCGACGCGTGGCTCGACTGGGAGGAACATCCAATCGACCGCCCTCTGCGCTCCGTGCGCGAAATCCTGATCAGCATCGGCGGGTTGTTTGTGCCGCGACGGCAGCGCCGCCCGGGCATCGCCGGCGGGCCGCCGCTCGGTCCGACTTCGGGACCGGGCGAACGGCCGCGGGTGCGAGAGCGCATCAACTCGTTCGTGTTCATCGCCGCCGGCCTCGGGCTCGGCCTGCTGGCGCTGGGCGGCAACGCGTGGGCGCAGACTGCCCCGGCGCCGCGTCCGCCCGGCGGGATCGGCGGACCGCCGCCAGTGGTTGGGGTGCCGCCGACTTCGGCCGGCCCGCTGACCGGCGCTGCGGCGCCGCCGCCGCAGGGATCGCAGGTGCCGGTACCGGCGCGGGCCCAACTGGTGCCGGGCACGGTGCAGGCTCCCCAAAGCGTGACGCCGCCGAACCAGCCCGGGCTGCCGCAGCCCGCCGGGCCGGCGGCCGCCGCTGCACCCGGCGCGCCGCCGCCGCCCGGCTCGACGCGCCAGGAGGTGCTGTCGCTCAAGGATCTTGGCGCCAGCGCGCCGATCCGCCTGGTCGGGGTGCAGGGCGAGGGCAGCCTGCCGTTCTCGGTGCGCCGCGACGAGGTCGTCACCGGCGGCAAGATCGATCTGTCTTATGCCTATTCGCCGGCGCTGATCCCCGAGCTGAGCCACCTGACCGTGTTGCTCAACGGCGAGGTGCTGGGCTCGCTGCCGCTGCCCAAGGAAACCAATTCGGGCGCCACCGCGTCGCTGCCGATCAACCCGGTGCTGTTTCAGGAGGATAATCGCATCCTGTTCCGCTTCATCGGGCACTACACACTGGGTTGCGAGGATCCGCTGCATTCGAGCCTGTGGCTGGTGTTGAGCAACACCAGCAAGATCACGATGGAGATGCAGAAGCTGCCGCTCGCCAACGATCTGTCGCTGCTGCCGACACCGTTTTACGACCCCAAGGACATGCAGACTTTGTCGCTGCCGTTTGTCTTTGCCCAGCATCCGTCGACCTCGACGCTGCAGGCGGCGGGCACGGTGGCGTCGTGGTTCGGCGCGCTCGCCTCGTACAAGGGCGCCAGCTTCCCGACCTATCTCGACACGCTGCCCAAGGGCAATGCCGTGGTGTTTGCGACCCCGTCGGAGAAGCCGGACGGTATCGACATGCCGGCGCTGACCGGGCCGACGATTTCGGTCATCGCCAACCCCAACGATCCGGAAGGCAAGCTCCTGCTGGTCATGGGGCGGACGCCGGAAGAGCTGCGTTCTGCCGCCGAGACGCTGTCGCTGGGCTCGGCGGCGCTGACGGGGCAGACCCAGGTGGTGGGCACCCCAACCATCCCGCAGCGCAAGCTCTACGACGCGCCGCGCTGGGTGGCGATCAACCGGCCCGTCCGATTCGGCGAACTGGTGCAGCCGACCGACCTGCAGGGCAACGGGCTGGTTCCCGGCCTGTTGACGCTGAATTTCCGCACCGCTCCGGACCTCTTCGTCTGGGGCAACGCCGGCGTTCCGGTCAAGATCCGCTATCGCTATCCGGCTGGAACCTGGCTCGATTTCAAGGAATCGCGGCTTGATGTGTCGATCAACAACTCGTACCTGCGCAGCTTGCCGCTGACCCAGGAGGGTGTGGTTCATCAGGTCAAGGATATGATCTCGCCCGACTTCGTGACGAACGAGGAAACGGTGCGAGTGCCGCCCTACTATGTGTTCGGGCAGAACCAGCTGCAGTTCTATTACGACATGCGGCCGGTCAAGCGCGGGCAGTGCCAGGACGTGTTGCCGAACAACATCCAGGAATCGATCGATCCGGATTCGACGATCGACCTGTCGCATACCGAGCGGTTCACCTCGCTGCCCAACCTGGCGTTCTTCGTGAACTCGGGCTATCCGTTCACCCGGATGGCCGACCTGTCGAACACGGCCATCGTGATGCCCGACCAGATCACCGGCCCGGACGTCCAGGCGTTTCTGACGCTGATGGGCATGATGGGTGACTCGACCGGCTTCCCGGTGGTGCGCAGCACGATCGTGATGCCGAACGACGTCAACAAGGAGGCAGACAAAGACCTGATCGTGCTCGGCTCGATCGCGCATCAGCCGCTGATCGCGAAATGGGCCCAGAACAGTCGGCTGCGCGTCGAGGGCGGCCACCTGCGCGTCGCCGTCAGCTCGCCCATCGACCGGGTCTATACGGTGCTCGACCCCAATGCCGAGGAAGAGCGCCAGCGCGTCGATCACGTGCTGGTGTCGACCGGCGACGACCTCGCCGCGATGATCGGCATGGAGTCGCCGCTGAAGTCGGGACGCAGCGTGGTTTTGATCACCGGGTCGAGCCCTGAAAAGCTGATGACCGTGGTCAACACCTTCCGCAACCGCGACCTCAACTCGCTGATCCAAGGCGACCTGATGATCGCGACCGGCGGGAAGGTGACCAGCTTCCGGGTAGGCAGCGAATACACTGTCGGCCACCTGCCGCTGATCACCAAGATCCGCTGGTGGCTTGGCAATTCTCCGCTGGTGCTGATCCTGTTCACGCTGATCGGCGTACTGATCGTCGCGTTGGTCGCCTATGCTCTGCTGAGCCGGCTTGCGGCCCGGCGCCTCGGTGCGCGGCCGCGCTAGCGCGACCGCGGCGAGGTCGGGCGGCGGCCGCGTTACCGCGAAGGGAAGGGCGATGCGTTCCAGGCTCCGGCCTCTCGTACTCGGGTTGATGCTGGCGACGGTTCCGATCGGCGCGGTCGTGGCTGCGGTAAACGTCGAGCAGATTCTGCTCGACAAGGCGAACTATTGGCGCCTCAAAGACCGGCCCGACCTGGCGATCGAGGCGCTGACCAAGCTGTTGTTTATTGACCCGAACTCGGTCGATGGGCTGTACCAGCTAGGCCTGCTCGAAGTGCAGCAGGGCAAGATCCCCGACGCCCGCAAATATCTGGCGCGGTTGCAGACGGTCGCCCCCAACAACCCGCACGTCACGGAGCTGGAAAATACGATCCGCGCCGGCAGGGTCGAGCCCAGCGAGCTCAACGAGGCGCGGCGGCTGGCGCAGAGCGGGCAGCTAACCGAGGCGATCAAGAAGTACAACGAGACCTTCCACGGACCGCCGCCGCCCGGCTACGGGGGGGAATATTACCTGACCCTGTCCGGCACGCCCGGCGGCTGGGAACAGGCCAAGGACGGCCTGCAGCAGCTGGTCAACGCGTCACCCGATGACAAGTCTCTGCGTCTTGCCCTCGACCAGGTGCTGATCAACCGCCAGACGACGCGCCCTCAAGGTGTTGCCGACCTGATCAAGCTGAGTCACGACCTGGTGGTCGGCGGCGATGCCGTCAAGCTGTGGCGCCAGGCGCTGCTGTGGGGCGCCGCGCCGGAGTCGTATAAAGCGTATCTCGCGCAGTTCCCGCAGGACCAGGAAGTACGCCAGCGCGAGGCGGACATCACCGCCCAGAGCGGCGGCGGCCCCGGCGGGCAGGCGCAATCCCAGGCCTATGTCGATCTGCAGCACGGCCGGGTAGCGGCCGCCGAAAAGCGGTTTTCCGCGGATCTTCACAGCAACCCCAACGATCCTCAGGCGTTGGGCGGGATGGGCCTGGTGCGGCTGCGGCAGCAGCGGTTCGCCGAGGCGCGCGCGCTGCTGGG
>Ga0307372_10005360_pt1 | contig 19305 bp, 13 predicted proteins | sample OX1MG_FD_202533 | JGI IMG/M metagenome (GOLD analysis project Ga0307372, IMG submission 202533) | Soil microbial communities from Risofladan, Vaasa, Finland - OX-1 | ecosystem: Environmental > Terrestrial > Soil > Coastal area > Acid sulfate soil | place: Finland: Risofladan, Vaasa | collected...
GATGGCCACACCGAGATGCTGAGCCCGCAGGGGTTGAGGCGCTGGCGGACCGAGGATCCGTGCCTCGACAGGCTATGGCCGGGTGGGTTCCGGAGCCGATGTCAGCCAGCAGCTCAGGCTCGCGACCTCATCGTCCAGTTGTGCGAGTACGGGCTGCATCTGGACGCCTTCGAGGTGGCGCTACCCGAAGAACTACTTTGAAGGACCGTCGGCTGCGACTACGACTACGACTGCGGTCTGCGAGACCGTCATCGACCGTCGGCGGACGCACAAGCCGACCTGAGGCGATCCACGCAGCCGAGCCGTTCGTCGCCTCTCCATCCGGGCAGTAGCGCGGCTGCACCGCTGCGGTCAGCGGTGTCTGATGCCTTAGCGCCGCCGGTCGACCGCGAATGCTACGAGCGGTTCAGATCTTGGGCGCGTCTCCAGGTCGCCCTGGCATGTACAGGACGGCCATTGCACCCGGCTGCGTCGGGCGCTCGCCAACGCCCACGATCCAGTCCACCCGGTCAGTCAGGGCATGCTGCGCCACCACAGGCGCCGACGGATCAAGCTCCTGCAGGCGGGCGATCAGGTCGGCCACGGTGCGGATCGGATTGGGAGGCGTCGTCATGGGACCGCACGTTATCGCCTGGTGCAACACGTTGGCGGCCAGCGAGGCAGATTCGCTCTCCGCGTACTGCTGATGGCGGACATCTACTGTCGTCACGGTTCACTCGACTGTCGCATCCGCGGCTTCAGGAGGGGAACGAGAATCGCGCCAGCTCGGCCAGAACCTGTTCGGCCGATGGAAGATCGGCGAGCCGGGCGGCGGCAGTGGCGAGGGCGAGGCGTTCGGGCAGTGCCTCGCTGAACTTCAGGCCTGTCAGCGCGTCCGGCTCTACGTCTGGCAGGCACAGCCGCTGTTCGGCGTCTGCGGCTGCTTCCTGCCACATTCCCCGGGTGAGGTCGGGGCGCATCCGGAGGTAAGTGTCCGTGAACCGCTGCTCTCGGTCGACAAGATCCGAAAGCGTCGCCGCTAGCGTCGCGTTCGCGCGGAATCCAGCCCATGTCCACCAGCGGACGTCGTCCTTGCGCCGCTCGATCACGGTTCCGGCGGGGTGCACCGTGCCGCGTTCCTGTTCGCGTAGCTTGGCGAGTACCTTGCGTTGCCCGGTCGGTCAGGTCTACGTCCGGGTCGGCGCTGAGCAGCACGTCCCGCACGGACCTGGTGAGGGCGAAGCTGGCGCCTGCGGTGCCGGTGGAGAGCCACAGGGCCTTGCCGCCACAATCTGCCGGCTCGACGAAGCAGCGCTGGCGTTTCCAGTCGACCCAGTTCACCTTCCAACTGCGGCCGGCGAGCAGGATCAGACGTGGGCCGGTTACTTTCTCGGTGAGCAGCATCGGGTTGGTCCGGCCGATCTCGTCGCGGCCCGCGAATACGGTGAACTGCGGCGGTGCGGTGAACGCGGCCGTCATCCCCATGAAGTGCGGAGGCTGTAGCCCAGTATTTCTTCAGCAAAGCGCCTGCGGCCTGGGTGGGACCGCTGCGCCGCAACGGGTTCTCATGCTCAAGGCCCTGAGCGCCGGCTACGGTCCGGCCGCGAGCGTTCACGGCTACTCATACGGCATGGTGCTGAGGGATCATGTGCCAGCGCTAGTCGCCGCTGCCGGCTTGTCGGCGCTGAGCTTGCTCTGCCGGGCGCTCGATGATGTAGTTCGCAGGGAGCCGTTCCTGGGTCGCGGAGACTCCGCTGAGGATGGTTCGCCGATCTGGCGGCCCAGCATCGACGGCCGCGGAAGCCGTTCCGACTCGGACTTGCGGCACTCGATGGTCGAGGCCGTACGGGACGCAGCATCTAGCCTTATCGATGGTGGCGTTGCCAGTGTCGCTGACGTCGTCTCCGAGTTGGAGTCTTATCCGCGCGTGATCTTCCGGCGGATCGCTCTGCGCCTGCTGTCTCGCTATCCTGCGCAGGCACCTGACCTGGTGGCGGAGCGGCTGACCGACGAGGCGATCAGCGCTGACTGGCGGCTGGACCTGGAATACCTGCTCCTGGCCCGCGGAGGCGCGACCGGCCTCGGGTCCGCGCACCTGCGCAGGCTGCTATGGCTGATCGACGGCGGCCCGCGTCCCATCCGGTCAGCCGAGACCTCGGCAGACGGTGAAGACACGGACCCGTGGACCCGGGACCGCGTGGCACGGTGGCAGCGAAACCGGCTGGCATCCATCCAGCGTCGTCTCCCGTCCGAATGGGACGCCCGTTACCAGGCTCTCGTCGCGGAATTCGGCCCGGCGCCCGATCCGGATGCCCCAGGTCCGGACACGTTCGCGTTCTGGGCTGATGAGAGCCCGGTGACGGCCGGGGACCTGGCGGCGATGCCCACCGACGCGCTCGTGGCGTTCCTGAAGACCGGGCAGCTTCCCGGGCAGAGCGGGCAGGTGATCAGCCCGGCATCGGTACGCGGCGTCCTCGGCAGCGCTATCCAGGCCGATGCAGAGCACCGGTCAGCTGAGGCCTCCTCGTTCATCGGGCTGCCCGCCGAGTACGCCGGCGCGGTGATTAACGGACTGTGGCAGGCGACCACCAGCGGCAGCACCCTGGACTGGGATGGCGTCATCACCCTCGCTGCCTGGATCAACCAGCAGGCGTCCGAAGAACTCGCAGACAGCGGACACGCAGGTTTCCGGTCATGGCGCGAACCGCGCGCCGACATGCTCCGGCTTCTCATCGCCGGGCTCAACCTCGACCCCAGTCCCATCCACGAGCGCCAGGCCGCCGAAATCTGGGCGATCATCGATGACTGCTGCCGCGATCCTGACCCCACGGCCGAGCGAGAAGCCGAGCCCATGGCCGTGCCCGACAGCCCAATCGTGTCGCTGGCGCTCACCGCGGTGCGCACTCAGGCAGTGCACGCGGTGGTCAGCTACGGATTGCGGCTGCGTCGCGACGCACCCGACGCCGACCTCACCCTCGTCCAGGCGATCCTTGACCATCACCTCGACAGCGGCGGATATCGTCGAGGTGGCGAGCTTCGCCCAGCCTCATCACGGCCCCCATCTCAGCGCCGGGGTAACCGCATTTTTTACTTGGTGGCTGAAGGCCAGGGTACTGAGTACGACTACTTCCGCTATGTCAATGCCTTCTACGGATCCGACCACGGCTTCTACATTCGGTTGCCTAATCAGCGGCGAGGACTGTCGGCATCGCAGGTCGTCGGCGAGGCAAGCCGCGCAAGCGAAGATACCAGACAGTGAGGGTGCGGAGGTCTGGGCCCTGTATGACCACGATGGCCGACAAGACATCGATCAGGTCTGTGCACGGGCGCGACGGCAGGGCATTCAAGCCGCGCTGTCACATCCGTCGTTCGAGCTGTGGCTCCTTTTGCACTTTCAAGATTTCTCACCGGCCGCACAGAACGGCTCAAACAACGTCATCTTGGAGAAACTAAGGGCGGCGCACTCTGAGTTCGCAGGCTTTGGGGACGGGAGCAAGCGCATTGACGAGCGGCGCTTTGCGGCACTCGTTGAGAACGACGGGATCAGACGCGCTGTGGAACGATCGCGAAGACTGCTGGGAAACCTCACTTCCCAACCCCAAGTGGCCGAGATCCATCGACTGAAGTCTACCCACTTATCGAGGAACTCGGCATCCTGCCCCGATTAGCTGGCAGTCCCCCAGGACCTCAACTTTCTGCTAAACCGCCAGTCCGAGACATCGGCCAGCGACTGCGCACCGATCTGTCTGATAGTACCCGTCGCCTGGTTTCAGGTATGTATCGTAATCCATAAGCGTTACTGCTGACCTGTGAAAGGCCAGGTCTCGTCGCACCGGCAAGAATGTCAGTGCCCCGTGCATTACGATTAGCGGTATAAGCCCTAATCCGGCTCGTGTCAGCTTTGCTGAATGCTGTCCCATTCACTATCCGGAGTCTGGCGCCAGCGGCGCAGGCAGAACCGATTGCTGACCCATGGTTACGTGGCGTAGTCCATGAGCATGGTTTCTACATTGATCCCCGCCATCCGCAGGTCATTGACGATGCTCAGTCCGGCCGCGTCGATATCGCCCCAGTAGATTACATCTCGACTTTCGCCGTTACGCGGCAGCGTCTTCCCAGGCCATCTGGACGGTCCGGATTTCTTCGGTGGCCGGCTGACCTGGGTGAGCTGGCCGATATTTCGCGGCAATGATGGCGCGGCGGAGCCGGGCGGCGATGTCCTCGGTGGCCGTGGTGGTCTTGGTCGTGTACCAGGCGCGAGGGCGCGCCGCGCTTCGGCGTCGCCGGGGTAGCTGGCGGCGGTGGTGGCGTGCCAGAGCATGGCGATGGTCTGGCAGGTCAGGGTGAACGGGACGGTGCGGCTGACCGCGGCCGGGTGGCGGTTGCGGGCCTGGCCGCCGCCGGAGATCTGCTTGGCGTCCTCGATCGCACCGACCTCTATGGACCATCTGGCGGCGTAGCGCTCTGTTACCTGTTCCGGGCTGGCGTCCAGGCCGGTGGTGGCCAGGGCCAGGTCGTATCCGGTGGCGGAGCGGTCGCGGATCAGCACGACGTTCACTGTCCGGGTGCCGAAGACGCCGTGCCACAGGCAGGTGATCACCGCGGCGTGCACGGTGGCGGTCTTGCCGTAGCGGCGGACGGTGACCTGCCGGAAGCCTGCGGTCTTGGCCGGGTCGGCCAGGGACGGCAGCCGGGCGCCCTTGACCCGGGGCCGGCCGCGCCTGCCGGTGCGGGGGCCGGGAAGCTCGTACAGGGCGGCGTCTTTGCGCAGCCGGGTGGTCCAGGTGACCTGGCCGGGCAGCCGGGACAGTTCCTTGCCGGCGCAGGCGGAGTCCGCGACTACGCGGATCGTCCGGCCGGGCAGGGCGCGGGCCAGCCCGGCGGTGACCTGCCTGGCCTGTACCAGCCCTGACGCCGGGGCGGGCTTGAGGCCCTTGCGGATCAGGCGGGCCATCACCGGCAGCGCGACCGGCCGGGTCATGAACGGAAGCCGGACCACGATGGCGGCTATCACCCAGTTGCTGCCGAACCCGACCTGCCGGCCGCCCTTCGCCGAGCCGTCGCGGAACCACCCGGCGGCATAGACCTTCTTACCGGCCCTGCGGAACAAGGTGCCGTCGATCGCGACCAGCACTGGCGCGCCGGGCGGGACCAGCAGCGTCACCACCAGCCGCGCTAATGCCAGGCCCAGGGCCCCGGCGTCCCGGCGGGCGCGGGAGAAGAAGCGGTGCGCCCGGTGATGCGGCCAGATCCCGGCCAGCCCGGCACCGGACAGCATCCCGCGCACGGTCCGCTTCCCGGTCTGGGCCAGGAACCCGGCGGCCAGCGCGCGGAAGGTACGGAACGAAGGGGCGGTGAACAGCGGGCGGAACCAGGCGAGCAGCTCATCAAGGGAGCCGGGAAGCGGTACGGTCAGGTCCGGGAGCATCGGTGCTCACATTCAGTGAGGTAATAGACACGCCGATGCTCCCTTGATCATGAACCGGGATCCCGGACCCCAGGATCAGGCGGCATGTCGCAGCGCGCTCCCGGGCAGCCCGGCGGCGAGTAGCCGGGCCTCAGCCCGCAGCCAAAAAGGCGAAAGTCGCGTGTAGTCCCGCGCCTGCTTTCGGTCCGACGGCCATCGATGTGCCGTGATTTGCCATGCGTGCAGGCGGTTCCGGCCGTCAGGCTCCCCGCTGCCGCCCGGCGCGTCGGTTTAGCGAGAAACAGTTCAGCTACTAATCTCTCTTTCGGATCAGCTGAATTGTAAAGCGCGCGTTAGCCATAAGCAATGTAATAGCAATATCGATTATGGCGATGCGATAAATGACGCTCAAGTCGCTGGCTTTAACCGGGGGGTCCGTTTACCGGGTCCGGCCGCGACTTCACGGGGAGGACGTCATTCGTCATGGTCGGCGACGGATTCGCTATTGCGGCTCTCTGCGCGCTGATGCCCCTGAGCGGGAGCCAGGCTGCTACCGGGCACGCGGAGCGCGAGGTGAGCGCCACGCTGGCCAGCAGCACGCTGGCCGGTCACGCACGGGTGCACCTGAAAATCGTCCGGTATCGCGGCTATGCCTTTCTGGTGCCCAGGTCCTGGCCGGTCATCGACGACCGGACGCAGTCGCGCGGCTGCGTCCGGTTCGACCAGCACGCTATCTACCTGGGGGCGGTCCGGGGCGACGAGTTCTGCCCGAGCTGGCTGCTCGGCACGACCGAGTCGATGCTGATCCAGGCGGGACCCGCCAGGTCGGCACGCGGATCGGCGGAGAACCCGGTCGCGCGGGAGATCACCGCGCGTGCCCCCGGCATCGCCATCAGTGCTACCTTCGGCACCGATCCGACGGTGATCTACCGGATACTCGCGAGCGCGTCGCTCCCGCCGCCCGTCATCCTTCAGGAGAGCCCGGCCAAGGCAGCCGCCGCCGGGCATCTGGACGGGGCGGCGTCGCGGGCGGACCGGACGCGAGGCGCCTCGCCCAGATCACCGCGGATGCGCCAGCCGATGCCGCCGCCGGCGCTGCCGACCGCGGTCGCCAGCTACCGGGGGCTCGGCTTCGATGCGTGCACCGCGCCGAGCAGGAGCGCCATGCGTGCCTGGCGCCGCAGATCTCCCTACCGTGCGATCGGCATCTACATCGGGGGCGCCGACCGGGCATGTGCTCAGCCGAATCTGAGCCAGGCATGGGTGCGCGCCGAGGCGCGGGCAGGCTGGCGCTTCATCCCGCTGTACGCCGGGCCGCAGGCGGCGTTCGGTGAGCTGCATGCCCCGGTGCGGCAGGGACTAGCGGCCGCGCGCGACGCCGTCGCGCAGGCGCGGAGGCTAGGCTTCGGCCGCCGGACACCCATCTACTACGACATGGAGGCCTACAACCCCGGCGTCAGGATTGCGGCGCTGAGGTTCCTGTCCGCCTGGACCGTCGAGTTGCACCGGCTCCGATATTCCTCGGGCGTGTACAGCAGCTCCGACTCGGGCATCGCGGATCTGTCCCGGCAGTATGCCCGGAGAACCTACGCCATGCCGAACGTCATCTACGACGCATTGTGGAACGGATCGGCGAGCACGAGCGACCGGAACCTGCGCGCTGGCCAGTGGCACCTGAAGCGCATTCACCAGTTCAGCGGGAACGTCACTCAGCGATTCGGCGGGCACACCATCAACATTGACAAGGACTTCCTCGACGTGCGCCTGCGAGCGCCGGTTGCGACCTCGCAGGCAACCTCGGCCACCCTCCCGGACGGGTCCGTCGACCTCTTCTACCGCCTGCAGGGCAGCCAGCTCTGGTTCGACCGCTACTCCGCCAGGACCGGATGGGCCAGTCCGGTCCGCACTAGCGCCGGGGCCTCATCACTTCCCTCGGTCGTCTATACCGGGTCCGCGGTCGACGTCTTCTACACCCGGTCCGGCGGGAATCTGTGGGTGGACTCCTACCAGGCGGACGGCAAGCTGTCCGGCAGGCACCAGCTGTCGATGATGGGGAAGCTCGGCTCGGCTCCGCGGGCGGTCGCGCAGCCCGGCGGCGTGATCGACGTGTTCTGGCGGGGATCGGCCGACGACCACCTGTGGCACGGTCAGTATGTGCCGGGTTCCGGCTGGTACGGGCCGCAGGGCCTGGGCGGCGATCTCGGATCCGATCCGGTCCCGGTCGTGTCGTCGCCGGGAATCACGACCGTGCTGTGGAAAGGGCGCGACGCGAGCCTGTGGAGCATCTCGCGCGGCCTGCTCGGCCGGTGGTCGTCCCCGCGCAGCCTCGGCATGGGGCCGCTCGGCGGGCAGCCGCAGGCGACCGCGCAGCCAAGCGGCGGAATCCAGGTGTACTGGCATGGCTCGGGTAACTCGTTCGTCTGGGAGGGCTTCTACCGGCCAGGGACGGGCTGGCTCGGCCCGCGAGACCTGGGCGGCGAGGTCCGGTCGGTGCCCTGGCCGGCGACCGCGGCCGGCACCGTGCGCGTCCTGTGGCGCGGGCCGGGCAACCGGCTGACCTATATCAGGCACCGGCTCGGGCGGCGCTGGAACCTCGCCGAGTGGCAGGAGCCCCGGCCGCTGCGGACCAGCTGGCTGGGCTCGGCTCCGTTCGCCGCGGTCGGCAGTCCCGGCGCGGCCCTGCAGGTGTTCTGGCCGGGACGGCACGACCGGCTGTGGACCGCCGCGCTCAGAGCAGGCGGCTGGACGAAGCCGATCAGGATCGCCGGGTAGGCGCGGGCCGGCTGCAAGCAGCGGCTGGCCGGCTACCAGCCGAGCTGGCTCGCCGATCGGCGCCAGTCGATGGTCGGGACCATCGCCTCCGGCCTGACCCGGTGGGCGAAGCGCTTCGTGATCTCGAACAGCGACTCGATCAGCGTGTCGGAGAGCAGGTGCGGGTCCAGGCCGAGGTCCACCAAGCCGGAGTGCACCACGTTGTAGTGATGCCCTTCCTCTTCGACCCGCGGGTTCGCCAGATGCTCGATGGTCACCTTCTCCGGGCTGACCCTCGCGATCGTCTCCGCCATCTGAGTAATGGACAGCGACTGAGTCATCTGGTTGAAGACCCGGAACTCGCCGCGGTCGGCCGGGTTCTCGCAGGCCAGCTGGAGGCAGCGGACCGTGTCCCTGATCTCGATGATGCCGCGGACCTGGCTGCCGTTGCCGTAGACCGTCAGCGGCAGGCCGAGCACGGACTGGATGACGAACCTGTTCAGCACGGTGCCGAACACGGCGTCATAGTCGTACCTGGTCGCCAGCCGGTCGTCCCGAGCCGTCTCCGGCGTCTGCTGGCCGTAGACGATGCCCTGGTTGAGGTCGGTCGCCCTGATCCCCCAGATCCGGCAGGCAAACTCGATGTTGTGGCTGTCATGCACCTTGGACAGGTGGTAGAAGGACCCTGGCCGCTTCGGGAAGAGCACCCGGTCCTTGCGGCCCTTGTGCTCGATCTCCAGCCAGCCTTCCTCGATGTCGATGTTCGGCTCGCCGTACGCGCCCATGGTGCCGAGCTTGACCAGGTGGATGTCGGGGTTGATCTCGGCGATCGCGTACAGCACGTTCATCGTGCCGACGACGTTGTTGACCTGGGTGTAGACCGCGTGCTTGCGGTCCACCATCGAGTAGGGAGCGGCCCGCTGCTCGGCGAAATGCACGATCGTGTCAGGCCCGAACTCCCGCACGACGTGGCAGGTGAAGTCCGCGTCGGTCAGGTCACCGATGTAGCAGGCGATCTCGCGGCCGGTGAGGGCCCGCCAGGCCCGGATCCTGGCCTGGAGCGTCTCGATCGGCACGAGGCTGCCGACGCCCATCTCGAAGTCGTAGCCCCGCCGGGCGAAGTTGTCGAGCACGGCCACGTCGTGGCCGCCTTCCGACAGATGCAGCGCGGTCGGCCATCCGAGATAGCCATCGCCGCCGAGTATCAAGATCTTCAATTCAGGCTCCTGCCGTCCGCGGCTCGGATCCGGTGCGCGGCCATGCCCCGCTCCCGCGAGGCCAGCGATCTTATTGCATTAACCATCGCACACGGGGTAATAACCTGTGCCGGGGTACAGGCATCGTGGCTGGCGAACGCCGGGTCAGCGCGCCGTTTCGGTTGCGTTCTCACCTCGGGCCGAGCCGGTTCCCGTACTGTATACGTGTCTCGTGACCAGCATGTCTTCGCCTAGCAAGGACATCAATGCCAAACCTCATCGACAAGTTGCCAGCCGCGATAGGTAACCGGCTGCGAACTCGCCTCGGCAGGCAGTTCAGCAGGTTCGCGGTGGTCGCGGTCGTGTCGCTTGGCACCAGCGAGCTCGCGCTTTTTGTCTTCACCGAGCTGCTGCACCTGACCGGGGGCATCTCGGGAGTGTCCGCGGCGGCGATCGGCGCCCTGACGAGCTACCTTCTGAGCCGGTGGGCATGGCGGCGCAAGGGCAGGCCGAATGTTCTGCGAGAGACGATTCCGTTCTGGATTGTCTCGGCTGGCGCCTGGATCGTGCTGGGCCTGGCGACGAAACTGGGCCTGCGCATCGCGGCGTCGGCGGGGGCGACGGGTTTCAGGCACTTCCTGGTCGTGGGCGGTGTGTACTTCCTGGCCAACTGCGTGACCTTCGTGCTCAGGTTCCTGATCTTCCACTACGTGCTCTTCGCCGACCGGGGCGGCAAGGCCGGCGCGCCGGGGCCCGGCCCGGGCGGCGGCATCGAGGCCGAGTCGCTGTCACCCATCGCGGCGATGGCCCAGGCCGCCGAGGAAGACGAGGAGCGATCGTAGGCTGCTGCGAGCATCGTCTGGCGGCAGGCAACGTCGGCAGCGGCCGCAGCCGTCGGCTAGCCGCCGCGGTCGTTAGCGGGGGGATCAGGCGGCTGAGCGGGTCCTGCGGCGCTCGCGCATCCAGGTGCCGCCGATAACCCGCGCGAAGTAGAGCCCGTAGAGCGCGTTGTGGCCCTTCTTGCTGTGCCCGACCTTGCGCTTATGAATCGTGGCTGGCCGTTCGGTCACCCGGTAGCCGTGGGCGAGAACGCCGATCAGCAGCTCGGCCGCCTGGTACTGAGGCTGCTCGAGCCGGACCGCGCCGGTAACCTCAGCCCGCATGGCGCGGAGCCCGAAGGAGGGGTCCGTGATCCGCTGCCCGGTCAGCGCGCTGATCGTGAGGGCGAACACCCGGACGCCGAGCTTGCGGACCGGGTCCTTGGTCTCCTCGCTGCCCTGGGTCCGCGAGCCTGAGACGAAGTCCGCCTCGCCGGCCAGGATCGGTGCCAGCAGCGCCGGGATCTCCGCCGGGTTGTACTGGCCGTCGGCGTCAGTGGTGACGATGTACTGCGCCCCGCCCTGGCGCGCCAGCCGGTAGCCGAGCCTGAGCGCGGCACCCTGACCCCTGTTGGCCGGGACGTCGCAGACCAGCGCGCCTGCGGCGTCCGCCTCCTTGACGGTTCCGTCCGCCGAGCCGTCGGACACGACGATCTTGGCGACCTCGAGCCCGGCTATGACCGGCGGGAGTGCCTCGATGACCGGGCCGATCGCGCCTTCCTCATTGTACGCGGCGATGACGATCGCCAGCGGCGGCAAGGCCGTGGCGCGGGCGCCGTACTGGCTGGAGAACGCCTCGACGGCCGCGGCATCAACCGCATCGTCATCGATGACCTCGCTGCTGGCGGCGCGGCTCTGACGGGATGTCACTTGGCTGTCTCCGAGAATTCTGGCCACATGGTGGCGATGCCTGCCTTGAGGTCGTAGCGGGGCTGGTAGCCCAGCGACCTCGCGGCCGAGATATCGATAATGACGGCCGGCATCTCCCCAGGTTTCGCGGGGACATGCTCGACGGGGATTTCCGCTCCCGTGACGGACCGCGCAGCGTCCACGATCTCGTTCACGGTCACCGACTCACCTGAGCCGAGTACCAGCGGTCCATCGTGCCCGGCGCGCCATGCGGCGAAGATGCCGGTCACGAGGTCGTCGACGTGGACTAGGTCCCGAAGCTGGGTGCCGTCGCCGTAGACCTGCACGCTCTTGCCGTCTCTGGCGGCTCGCATCAGCCGCGGGACGAAGCTGTCCTTGGCTTCCATGCCCGGGCCGTAGACGCTCGAGAATCGCAGCGCGGCCCCGTGCAGGCCGTAGCTGCTCACGTAGCCGGCGAGCAGCATCTCCGCCGCGGCTTTGGTGGCGCCGTACGGAGTCAGCGGGCTGAGCGGCAGCCGCTCGGTGATCGTGGCGCTGCCGACATCACCGGTCACGGCGTTGGTCGAGGCCAGCAGGAAGGTGCCGACACCGCGCTGCCTGGCCTGCTCGAGCAGGGCAGCGGTTGCTTCCACGTTCAGTCTGAAGGTGCCGGCCGGGTCCTGCATCGAGCGGAGTACTGAGGTGACCGCGGCCAGGTGGATGATGACATCGGTTGGCGGGCTGACGGCGTCGGCAATGACCGCCGGATCGCACAGGTCGCCGACGACCGAGCGAACCCGCTGGTCGGAGGACGCGTGCTTGTCTGCCGTGGTGACCTCGTGACCCTGATCGAGCAGCGCGCGGACGACGGGTCGGCCGATGAAGCCGGCTCCGCCGGTCACCAGTACCCGGGACAGGCTCCCGTCCGCCAATGAACGCTCCTCGCGTGCGCCCGCGCCCTGACACCCGGTTGCGGATCCTGGCCGGATTGTTGACATCGATAGTGAACGAACCAGTTCGCCGGATCGTGCCCCCGAAATAACTTTTGCACCTGCGGGCGGTCCGATGACCGCAGATGCCAGGCCAGTGTAGCCGCCGGCCCGGATCTGGTTGCCCAGACTCGAGAGCCGGCCGCCCTCCGCCCGCTCTCAGCGGCTACCGGGCTGATCATGCGTACAGCCGTATCTCCCGGGCCGATGCACGGCGGGCTCCGGAACGCTGTGTCATGCTGAATTGCCGACTCAGCGTGTCCGGACCTGTACGTTGCGCCACCGAGCCGGTCAGCCGACGACGGCAGGACAGTGAGTACTGGTGGTGCCGCTCACGCCGGCCGGCCAACGACACGGATGCGGGGGAACGTGACCTGGCGGGACGGGCTGCACGGGCACGATGAGGCAGTCGCCGGCGACTCAGCGGACGCCGAGCGCCTGGCGCTGCGATCTCGGATTGACCTCGCCGGGCTGCCTCCGCTGACGCGGACGGTGACCGAGCAGATCATCGGCACCAGCGCCGATCTCGGTTACGCGAATGATCTTGTCTGTTCTGAGCGCTGGCTCGAAGTGGCGGTCGGCGCGCTCGCGGCGCGAGCAGCGGTAGTCGCCGACGGGCCGATGGTCGCTGCCGGGCTCGCTACCGGCGCGGTGATCTGCAAGGTCGGCGAGTCTTTGACGGAGCGGCTGGCCCGGACAGCGGGTATCGCGATGGCAGCGGCCGCGGTCCGGCTCGCCTACGGTGACGCCGGACCTGGAGCCGTCTGGGTGGTGGGCAGCGAGCCGGTCGCGATCTACGAGATCCTGTCCAGGAACGTCCAGCCCGCACTGGTGATCGGGATGCCGGCCGGCTTCGTTGCCGCGGTGGAGGCGAAGAAGGCGCTCAGGGGAAGCGGGCTGCCGGCGCTGACGAACGTCGGCGAGAAGGGCGGCCCCGCAGTCGCGGCGGCTGCCTGCCTGGCGCTCCTTGCGCTGGCCAGGCAGGCTGCCGCGATGGAATCCGAGCAGCGAGGCTCAAGCCGCGGCGGCCGTCCCGGCAGTGCTCACCAGCGGCTGCGGACACCCTGAGATCCGGCTCATGCCGAGCCCGTCTCGCTAGATTCCGGCGACAATCCCGAGTCGCCCGGCGGCTCGTTTGGGTCAATGCCGGCGGTACCCTGCGGTGGCGGCGCACAATTACCCAAGGAGCGTTGTTTGCGGTAGTGATGGCATCTGACATGTCATGGCTGGAGCGGCCGGTGACCTGGTTGGATGGGTGCTTCGAGCAGCAGCTGGATAGCGGAGGCCCGTGGGCATGAAAGAGGGACAGGGAGTGGCTCCCGCATCGGTGCCCTGGGGCGCCGACGATGCCGCGCGGGTTTCCGCGCGGCCGCCCGCTCATGCCCGCCGCGGCCCGGCCCACGCGACCGGGCCCGCCGATGCTGCCGACCCGCACGTCCCGGCCCACGCGGCCGGGCCCGCCGATGCTGCCGAGCCGCATGTCAGGGTTGATGCACGCAAGCTCGAATCGGCCTTGCTCGAGGTCCGGGAGGCGGTCGGCAGGACGCAGCTTCTGCTTGACTTCCCCGGCATCGAGGCGGCCAGGGCCGAACGGCAGCAGCTGATCAGCCAGGTCGACGACTACCTGCTCCCTCGCCTGCGCCAGTCCGGCGCGCCCATCCTGATCGCCATGGTCGGCTCGACCGGTGCGGGCAAGTCCACGCTGCTGAACAGCATCGTCGGCAGCCAGGTGAGCGCGACCGGCGTCCGCCGGCCCACGACCAACAGCCCGGTGCTCGCCTGCCATCCCGAGGACGCCGGGTGGTTCGCCGAGAATGTCTTCCTGCCCACCCTGCCGCGAGTGCGCCAGCAGGGCCTGGCCAGGCCCGGCCGGGACGGCCTGCTGGTGCTGGCCACCAGCGAGGGCATGCCGCGCGGGATCGCGCTGCTCGACACACCGGACATCGACTCCGTGGTCGCGGCGCACCGGCAGTTCGCCCGTCAGTTCCTCGACGCCTCTGACCTGTGGCTGTTCGTGACCACGGCGCGCAGGTACGCCGATGCGGTGGTCTGGGAGCTGCTGAAGGACGCGCGGGACCGGGGCGCGTCGCTCGGCGTCGTCCTGTCCAGGGTTCCGCCTGCAGCCGGAAAGCAGCTCAGCGAGCACTTCGAGGCGATGCTCGAGGCGAACGGCCTCGGCGAGGTACAGCGGTTCGTCATCCCCGAGACCATCGTGACCGACGCGCAGCTGCCCGCCGAGGTGTCGGCGCCGGTCAGGTCCTGGCTGGAGGAGACGTCGCGCCGCGACGAGCGGCGGATCGCGATCCTGACCCAGACGATGTCGGGAGTGCTCGACTCGTTCGAGGTCAGGGTCCCGGCTCTGGCCGGGCACGCGGAGACGCAGCTGGCGCTCGGTGCTGAGCTCCGGTCGGCCGCGGACGCGGCCTACTCGGCGGCGCTAGCCGAGCATGACGAGGCGATCAGGAGCGGGTCGCTGCTCCGCGGCGAGGTACTGGCCAGGTGGCAGGACTTCGCCGGGACCGGGGACCTGATGCGCACGCTGGAGGTGCGCAAGGGCAAGCGCCCTTCGCAGCGATCGAAGCGGCACGCGGCCATGCCGGCCAGGGCGCAGGCACTCAAGGCCGCGCTGCGGCTCAGCGTCGAGGCACTGACGACGTCACTGGCCGATCGGGCTGCCGAGGACGCGATGGAGCGCTGGCAGGCCAGCCCGGCAGGAACCGGTCTGCTGGCGGAAGCGCGCCAGGCGCAGCAGGTCCACTCAGGGGCTGAGCTGTCCTATGCCTCGCTGCGGAAGTGGGAGGGTGAGCTCCGGTGGGGTTTCCCCGGCGCGCAGAGTGACCTCGCGGCCAGCCTGCCGGCCGGCGGCGTCGACGCGCTGAGCAGGTCGTCAGCTGACTTGCCGCGCCGGGTCGCTCAGGCGGTCGCGGCGTGGCAGGACCATCTGCTGCACCTGGTGCAGACCGAGAACGTCACCAGGCGCTCGATCGCCCGGATCGCCTCCTTCGATCCCGAGTCGCTCGCCCTGGTCCTCACGATCGGGGTGCTCGGCTACGGCGCGGGGGATGTCATCGTCAGCGAGGGCGCGAGCGCGGTCCCGCAGCGGCTGCTGACGTCGCTTTTCGGTGCCGGCCTGATGCGCGATATCGGGGGGCAGGCCCGCCAGGATCTGCATGAACGGATCGGCCTTCTGTTCTCGGAGGAGGCACTGAGGTTCACGGCGCTGATGGACGCCGTGGGTGCCCCGGACGAGGCCGCGCCGACCGAACTTTACCAGGCCAGCTATTCGTTGGAGTCCGCGCGATGAGTGCACGACGGCAGGCTACGGCCGACCGGGAGAGCCGGGTCCGCGTGCGGCCCGACGCCGAGGAGACGACGGGGTCTGAGCTGGCCGGACCTGGGCCGGCTGGGACTGGGCCGGCTGGGACTGGGCCGGCTGGGACTGGGCCGGCTGGGAGCGGGCTGGCCGGGGCGAAGGCTGCTCCCGCCGCCCGGTCCGTTGCCGCCCAGGCCGCCGGGTCCACGGCCGCCAAGCCTGGCGGGTCCGCGACCACGGAAGCCGCCGGGAATGGTGCCGCCGATACGGCGAAGCCGGCCAGGAAGCGGCCAGCCCGGCTGCCCACCCGGGTGCCCGCGAGCCAGCGTCGCGGCGCTCAGCCGGGTTCCGGCCCGAGGCAGCCAGCTGAGCGCCGGGCTGCGGATCCGCCGGCGACGGATCCGCCGGTGACGGATCTGCCGGTCCGCAGTCCGTCAGCGCCGACCGAACAGCAGGTGACCGCCGGTCTGTCAGCGCGGCTGATGGCGCTGGCGAGGATGATCCAGATCGGCTCGGCCAGGAGCGGCAGGAACGGCTTCACCAAGAAGCTGCTCGCCGACGCCGAGGATGTGCTCGCCCGGGCCGGCGAGCGGATGCGGCTATCGTCCAGGCACACCGTCGTCGTCCTGGCCGGCGGCACCGGCAGCGGGAAGTCGTCGCTATTCAACCGGCTGGCCGGCGCCGACCTGTCCACCGTCGGCGTGACCAGGCCAGTGACGAAGGATGCGCACGCCTGCGTGTGGGGTGGCGCGATCTCAGGCCCGATCCTCGACTGGCTGAACGTGCCGGCCAGGTACCGGTATTCGCGCGCCAGCGCGCTGGACAGCGGCGAGGACGATCTCGCCGGGCTCGTCCTGCTCGACCTGCCCGACCACGACTCCGTCATGACTCACGCGGGCGAACTGGTCGACCAGCTGGTCAGCATGGCCGACGTGATGGTCTGGGTGCTTGACCCGCAGAAGTACGCGGACGCGGCCGTGCACCGGCGGTTCCTGGTCCCGATGGCAGGCCACTCCGATGTACTTGCCGTCGTCCTGAACCAGTCGGATCTGCTGGCTGCCGCGCAGGTCGACGACTGCGCGGCCGACCTGCGCAGGCTGCTGGATTCGGAGGACCTGCACGAGGTACCGATCCTGGTCACGTCGGCGGTCAGCGGAGCCGGCCTGGCCGAGCTGCGCAAGCTGCTGGGCGACGGAGTAGCCGCCAGGCGCGCCGCGGCGACCAGGATCTCGGCGGACCTGGACGGTGTCATCTCCCGGTTCGAGCCGTATGCCGGTGACGTAGGTGCCCCGGCTGGCGGCGTTCCGGCGGCCAGCAGAACTCGTCTCGCGGACCGGCTGGCTGCGGCCGCGGGGGTCTCGGCGATCAGCGACGCCCTGCGGAGCGCGCGGGAGCTGCGGGCGGTTGACTTCGTCGGCTGGCCGGTGGCGTGGTTCATCCAGAGACTGAGCGGCCGGGACCCGATTCGCAGGGTCCGTCTCGGCATGCTCTGGAACGACCTTCGCTCGGTGACGGCCGGCCCGGCCGGAGCGCAGCAGGCCGAGATAGACAACGCGCTGACCGATCTGGGCGGCGAACTCGCGGACGAGCTGCCCAAGCCGTGGTCGCATACCGTCAGGACGGCCGTGCGGTCCAGGGCCGACCAGATTCCCGCCGCGGTCGGATCGGCCATCGGCGAGGCACTTCCGGCTGAGGACAGCGTCGTCTGGTGGTGGCGCTTGGCTGGGCTGTGCCAGGGACTGCTGCTGGGTACCGCGGCGGTCGCGGTCGTCTGGCTGGTGCTGGTCATGGTGTTCGGCGTCTTCCACGCGGCTTCCGGGGTTCCCCGGCTGCTGAGTGACACTGGTGCGCTGCCCTGGATCGGAGTCGGAGCGGTGGCGGCGCTGGGTCTGGGCGCCGCGACGGCGTCGGTCTGCATGCGGCTGGCCGCGTCAACAGCGGAGCGCGAGAACACGCAGGTCACTGCCGATATGAGGGAACGGATCGCTGGCGTGGCCGACGAGATGGTGATCGTGCCTGCCGAGCAGGAGCTGTCGGAGTTCGGCCGTTATCGCGAGGAAGCCAGGATCGCGTCGCGGGACGTCGGGACCGCTCCGGCCGGCTGACGGGCCAGCCTGCTCAGCCCAGTCCTCGAGCCGGGTCGGCCGGGTCACACGCGCTGACAGTCCGGCCGGCCATGTTCCCACACTCGCACTGGCTCGGTGCCCGCTGATCCACAGGCGTGCGGCCGGCCGGCCGCGTTGTCCACAGCCTCAGCACGCATCGCCCCGGCGAGCCCGTTCTGCCGCGATCTTTAGGTGCAGGTAAGCCAGGCGGCGGAGGCCGCCGGCGCGGCAGTCCTTGCGCGAGAGGCGCGCTGCTGCCGCACAGCTCTGGAGGATCGCGATGCTGAACGAGGCTCAGATCAGCCTGACCGGATACGTCGCTACTCAGCCGGTCACCAGGCAAGTCAAGCCAGGCGTGTCGAACGTGTCGATGCGAGTTGCCTGGACTCCGCGCCGGCAGGACAGGGTCACCGGTGAGTGGGTCGACGGAAATACGAGCTACGTCACGGTGATCTGCTGGCGCAAGCTGGGCACCAACGTGGCCATCTGCGTGCGCAAGGGCGACCCTGTCGTGGTCAAGGGCAGGCTCTCGGTACGGCCGTACGCGGACAAGGAAGGCGTGCCGAGGATCTCGGTCGAGGTGGATGCGAACTCGGTGGGGCATGACCTGTCTCGGGGTGTCGCTAGTTTCCAGCGGGTCAGGCCCCAGACGGGCATGACCGCGTCGGAGTTCGCGGCAGCCAACGCGCCAGCGAACGGTCAGGCCGCCGATGGTCAGGCCGCCGATGGCCAGGGCAACGGCCATGGCATGTCCGCCGCGCCGGCGTTCGGCTCGGGCAGCGGGTATGACAGTTCGGCAGGCTCGGCTGATTCAGGCTCGGCTGATCCAGGCCCGGCCGAGCCGGAGCCGAGCTTCTTCGACGAGTCGGCGATCAGCGAGCAGGACGCGGCGCAGGAGCCCGCGGCCGTGCCGTTCTAGCGGACGGCCGGCCTGCGGCTACCTTGCCGACCCGGCGGCCGCGGACTCTGTCACGGCAGGTCAGCTGCACCGCGCTGGCTCCGGCCCGGCGCTATCCGGGTTGCCAGCGAGATCGGCTACGCGGCTGGCCTGCCGTGACGGCCCGCGAACGTGCCGCCGAGCATAACTGGCACCCGGTGACGGCGGATTCCTGCCGTCGTGCGAAGTGCATGTCGACTGCCCCTACCCTTATGACATGCCCGAGTTCATCTACCAGATGCATGCCGTGCGCAAGGCGCACGGCGACAAGGTCATCCTCGACAACGTTACGCTCGCCTTCCTGCCCGGTGCGAAGGTCGGCGTGTTGGGACCGAACGGCACAGGCAAGTCGACGCTGCTGCGGATGATGGCAGGCGTCGAGCAGCCGTCCAACGGCGAGGCACGGCTCATGCCGGGCTTCTCGGTCGGGATCCTCGAGCAGGAACCGAAGCTGGACGAGACGAAGACGGTGCTCGGCAATGTCGAGGAGGGCGTGGCCGAGACCAAGGCACTGCTCGACCGGTACAACGAGATCGCCGAGCAGATGGCGACCGACTACTCCGACGAGCTGCTCGAGGAGATGGGCAGGCTCCAGGAGCAGCTCGACCACAGGAACGCCTGGGATCTCGAGAGCCAGCTCGAGCAGGCCATGGACGCGCTGCGGTGCCCGCCGCCCGATGCCGACGTCAGCGTGCTGTCCGGCGGTGAGAAGCGCAGGATCGCGCTCTGCAGGCTGCTCCTGTCCCAGCCCGACCTGCTGCTGCTCGACGAGCCGACTAACCACCTCGACGCCGAGAGTGTGCTGTGGCTCGAGCAGCACCTGGAGAAGTACCCCGGCACCGTCGTCGCGGTCACGCACGACAGGTACTTCCTGGACAACGTGGCCGGCTGGATCCTCGAG